>Ga0308167_1001513_pt1 | contig 26511 bp, 27 predicted proteins | sample PhyCR1_2_FD_202138 | JGI IMG/M metagenome (GOLD analysis project Ga0308167, IMG submission 202138) | Phyllosphere microbial communities from UC Gill Tract Community Farm, Albany, California, United States - DLSLRC.R1 | ecosystem: Host-associated > Plants > Phyllosphere > Unclassified | place... | reverse complement strand
GTAATTTCGGACGCGGGTTCAACTCCCGCCAGCTCCACCAAATTCTTGGTTGATGGTTACCAGAACCATCATCGAAGTCCTGAGAGCCCGCAAGGTGAAAGCCTTGCGGGCTTTTTTGTGTTTGTGAGCTTCTGGGATGATCCAGCCAAATCCGGTGATTATTGGTATACGGTAAGATGTATCCTAAAAACGTATACCAATTCACGCAGGAATGCCCATATGGCAAGGACAACCCGCCCCTTAACCAACACTGAAGTACTTCGCGCAAAAGCCATCGACAAAGATTTAACGCTACATGATGGCGATGGGCTTTTTATGGTGGTAAAGACTACCGGCAAGAAGCTTTGGCGTTTTCGTTACCAGCGGCCAGTAACAAGGCAGCGCACTATGATGGGCCTCGGTGCCTTCCCTGCCCTATCGTTAGACGATGCCAGACGCTTGCGCGCTGATTACCTCTCCTTACTCGCTAATGGAATTGACCCACAGACGCAAGCCGAACAGCTCACAGAGCAGAAGCAGAACGCCTTAGACAGCATCTTCTCAACAGTGGCCGCTAACTTGGTTTACCTTGAAGCAAGCTAGCGTTACCCCGGATTACGCGAAGGATATCTGGCGTTCCCTTGAGAAAGATGTTTTCCCTGCCATTGGCGAGATTCCTGTACAGGAAATAAAAGCACGTAAGCTTGTAGAAGCACTTTAGCCGATTAAGGCCCGTGGTGCTCTTGAAACAGTACGCCGCTTAGTACAGCGTATTAACGAGATTATGATTTATGCTGTAAACACGGGATTGATTGATGCAAATCCTGCTTCTGGGATCAGTATGGCGTTTGAGAAGCCTAAAAAACTGAATATGCCCACACTTCGCCCGGAAGAATTACCGAAGCTCATGCATTCGCTGGTGATGTCGAATTTATCTGTTGCGACTCACTGCCTTATTGAATGGCAACTCCTGACTCTGGTGCGCCCTTCAGAGGCTTCTGGTACTCGATGGGCAGAGATCGATCTTCAGACAAAGCTTTGGAAGATTCCGGCGGAGAGGATGAAGGCTAAACGAGAACACATTGTTCCTCTATCATCTCAAGCAATAGAGATTTTGGAGGTGATGAAGCCTATAAGTGCTCATCGTGAACATGTATTTCCCAGTCGCAATAATCCAAAAGTGCCAATGAATAGCCAGACTGCTAATGCCGCTTTAAAACGAATTGGATATGGCGGAAAACTTGTTGCACACGGACTGCGTTCGATTGCCAGCACAGCTTTAAATGAAGCCCACTTTAACTCGGATGTAATCGAGTCAGCATTAGCTCACTCTGACAAAAATGAAGTTAGGAGAGCCTATAATCGTGCTATCTATTTAGAAAGAAGAATAGAGAAGATGGATTGGTGGGGATACCAGGTATACAATAAAAAAAATAACAAAAGCTCAAAATTATGAGCTTTTGTTTTTGTCACCACCTTTTTGCCCACTGGCATTCCCTTTATTATTTAATGTCATAAATGTATTGTACCAGCTAGAAACGCGAAATATGGCGAGAACAGCAGCTAACGCTGAAAACACTGAGTAAACAAATAAAAAGTAAGCGATAAAACTAAAGCCTAATAAAATAAATTCATATGAAATACCTAAATAGTAATACATAAAGGCATTATTGGTAAGAATGCCGCTATATGCCTTTGTGACCAAAGCTGTAACGATAGTCATTAACTGCAAAAGAATAAAATGCACAAACGTTGCGTTCACTGACATATATGGTGAATATTCTACACCTCCATTCTTTTTTCGTTCATCTCCCGTTATTATTCTTTTAAAGCCTTCATCACCAATAGCTATCCACATAGCAAAACCGCCCAATGAAAAGCCCAGAAGGTTAGGCATTAATGATAAAATATCATTCCACCAACCTTGATGAGACCACGATGGATAAAGAACTACAGTCATAAATATAGCACACCAGAAATAGCTACTTCTAAGCACAGCATAGGTGCCACCATAGATTTTCCAGTATCTGGCTAATGCACTATTTGATTCTTTATTTTGAGTCATTAATTTTTCAGTAGCCTCTTAAATTCGCTTGCTAATGACTTTGCTTTTAATAACAATAGTTCAGCTACAGATGTTATATCCGAATCGTATGGCTCGACCCTTTGTAATGGTGTGTCGCTGGAGGCATGTACTTCGACCAATCCCACTTCATTGATTCTACGTATACTGACTTCACCATTTCTTGAAGCGATCAAAGCATCCTGTTTTAGCTCTTCATCAGGTTTTATTTCATTGCCTCGCTCCGACTTATATGTTTTATCTTCTTCAATTACTCCAATCCGTTTAAAGCGCTTTTGCATAATACTCTCAGCAGAAGCAAGATCATCAGGATTTGGGCGTCGCGTCACCATATTTATTGATGTAATGCCTTTTAATGAAAGCATTTTCTCAACACTTTCCGGTTCAGTAAGTATTGTAACATTAACCTTACCAAATTTCTTTATAATTCTTTCATCGGAAAATATTCCATTCAGAAAGAACTCAATTTGCCTTGATGAAAGATACCTACTTTTATCTTGAGTTTCATAAACCAAAAGATGGCTAGCTGGTAAAAAAACAAAAGAGAATCGAGCCACATTTGGCTTTAAGTTATCTGGTATACTTATCCTTCCTTTTTCCTCATCAGAGGCTATATCTTTTTTTACAACGTCGAACCATTCACCATTAAGATCAATGTCTGTATACTTTAATATTTCCCCCTCATAGGGTTCTGTGAGTAGTTGTCCTTTTTTATATGCGTAAAAAAAAGATAGAGTTGCGAATGAATCGCCTCTTAAATTTACATCAATGGCGTTTTTCTTTGCCATCCTAAATAATTCTACATATTTTTTTGGTGAGTGAGGATGTATTGTTATATTCACTGCTCCATAAGTTAATTTTTTTGCTCTCGCCATTTTTATTTGTCATCCATTATCAATTAGAAAAGTTATATATACATTAAAGATTTTTTAAAAACCACGAATTAACGAGTATATGTAAATACTTAAAAGACATAAAAAGTTATATCTATATTCATTTTGAAGCTAAGTTCATTTCACAATTGATGCTAACTAGTCCTGTTAACCATCGTAGGCATAATCTCTGAAATCACGGCCAGCGCGCACTCGTAGCCCCGCCACGCCTGCCCGCTTTATGCAGCGGTTTTCATGCACCTGCATGATTAGCTCTGAGCCGCGCCGCTGCTGGCCTATTCTGCCGTTCCGGGGTGCCAGAGACTCATGCGTTTTCATGCAGCATAGACATGCACTCACGCAGCGGACGTAAAAAAGCCCGGCACAGGTCGGGCTTCGGTGAGTTCATGAGTCTGCGCCTCAGAAAAGTTTACGCTTGTTGCGATCGGTTCTGGCTCCCCGGAAAGGATGCGCACCGCTCACGCTCAGCACGTCATCACGGAACATCAGCGGCTGGTTTACACCAGTCCATTGCCTGATAAGGTTCATGACATATCTGCGGTGCAGCGTGTCGGCATCGTTCACCCCGCAGCGATGTGATTAATTAGAACCGGCGAAAGCCGGTTTTTTAGGCCCATACTTCATTACCTGTGAAGAGTTTATATCACTCTCAACCTACTCATCACCACGTAACCCAATGTTTATATTACATAATCTCAAATGATGTAGAGTGTGTAGGATTTTATATAAAATCTTTTTTTTCAATACGTTTTACTCATCAAATTTGATTTATTAGTTCAGTTGATTGCCAATAGTGAGAATCGCTTGATGGCGACGTATCTATTAATAAAAATGCAAGTAATTTTCATGAAAGTTATTATTAACAGTGTTATATCACCCTAAAATTTTAATTGATTTTATCTAATAAAGATTTAATATTTTCTTATCCTGAGTTTTTAAAATGGCGATAAAATCAATAAAATCAATAAAATCAATAAAATCAATAAAATCAATAAAATCAATAAATTGAAAATGGTAAACAAAGTTAATTAACACAGTGAAAAATTGAAATCATGTGTACCATGCTTATTGAAAAGATGTTATAAAAGTAAAATTCAAAAACCTTTGCCAAAGATGTTTTTTTAGAGTTAGCATCAAAGCTGAAGATCAGTGCCATTACCCTGCATGCTTCAGATTTTAGAAAAATAAGATTTAAATTGATAGCAGCGACAGATTGGAGCCTTAAAAGCCAATCAGGAAGAATTAAGAAATTACTTGAAAGGAGTTTATAGTGTCTTTGTCTTTATTGAAGCCTAATAGAATTCATTTACTTATAGGTGAAAATGGTGTCGGGAAAAGTCTTTTACTCAGCAAGTTATCTTCAGAGATAGCTTATCAGCACCCTCAAGAAAGTATAATAGCCATTGCTAATACTCTTCAGAACAAATTCCCACTTTTGAGAATAAAAAATTACTTTAGATTATCATCTAACAAAATCAGGTTTGCGGAAGAAGCGATATTACAATCATTTATTGCTTATGCAAAAAATCGTGAGAATCATCAAATAATAAATTTATTGAGGAATACCCTTAGTTATATAGGATATTCAGAAAAGTTGATCCTATCCTTTAAGATAAAAAGGCAAATTGATTTCAAACAGTTAATCTATTCGATGGATTACATCAAGTCAGTTGAAGATGGAGAGGCTGATAAAATTTACAACTTCATTTCAAGCTTAATTGATAAGCATGATGAGCTGGGGAGCTATAGAAATGATTACGTGAAGGTTATTCATGAAATAGATTTAGTAGGTTTTATTTATGATTTAAATACCGAATCCATTTTAACATTGCTTGAACATAAATATCATTTAAAAAAACACAAAATTGTTTATGATATAAAAATTACAATATCAAAAGATACAGACTGGTTAAACTTGAACGATGCCAGTTCAGGTGAGTTAGCCCTATTAACTACCATGGCGCACATATCAACATATATCACTCATAATGCTTTCATACTAATCGATGAACCTGAGAATAGTTTACATCCGAGATGGCAAAGAGAATATGTCAATCATTTGTACAATATGTTTTATCAGTTTGAACCAAAAATAATTTTAGCAACTCATTCCCCCATTATTGTTTCGGGCGCATTTGAATCTGATTTAGCACCTTCAATCTACGAAGTTAGAAATTCAGAAATACATCGCATCCATGCGGCAAGCACAACTAACGTAGAAGAGATTTTACTGGAAGTTTTTCAATTACTCACATCAGAAAATAGATTTTTTAGTTTTAAAGTTAATAAAATTATAAACGAATACATCAACGGGGAAATTACTGATGTGGATGTTAGTAAACAGATAGATAGACTAAGAAATTTATCTAACGACGAAAAGCAAATTAAAGTAATTGATTCCATACCTAATTTAATAAAAAAAATAGCAACAAAAAAAGGTGAAATCGATGGCTAAGATTAAATTTGATAATAGTCACATTGCAGCAATAAAAAAAGCCATTCGAGAAGGAGGAGATGTTTGGTACAATGCTTGCCTTAAGCCAGTTAAAGCAAAAATAAAATCTCATTATCGCGGTATACAAGACAGATGTTGCTATTGTAGAAGATCCTTAAGAGGTGAATTCAACTTAGTAATTGATATTGAGCACGTATTACCACAATCACTATACGAAAAATATATGTTCTCAATGAAAAACTTAGGAATCGCATGCAAAAGATGCAACATGAGAATAAAGAATAACAATATCGACTTCTTAAACATTCCATTCAAAAACAAAAAACCTTTTCACAAAGAAAACTATAAGCTCATACATCCAATATTAGATAACTATTCTAAAAACCTTAGGAGATTCGTACTTGAAGAGGATGATTTGACTTTTATAAAATACACTGTCATCAACGGAAGCAAAAAAGGAAAATATACATACGATTTCTTTAAGCTTCATGAGTTTGAGGAGGATCAAATAAATAAAGCGCAAGGAATGGAAATTGTGGAAAAATATATAATTTAACTATATCTCTAAGACGCGACTTTTCTAAAAATATCGCCTTGAGTAAAATTGGATATCAACATTGTAGCCTTGGTACGGGCCATTTGGAATTGTTTTGATGAATTTTATGATAAGCTAAGCAGGATTGATTTCAATAGGGGTTTTATAATTAAAATTTGAGCCATTGCCTATTTTTCACTCATTGAGCTGTTAACTATGTCCACAACCTGCTAATAGCAGACATAACTCAGATGAAGTTTAATTTTTCACAAAATAAAGATAAAATTCTTGGCATCATCTTAACAATACCCCCACATGCCAAACATTACACTTCGCTTGAAGCTACATATGTCACCCTGGGGAGTAGCCATTTTATTTTGAAAGGTGTTCCCTACTCCTCTCTTACAAGCCTTAGTAAATGCTATTGGTATACGCATTGGTATACCTTTAATTTTAGTTGCGATTTTTTTATATAAATCATTGATATAATACATAAAACCAGACCCGCTAGCCGCAAGATGAAAATTTTGCGGGCTTATATGTCTGCGATCCTCCTTAAAACATACCTTCTGACTGACGTAATGCCCGCTTCATCGTCTGACTAACCCCATAAACTAACGAAACTGGCTAGCGCCCTGCTGTGTGAGTTAATCCCCATAGTTAGTGACCTGAGTATATTATTTTAAAAACAAACAATGAATAATTCAGATAACGAAGATTTAGAGAAACAGTGTTTATTCAAGGTAGATCTAATCAAGGCACATACCTGCCTGGTTTAAAAAGGATGTCGCTCACACAGATGGAGTTGAATCATGGATGATGGGTTAAAAATAGTATTGTCTCCTGTCCAGCTTGCTGCTGCCCTTTCTGACAAATCAGTCACCGAATCTGAGACAATGTCTAACCGTCTCATGGGTGGGTTGGGGCTGGTAATGGGAACGCTTGAGCTGGCCGGAGCAACTGCGCTTTGTATGGCACCCGAGCCTACAGGCTTAACTAAGGCGGCCTGCGTCGTTGTTGGTACGCACAGCATGGACAGTATTCATACCGCAGCAAATCAGGTTCTGAGCGGCAAGAATGTTCGTAGTGCAACATATCGTGCCGCCATTGAGATGGCAAAACAGTTTGGCGCTGATGAAGATACAGCATGGAAAGTAGGCCTGACCATAGATGTGGGCGTGCCAATAGCTTTTTCTCTTGGACTTGGCGCGGCGAGAATTGCTGCCGTTCGTGTTGGGCGAATCAAATTAATTGAGCATGAATCTGTCTCTGGATTAAAACCGGGCGGGCATACGCTTTTAAAGAATATTGGAAAATCACCCCAGGAACTTCATGAAAGAATTATCCAATCCAATGGGGTATTGGATCTATCTGGTTCGTTCTCGTCGCTTGAGATTGCCGAAGCAGCCATATCAAAGGCACTTCATAATAATCGGGAATGGATAAAACTATGGGCTGCAAGTAAACCACGACATAACATGACGATAAGTTACGATGTGGGTAAAACCGTTGGCTATGTTGTTCAGAAAGGGAGCAACATTGCGTATAAAGCAACTAAAATCAGAGTTGCGCTGAAGTATCAGACTTACAATAACAAACCTTATTATATAATTACTTCTTTTCCAGATAAGTGAGTTGATCATGAGCCGCGCACCTCTTGCCCCAAACTTAGATTTATGCATTGTGGGAACACTTAATCAGGACTTCGACGTTATCACTGGCGCTGATACGATGGATGGTGCCATTGATGTAGTCGTTGACGAAGCTTCTCCAGAAGAAAGATGTAATTTACGTAAAGAAATTAATGACTTTCTCAAGCTGTCAGAAGAAGAGATAAAGGAAGAGTTTTCTCAGCGCTGGCAAGATATTTCACCTGATTACGCCAGCAGTTTTTTGCTCTATTTCCTTGAAAGCATCAAAAGATACGATCAAAAGTGATGTTGCGTGCGCACCCATTCGTGAACTGATTGGTAGGTTTGACCTTCGATGTTGCTGTACCTGTTGCTCTTTCTCTGGGGGCAGGAGCAGCGAGAATTGCAGCCATTCGCACAGGACGCATCAAACTTATTCAACATGAATCAGTAACTGGTAACACGCCCGGAGGCCATGCAATTTTAAAGCATATTGGTAAAACGCAGCATGAATTAGCAGCCCGGTTAAAAAGCACAGAAAATATGGCTCGCCCGCCAAATGCCATTAGCTCTTTCACCAATATAGATCTGGCCGAAAAATCAGTATCCGATGCCATAAAGGTAAATAAAGAGTGGATAAAAATTTGGGCGGCAAGCAGACCAGGACATAATTTAAATATCAAATATGACACCGGGAAAGCCATTGGTTACTCCCTGTTCAGGGATAGTCAAAAACTGACTCCGGCAACGAAAGTCAAGGTTGTTCTTAAATATGAATTGTACAACGGCAAGCCTTACTATATTCTGACTGCATTCCCGGAGGTTTAAATTATGTTACTCACTACTAATATAGATATTCTGATTGAAGGGACATTAAATCAGGACTTTGATTTTATTACAGGTGCTGACACCATTGATGAAGCTATTGATATTTATACAGCTGAATTAACACTCCAGGACCGTGAAGACCTAAAAAAAGAAGTGATGAACTTTCTGACATATGACGATGAAATGATAAAATCAGAGTTCAGAGACAGGTATATTAATACCTTTGCACCGGAAGATGGTAAAGGGTTGCTTCTGCGAATACTCGAAAGCATCAACAAGCATAGTGACCATGGCAATCCCTTATAAACGAGCATTGGTGTTCGATGGAGGGTTACCAGAACTTCGTCGAACTCCTCAGAGCCCGCGAGATAAACATGCTGCAGGCTTTTGTTTCTGTGCAGCCCTGCGGCCTTCCGTGCAGATGCGCTTCAGGCATGTATATCAACATTTTCTGCAACGTCATTACTATACTCCCTTCCTCTTCCCACTCCCCCTTTACAGCCCCAACCCAAACACGAAATAATACCCCTCTACGCCGGGCCACAATGCCCTGCCAACGCTTAAACCCAAACTCAACTCTGCGGACACCCTATGAATAACGAAATCTCTCTCAAATACTATGATGTCGCAGATGAGTATGCGACGGAGTCCGCTAAGCCGGTGAGCGAAGCTGAACGTACCCCACTGGCGCATTACTTCCAGCTGCTGATCACCCGTCTGATGAACAACGAAGAGATCAGTGAAGAGTCGCAGCAGGATATGGCGCGTGAAGCGGGTATCAATGAGCAGCGTATTGATGAAATTGCCGAGTTCCTGAACCGCTGGGGCAACGAGTAACAGACACTCACCGGCAGACGAGCTTTGCGCAGTTTGCCGGTGAATCTGCCTGACTCAACAACCTGATTCGACACAGCGCCGGTATCCCCGTAACAACGCCCAGTGCTGACAGCCACGTGTTTCACGTGGCTGATGTCCGTTCCCTGCCCTAACGACCCATCTTCGTTTTTATCTGCCGCTACACACACTCCATCACACACGCCTTCATCCGCCACAAAGCCCCCTTCCGCCGCTCACCCTCTGGCGCACCTGAAAATTATCATCCAGACTTATATAGTCTGCGCAGGCATTGTGTTTTACACTGCGCGCTGTAAAAAACTGAGTAGATTAAGCAGGCAAAAATGGCGATGAACGGAACGATCACAACCTGGTTTGAAGATAAAGGTTTTGGCTTTATCAAAGATGAAAACGGTGATAACCGCTATTTTCATGTGATTAAGGTCGCCAATCCTGATCTGATCAAGAAAGATGCGGCGGTGACGTTTGAACCCACCACCAACAACAAGGGCTTATCCGCCTATGCGGTGAAGGTCGCGCCGACAAGCAAATACATCTATATCGCAGGCGAGCGGCTCAAGATCACCTCGATTAAGTCTTATCTGGTCTACAACGAAGAAGTCCCGGTCGATGCCGGTGTCGATAAAGAGAACGCGGTGTTGTCAGTGGGCCTGTTGCTGAATAATATCCGGCCGAAAACTGACCCGAACGCCAATGAGATGCGCTCGCTGAAAAAGCTGGCGGTCACCACCTTCCAGGGTACGACACTGATCTTCTCTGAAGATGAGATCGACATTGAAAGCACGGTTAAAGTGCTTAAAGGCCTGAAGTAATCCCGCAGGCGGGCCGAAATTCTGTTGGCAGAATTCCGGCCTTCAGCCTCCCGCCAGCCTGCTATTCAGGCACATTTCTCTGACACGAAATCCCCGCCCACAGGGCTGATACATAACAAAGCGTTGCTCTGGCGGATAAAACCGTCCTGCTCTCCCCTCTAATCCATTGTTTATGATAAAACAAAGGTCAAAAGCGCAGCTCATCAAGGTTCATCCCCACAAAGCGACTTTCCAGGGTAGAATTAGAAACTTTGTTCAGTCATTGCCAATGTTTTCCATCATCGCAAAGTGATACGAAAAGCGGGTGAAATAAGGTATAAAGCCGCATGAAAATCCCAAACAGAATCCAGCCCCTGGTCGATGACGGCCTGATTGACGATGTCCTGCAGCGGCTGAAAAGCGGCAAAGAAGCAGACGTCTATACCGTGCTATGCGGCGGCAAGGTGCAGTGCGCCAAAGTCTATAAAGAAGCGACCCAGCGTAGCTTCAAGCAGGCCGTGCAGTATCAGGAAGGTCGTAAAACCCGTAACAGCCGTAACGCCCGCGCCATGCAGAAAGGCACAAAGTTCGGCCGTAAGCAGCAGGAAGAGTCCTGGCAGACCGCCGAAGTAGATGCCCTGTTCCGCCTGGCGAACGCCGGTGTTCGCGTGCCGCAGCCTTATCTCTGCATCGACGGTGTGTTACTGATGGAGCTGGTGACCGATGCCAATGGCTCGGTCGCGCCACGTCTCAGCGATGTCTCTCTGTCTGAAGAGCAGGCGGTGACGGATTTCCACACCATGATCCGCAACATCGTTCGTATGCTCTGTGCCGGTATCGTTCACGGTGACTTATCCGAGTTCAACGTACTGCTGGATGACCAGGGCCCGGTGATTATCGACCTGCCACAGGCGGTCGATGCGGCGGCCAATAACCATGCCGAGTCGATGTTTGAACGTGACGTAGACAATATCACCTCTTACTACGGTCAGTTCGCTCCGCAGCTGCTGAAGACGCGCTACGCCAAAGAGATCTGGCTGCTCTATGAAGATGGCAAGCTGACGCCGGAAACACCGCTTACCGGGAAGTTTGTGGAAGAGGAGCGCGTAGTCGATATGGATTCTCTGATGGATGAGATCATCACCGCAGAAGATGAATATTACGAGCGCCAGCGCGCCAGCCGTGAGCGCGACGAAGAGTAACTGCATCAATAAAAAAAGGCAGCGAGTCGCCTCGCTGCCTCTCACTTACCGCACTATCACAACGCCATCACCGCACGATGACCGTCAGCGCAATCAGAGTTAAGCCGATGATCATCACGCCGACAAAGACCTTATCGAGCCTGCTTTTTTTCATCTTCTCCTCCCTAGAACCACTGACCAAAGCGACGGATGTAGAAACGCTTCATGCCCTGCGCCACCAGGCAGTAGCTGAACAGCGTCAGCACCAGCCACGGGAAATATTGCCATGGCAGTGGCACCAGACCGACCATCGCACCCAGCGGTGAGAACGGGATCAGGATGCCCAGCGCCATCACCGCCAGCGTAGTCAGCATCACCGGTAAGGTGGCGCGGCTCTGAATAAACGGAATCTTCCGGGTACGCAGCATATGCACCACCAGCGTCTGTGACAGCAGCCCCTCAATAAACCAGCCGGACTGGAACAGCGACTGCACGCCTGCATGGTTAGCGCCGAAAACAAACCACATCAGCGCAAAGGTGGTGACGTCAAAAATTGACGAGGTCGGACCCATCCACAGCATGAAGCGCTTGATGTTGCCGGCATCCCATTTACGCGGCTTATTCAGAAACTCACGGTCAACCTTGTCCCACGGCAGCGCCAGCTGGGAAACGTCATACATCAGGTTCTGAATCAGCAGATGAATCGACAGCATCGGCAGAAACGGAATAAAGGCACTGGCCACCAGCAGCGAGAAAACGTTGCCGAAGTTGGAGCTGGCGGTCATGTTGAGATACTTGATGATGTTGCCAAAGGTCTCGCGTCCTTTGAGTACACCCTCATTCAGCACCTGTAAATCCTTCTCCAGCAGGATGATGTCCGATGAGGCTTTCGCCACATCCGCCGCGCTGTCCACGGAAATCCCGGTGTCAGCCGCCCGCAGCGCAGGCGCGTCGTTAATGCCATCGCCCAGGAACCCGACGGTGTGACCGTTCTGCTGCATCAGCCGCACCAGACGGGATTTCTGCAGCGGCGTCAGCTGAGCAAACAGGGTGCAGCGCTCGGCTTCCTGCGCCAGCTCATCATCGTTCATCGCCTCAATCTGATCGCCGGTCAGCATCGCCGGATCGGTCAGCCCGACATCGGCACAGACCCGCAGCGTCACCAGCGGATTGTCACCGGTCAGCACTTTCACCGTCACACCGCTGTCACGCAGGGCTTTAATCGCCTTACCCGCGCTGGCTTTAGGCGGATCGCGGAAGGTCAGCATTCCCTGGATAATCAGATCGCGCTCATCACTGTCGCTGAGCGGCGCGTGCAGCTCGCCATCACGGGTTGCCACCAGCAGCACGCGATAGCCCTGCTGATGATAGTGTTCGGTCTGCGCCAGCAGCGCCGCGCGCTGTGCCGCATCCAGTGCGACCACCGTGTCGCCCTGCCGCACGGCAATGCTCACTGCCAGCATCTCTTCCACTGCGCCTTTGCAGATCAGTTGTGAACGATGCTGAGTCAGATCCTCCACCAGCACCGACACCCGACGGCGGGTAAAATCAAACGGCAGCTCATCGATCAGCTGGAACTGGCTGCGCTGAGACTGTGAAATGACCTTGTCGCCCGCGCAGAGTAAGGCGCGATCCATCAGGTTTTTCGCGCCACTCTGGCTGCCGCTGTTGAGCCATGCCAGCAGCAGCACCTGTGCATCTTCGTTGCCCCGCGCGTCCAGATGATGCGCCAGCAGGATGGTGTCCTGGGTCAGCGTGCCGGTTTTATCGGTGCAGAGCACATCCATCGCGCCGAGGTTCTGAATGGCGTTGAGCTTTTTAACGATCACTTTGCGACGTGACATCGCAATCGCGCCCTTAGCCAGGTTGGCGCTGACAATCATCGGCAGCATTTCCGGGGTCAGCCCGACCGCGACGGCCAGTGCAAACAGCGTGGCATCCATCCAGTCGCCTTTGGTGAAGCCGTTAATCAGCAGCACCACCGGAACCATCACCAGCATAAAGCGGATCAGCAGCTTGCTGACGCTGTTCACCCCGCGGTCAAACGCGGTCTGCGGACGGCTTCCGGTCAGCGATGAGGCCAGTGAGCCGAACCAGGTTTCGCCGCCCGTCGCTACCACGACTGCGCTGGCTGTGCCGCTGGCCACGCTGGTGCCCATCAGGCAGATATTCGGTGATGCCAGCCGCTCCTGGGCGGTCTGACCTTCGGCATCGATACCCGCATCGCTGCTCTGTTTTTCAACCGGCAGCGACTCGCCGGTCAGTACTGCTTCACTGATAAACAGATTACGTGAACTCAGCAGACGGACATCGGCAGGCACCTGATCGCCGGTGCTGAGCAGAATGATATCGCCCGGCACCAGTTCACTCATATCCACATCCTGACGCTGCGCGGTTTCGCTGCCTGGCTCACGGCGCAACACGGTGACCTGGCTGCGCACCAGTGACTTCAGTGCCTGCGCCGCACGGTTGGTGCGAAACTCCTGCCAGAAGCGCAGCAGCCCGCTCAGCATCACCATGGTGAAGATGATGATGACGCCGGAGAGATCGGTCTCCTGACCGGCGCGCAGCGGCAGAATATAGTCGGTAAACAGGCTCACCAGCGCCAGGACCAGTAATACGTAGATAAACGGGTTATTAAACGCCATCAGCAGCTGAATCAGCGCGGGTGGCGCTTTCTCATGCGCCACTTCATTACGGCCATACAAAGCCAGTCGTTTCGCCGCTTCAGCCTGGGTCAGGCCCTGACGCTGACTGCGCAGGTTCGCCAGCGTCATATCAATGTGCTGGTCTGCCTGCTGCGCCACAGCAAACATTTTTTTACTTTTTTTATCATTACGGTTGCCGGATGAAGTGATCGCAACCTGTTCCAGTTTCATGTCGCTCATTTCGACATCTCCCTGATTTAAAGCAATAGTTGTCCTGCACGGGAAATAACGTGCATGGATAAAACCTGGCGTGGCCGGGTTATTTAATGGGGTGACTTTCAGAAACAGTCAGGTTATTCCGCCTGCGCGCTAAATAATGACGCGCGCAGGGTTACCTGACGCCGGTTATACGCGGCGTTTTAAAAGTCTGATATCAGCGATTGGGCGCAGCCTGGGCTACGCCAGACGGGGCGGAGGAAAAAGAGCGAATATAAACAGCAGCATAACGCGCACTCCTGGTGATAACAGGATTAAAAATAAGGAGCGCGATCGTTAATTAAAGCGGGGATCGCTGCTCGCCGGTTGGCAAGCAGCAGAGGAAACTCAGCTTGCCAGAATAAAGGTTAATCTCGGGTGACTGTCCAACTGAATTCTCCTGAAGTTATCTGCCGCCATTATAAAGAGAGGCCGGCGTCGGTAAAGCAATAACGTATTGAATAACGGTTTCGTTGAGGTTTTGTTTCTGCTCAGGTTGCCGCTTCGGTAACAGCGAGGCGATCTTCTTATAACCGCCAGGTAATGCTTATAACCTTTTGGCATATGATTAGCCCATATTCGACTATTCTTCGCATCGGCCCTTTCGTAAACTCGCGTAACTTTTTAGAGGCAAGGAAATTTCATGAAAACTATAATTCCATCATTGCTGGCGCTGACGCTGGCTGCCGCCTTCACAGCCCAGGCCGCAACACCAAAAGATACGCTGGTGATTGCACAATCAACTGACGACGCAGACAGCTTCGACCCGGCCAAAGGGTTTGAACTGACCAGCGTTCAGGCTTTTACGAACATCTATCAGCGCCTGGTACAGTCTGACCCGCAGAATCCGGTGGATCTGAAACCCACACTGGCCACCTCGTGGCAGCCCGGCAGCGACAACCGCAGCCTGACCTTTGAACTGCGCAAAGATGCGAAATTCTCTACCGGCAACCCGCTGCGTCCGGAAGATGTGATCTTCTCGCTGGGCCGCGTGGTGAAACTGAACCTCGATCCCTCTTTCATCCTGACGCAGCTCGGCTGGAACAAAGATAACGTCGATGGCTTCCTGAAGAAAGTCGACGACAATCATGTGCAGATCAGCTGGACCGCCAACGTCAGCCCGACCTACGTCCTGAGCCTGCTCTCTGCCCCGGTTTCATCGATCATTGATGAAAAAACCGCGATGGCGAACCAGAAGAACGGCGATTTCGGTAACGCCTGGCTGGCCACCCACTCGGCGGGCAGCGGCCCGTATCAGATCCGCAAAGTGGTGATGCATCAGGTGGTGCTGCTCAGCGCTAACCCGACCTCACCAGCGGGCGCGCCAAAAATGAAGAACATCCTGATCAAAAACGTGCCTGAACCGGCTGCGCGTCGTCTGCTGCTGGAACAGGGTGATGCCGATATCGCCCGTAACCTGGGTGCCGATCAGATTGCTGCGCTGAACGGCAAACCGGGCGTGAAGACGGAAGCGATTCCCATGGCGTCGCTCTACTACATCCAGTTCAACATCGGCGCGAACGAGACGATGAAGAACCCGGCCTTCTGGGAAGCGGCGCGCTACCTGTGGGATTACAAAGGCATCGCCAGTGAGCTGCTGAAAGGCCAGTTCGATGTGCATCAGAGCTTCCTGCCTAAGGGCTTCCTGGGCGCGATCAACGACACGCCATACAGCTACGATCCGGAAAAAGCCAAAGCGATTCTGAAGAAAGCGGGCCTGAACAACGTCACCTTCAAGCTCTCCACCAGCAACCAGCCGCCTTATCTGGATATCGCACAGGCGCTGCAGGGCAGCTTCGCCAAAGCGGGCGTGAAAGTGGAAGTGGTGCCAGGTCTGAGTTCCGAAGTGTCGACCAACGTGAAAGCGCATAAATATGAAGCGACGCTGAACGCCTGGGGCTCCGACTATTTCGATCCCAACACCAATGCCGCCTCGTTTGCTTACAACCCGGAAGATGGCAGCAAAACCATCGCCTTCCGTTCAGACTGGCACATTCCTGAGCTGAACAAGCAGGTGATTGCGGCGACCGCCGAGAGCGATCCGAAGAAACGTGTGGCGCTGTATGAAGCGATGCAGCGTGAAGTGATGAAGAACTCACCGTATGTGATTGGGATGCAGGCGAAGAACCTGATCGCCCTGCGCGACAACCTGAAAGGCTATGTGCAGGGCATTAACCCTGACATGGTGTATTACTCGCAGGTCACTAAGTAATGGCACAGTCTGTTCCTTCAGCCGGGTTCGCCCGGCTTTTTTGGCAGCGTGGCGGGCGCCTGATCGGTAGCGTACTGTCGCTGCTGGTCACGCTGCTTGGCCTGCTCGCCTTCACCTTTATGCTGTCGCATCTCTCGCCGATCGATCCGGTGCAGCAGATCGCCGGCGATCACGCCAGTGAAGCGACCTATGAGCAGGTGCGTCATGACCTGGGTCTCGACCAGCCGGTGCTGATGCAGTTCTGGCGCTACGTCGAACATCTGGCGCAGGGCGATCTGGGTGTCTCCCGCCTCACCAATCAGTCGGTGAGCGGTGACCTGATGACCACCTTCCCCGCCACCATTGAGCTGGCGACCTGCGCGATGATCTTCGCGGTGGTGTTCGGTGTGACGCTGGCGCTGCTGGCCGCCTGGAAACCGGGAAGCTGGATCGATAATCTCGCCCGCTTTGTCTCGCTGCTGGGCTACTCGGTGCCGGTGTTCTGGCTCGGCCTGCTGGGCCTGCTGCTCTTCTATGCGGTGCTGCACTGGTCCGCCGGACCGGGACGGCTGGATGATATCTGGGTCTACACCCTGGAGCCGAAGACCGGCTTTGTGCTGATCGACAGCTGGCTGTCGGGTGAACCGGAGATGTTCCGCAATGCGATTGCGCACCTCTGGCTGCCGGTGGTGATCCTCGGCCTGCTGGCGATGGCGGGCATTACCCGCCTGCTGCGTGCTGCGCTGCTGGAAGAGAGCAGCAAAGAGTATGTGGTGCTGGCGCGTGCTAAAGGCGCGGGTCGGGTGCGCATCCTGCTGCGCCATATCTTCCCCAACGTGCTGGGCACGCTGGTCACGGTGATCGCCCTCTCCTACGCTACGCTGCTGGAAGGCTCGGTGCTGACTGAAACCGTCTTCGCCTGGCCAGGTGTGGGTCGCTATATGACCAATGCGCTGTTCTCCGGCGATGTGCCGGCGATTCTGGGCTCAACCCTGTTAATCGGCAGCTGCTTTATCCTGATTAACACCCTGGCGGATGTTTTAACCTGGTTAACCGATCCGAGAACCCGATGACGCAACAACTCTCTGAACTCGAAACGCTGCGACCACGCCGTCGCCGTCAACGCGTTACCTCGTTAACCGTTGGGCTGACGCTGGTGGCGATTCTTATCCTGATGGCACTGCTGGCGCCGCTGATTGCGCCGTTCGATCCGAACGTGCAGACCATGTCGAGCCGTCTGCTGGCGCCGTCGGCACAGCACTGGTTCGGCACCGACGGCTTTGGCCGCGATCTGCTGTCGCGCGTGATTTACGGCGCGCGTCCGACCCTGCTGCTGGTGTCGCTGATTCTGGTGCTGACCATTCCGGCCGGGCTGTTGATCGGCATCACCGCCGGTTACGTGGGCGGCTGGACCGAACGCCTGCTGATGCGCATTACCGATATCTTCCTGTCGCTGCCCAACCTGGTGATCGCGCTGGCGCTGGTGGCGATTCTCGGCCCTGGCCTGATGAACGGCGCACTGGCGCTGGCACTGACCAGCTGGCCGCCGTTTGCCCGTCAGGCACGCGCTGAAACCCTGGCACTGCGCCGCAGCGACTACCTTGCCGCCGCGCGGATGCAGGGGATTACGGGCTTTCGCCTGATGTTCGGTCATATCCTGCCGCTCTGCATGCCGACGGCGGTAGTCCGCGCCGCACTGAGCCTGGGCGGGATTATCCTGGCCGCGGCCGGACTCGGTTTCCTCGGTATGGGCGTTCAGCCGCCGACGGCGGAATGGGGTTCGATGGTGGCCGAAGGCAGTAAAGTCATTTTTGATCAGTGGTGGGTTGCTGCTGCACCGGGCGCGGCGATTCTGTTTGCCAGCCTGGCCTTTAACCTGACAGGCGATGGCCTGCGCGACCGACTGGATACCCGTCATGCAAAATAATCTGCTCCATGCCGAGGGGCTGACCATTCGCAGCGACGATGCGCTGCTGGTCGATAACATCAGTTTTTCCGTAGGCCGCGAGCGTGTGGCGCTGGTCGGTGAGTCCGGTTCCGGCAAGTCACTGACCGCCCGCAGCCTGATGGGCTTACTCTCGCCCGCGCTGCATCTGCAGGCCAGCCAGCTCCAGGTGGCCGGTGAAAATGCGCTGACGCTAAGCGAGCGTCACTGGAACCAGCTGCGCGGTAACCGCGTGGCGATGGTGATGCAGGACCCGAAGTATGCCCTTAACCCGACGCGCACCATTGGCTGGCAGGTGGAAGAGCCGCTGATCCTGCATCGCCGCCTGAGCCGTGCCGAGCGCAAAGAGAAAGTGTGTGAAATGCTGGATGCGGTCGGCCTGCCCGATCCGCGTCGTCTGATGCAGCAGTATCCGCATCAGCTCTCTGGCGGCATGGGCCAGCGCGTGATGCTGGCGATCGCCCTGATTACCGATCCGGACTTCCTGATCGCCGATGAACCGACCTCCGCGCTGGATCATGCCATGCGCGATCAGGTGCTGGCGCTGATCCGCGGTCTGGTGGAGGCGCGCAACATGGGCCTGCTGCTGATCAGCCATGATTTGCAGCAGGTTTCAGAACATTGCGAGCGGGTGATGGTGATGTATAAAGGCCGGTTGCTGGATACGCTGCCCGCCGCCGATCTGCCGCACGCTACCCATCCCTACACCCGCACGCTGTGGGCCTGCCGTCCGGGTAAAGCGACCCACGGACAGACTTTACCGGTGCTGGACCGCGCTGCGCTGGAGGCGAATGATGATTAAGCTGCAGAATCTAAGCGTCGCCCACAAACAGGGTTACGAGCTGCGCACCGTGGTGCATGAGGTTAACCTGGAGGTTAACGCTGGCGAGTGTTTTGGTCTGGTGGGTCCGTCAGGCTGCGGCAAGTCGTCGCTGCTGTGGGTGCTGGCAGGTCTGAACCCACACTGGCAGGGTCAGATGCAGCTTGCCGGTCACGAGGTTCAGCCGGGTAAAGCCTTCACCGGCGCGCTGCGTCAGGAAGTGCAGATGGTGTTTCAGGATCCCTATGCCTCGCTGCATCCGCGTCACCGGCTGCGTCGCACGCTGGCGGAGCCGCTGAAGCTGCTGAAACGCGACAATATCAACGATCGTATCGATCAGGGCTTCCGTCACGTCGGACTCGATCCCGCCCTGGCGGATCGCTATCCGCATCAGCTCTCCGGCGGTCAGCGTCAGCGCGTCGCCATCGTGCGCGCCCTGCTGCTGCAGCCGAAGATCCTGCTGCTGGATGAGCCGACGTCGGCGCTGGATATGTCAGTGCAGGCGGAGATCCTCAATCTGCTCAACGATCTGAAACAGCAGGATGGCCTGACCATGGTGCTGGTGAGCCACGATCCCGACGTGATCGATCACATGTGCGATCGCGCCGTGCACATGTCGCAGGGTCGCATCATCGAACAGATCTCTGCCTGAAATCAGGCCGGACGGCGTTCACCTGCCGTCCGGCGCTGCTGCATCCGCCGCGCCTTTCTGTAACATCCCCTTCTTCCGCCATTAGCGTCATCCTCTCCATTGCCAGAACGGCGCGCTGTTCTCTTCCTCTGAGTCATTAGATTGCCACGCGACGCTGTAAACCTTTACAGGCTGAAGCAGGCACGCGAATGCGACAGCGCAAAACGCAGCGGCTGGCTGATGCGGTATACTCGCGACCATTATTTCATGAGAGGAAAAAGCAATGACGGTAAAACTACGTCCGCTGGAACGGGAAGACCTGCACTTTGTCCATCAGCTGGATAACAACGCCAGCGTGATGCGTTACTGGTTTGAGGAGCCGTATGAGGCGTTTGTGGAGCTGTCCGATCTCTACAACAAGCACATTCACGATCAGACCGAACGTCGCTTTGTGGTCGAGCACAGCGGGCAGAAAGCGGGATTAGTGGAACTGGTGGAAATCAACCATGTGCACCGCCGCGCCGAGTTTCAGATCATTATCGATCCGGCCCATCAGGGCAAAGGACTGGCAACCCAGGCGGCAAAACTGGCGATGGATTACGGCTTCTCGGTACTGAATCTCTACAAGCTCTACCTGATTGTCGATCAGGAGAACGAAAAAGCGATCCACATCTACACCAAGCTCGGCTTCGAGATCGAAGGCGTGCTTAAACATGAGTTTTTCATCAACGGGGAGTACCGCAACACCATCCGCATGTGCATTTTCCAGCATCAGTATCTGGAACGCCATAAAACGCCAGGCGGAATGGTGAAGCCGACCGCGCAGTAATCAGCCGCGCGCGCCAACCGGGTTCATAAAGGGACGCGGGTGTTCAGGCTTGAGGTCGTACATGCCGCCATAGAAGGGATCGACCAGCAGCCAGCCGGGGAAGCCACCCAGCGGGATATTGCCCAGCAGATACCACAGGTTAGCGCGTGCCTCGATAGGCACCGTGACCGGCACGTAGCCCGGGCTTTCCAGCATCAGCAGGTAGTGCTTTTTGCCGAAGTAGCGGCCGGTAGATTTTTCCAGTTCAACGGTCTGCGGCGTGAAACCCTGCGCAACCGCATAGCCACGCTCATCCTGCACGGTAAAGCGCGCGCCCTGCGGCAAGGAGTCGATGCGCACCAGTTGGGTTTCATTGCCGACAATGGTGGCACAGCCGCTAAGCAGCAGCGCGGCGGCCAGGGCCAGAATTCGCTGTTTCATGAAGGGGTCCACAGAGTGATCAGTGATCAGAGTGTAGACCGCCCTCTCCGCCTCAATCGGGCTATCATCGCCCGATTCAGCCAGCTTATTGCGGTTGACAAGCGCGGGCGATAGCCGCGATGTCGTTGGGTGAGGTGCGACAGCAGCCGCCAATCAGCTTCGCGCCCGCCTGCTGCCACTCTGCCAGTTTGTCATGCAACGTGCAGCCTGATGGCGCTGAGTGCCAGGTTTTGCTGCTGGCATCATACTGCTCGCCAGAGTTGGGATAGACCACCAGCGGCTTGTCGGTCAGCTTCTGCAACTGCTGCAGCGCAGGCGTCACGCTCTCAAGTGCCACACAGTTGATTCCCACCGCTACCACCTGTGGCTGCTGATTCAGCCAGCTCACGACGTCTGACAGCGGCGTGCCGTCGCTGATGTGTCCGGCGTCACGCAGGGTAAACGAGAACCAGGCGCGGCCTTCAGGAAATTCAGCCAGCAGCTTCACCAGCGCCTGCGCTTCGGCAAACGAAGGCAGGGTTTCGCAGGCCAGCAGATCGGCACCCGCCGCCAGCAGCGCCTGCACGCGTGGGCGATGAAACGCCATCATCTCCGCTTCCGGCAACGCATAGTCGCCGCGATATTCCGAACCATCCGCCAGGAAGGCGCCATAGGGACCGACCGATCCCGCTACCAGCAGCGTTTTTGCGTCGGGCCGGACCGCCAGATAATCGTGACGGGCGCGTCGCGCCAGCTCGACGCTCTGCGCGATCAACGCCAGTGACTCCGCCTCATCAAGGCCACGTGTGGCAAAGCCCTGCGGCGTCGCCTGGTAGCTGGCGGTAATGGCACAGCGCGCGCCGGCGACAAAATAGTCGTAGTGCACCTGATAGATCAGCTCAGGATTTTCCATCAGCACCTTAGCTGACCATAACGCATCGGCCAGATGACAGCCGCGGGCTTCCAGCTCGGTGGCCAGGGCACCATCCAGAATCAGCAGTGGCGACTCCGTTAAAGCCTGCGCGACAGGGTTATACGACATCATTGGCCTCCTCAGGCTTCGGGGATGATTTGTGGGTCAGATGGTAAGCGGCATAGCAGAACAGCACAAACGGGATGCCACACCACAGCGCGATACGCTGAGTCGGATCAAACGCCAGACCGACACAGGCCAGCAGGCAGAGCAGGAAACCCAGCACCGGCGTCAGTGGATAGAGCGGCGCACGGTAGGCCAGATCGGCCAGCGATTTGCCCTGCTGAAGATGACGACGACGGAAAACAAAATGCGAAGCGCAGATGCTGAGCCAGACGGCTACCACCGCAAAGCCGGAGATGGCCGACAGCGCCACAAACACCGTGTCTGGCGCGACCACGCTGGAGACCAGCGCCAGCAAACCACCCACCATGCTGACGGTGATCGCCAGCATCGGCACGCCGCGCTTGTTCACCCGGGCAAAGGCGCGCGGCAGCGTATTTTCATTGGCCAGCGACCAGAGCATCCGCCCGGAGGCATAGAGTCCGGAGTTGGCCGCAGACAGGATAGCGGTCAGGATCACAAAGTTAATAATGTCAGCCGCCCACGGGATGCCGATCTTTTCGAAGACCAGCACGAACGGGCTTTTCACGATACCCGCCTGATCCATAGGAATCAGCGCCGCCAGCACAAATACCGTGCCGATGAAGAAGATAATCAGCCGGGCCACGGTAGTACGGATCGCCAGCGGCAGCACTTTCTCCGGCTGCTGGGTTTCACCGGCCGCAATACCGATCAGCTCGGTGCCGGAAAAAGCGAAGTTGACTGCCACCATGGTCATCAGAATCGGCAGTACGCCGTTGGGCAGCCAGCCGTGCGCCGTCAGATTGCTCAGGCCCGGTGCGGGCGTGCCATCCTTCATCGGGATAAACCCAAACATCGCCGCGCCCCCGAGCACGATAAAGGCGACAATCGTCACCACCTTAATCAGCGAGAACCAGAACTCCCCTTCGGCGAAGAAGCGGGTTGAGATGACGTTCAGCAGATAGATGGCGCAGCAGAAGACCAGACACCAGATCCATACCGGGATCTGCGGGAACCAGTACTGCATACAGAAGCCCGCCGCCGTCAGGCTGGAGCCGAGGGCGACGGTCCAGGTGAGCCAGTAGAGCCAGGCCACGGTGTAGCCGGTTGCCGGGCTGAGATAGCGTGCGGCATAGACGTGGAACGCGCCGGTTTCCGGCATCGCCACGGAGAGTTCGCCCAGACAGACCATCACCAGCCAGACCACCAGCGCGCCAATCAGATAGGCGAGCAGCGTCCCCGCCGCCCCGGTGGTTGAAATGATGTAGCCGGTGTTAAAAAACAGGCCGGTGCCGATTACGCCGCCCAGCGATAACATCACCAGATGGCGCACTTTCATGGTGCGTTTAAATTGTTCCTGCGAGGGAGTTGGCTGTTCGCTCATCACTTTTATCCGTATGGACGTCTAAACATCTATAAGGAACAGTTTTATACGCGTCACAGCCGGTAATTGCAACGGCAGGGAAACAGGGAGGAGGTAAAGGCGGTTCAGTGCCCCGTCGCGGCGGGGCCTGATGCGTTAGCCGAAAACGCTTTGAATATAACGTTCCAGCGCCATGCGGGAACTAAATCCGTGCGGGATGCCGTAGTGTTCCTGTGAATCACCCGCCAGGTAGAGAGGGAATTGGGTGTAGTGATCGCAGGTCTTCATTTCTGAAGCAGGTTCAGCGAACGGCTGGCTCTTCTCTTTCAGTGTCGGGTGAATGACGAGTGCCATGCGCCCCATGCGCGCTTCGCGATTCACATAAACATAGTTCTCTCCACGGCGATAACCATAGGCCCGTGGGGTAATTTCATCGACTTCGAAACCCGCTTTTTCCAGTACGCGCGCTACCTCATCTGGTCGTAAATACATGCTCGATCCTCTCCTCTTTCAAAAGCTTCGCAACCTTACAACAGCATGACAGAGTGGGCATTCGGAATTTTCCCTAAAGAACACTCCCGCGTCTCGTTTATCTCAAGGTCGTCTACACTAGTATTACGTTTTTAAATCAAAGGGAGCTAAAAAATGTTTAATCGCACTGTAAAAAACGATGACATTGATATTAATCAGGATGTTAACGAACTGGCCGATTCACTGGAAGCGCTGCTGAAATCTTACGGCAGTGACGCCAAAGACGAAGTGGATTCTGCACGCAGTCAGGCAGAAAAGCTGCTGAAACAGACCCGCTCCAGACTGAACGGCGGCAGCAACCGTGTCTCACAGGTTGCGCGTGATGCCAGTGCGCAGGTTGACACCTATGTCCATGACAAGCCATGGCACGGTGTTGGTATCGGTGCCGCTTTCGGTATCGTAGTGGGTGTGCTGCTGGCTTCACGCCGCTAAGCTCAACTCTAAAAAATCTCCTGAGCCCTGCCCTGTGCGGGGCTTTTTTATGCCCTTTTTCTGGCCGATGACATTTACAAAAGATTTTTCCAGGCTGCAGGGCGCATCCCTGCTGGCTTTGCCGCTGTTGCGCAAATGCAAATCATAAAACCCTATATCTGGTGGGCTTGACCCACAAAACCACTACATCTAGTATTTATCTCATCAGCACGACACCAGATGTTCGTCACAATGAAGCCCGCAACCTGCCGCGTCTGCTTTGTTTTCGGGCATCAGAACCGCATATAGAGGGAAATACGAATCATGCGCATTATTATTTACACTAAAGATAACTGTGTCCAGTGCACGGCAACCAAAAATGCGATGGACCGTCAGGGTCTCGCCTATCAGCTTATCAATCTCGACAGCCAGCCCGAGGCGATCGACAACCTGAAATCACTGGGTTACCGCCAGGTACCGGTTGTGATGGCAGATAACGATCACTGGAGCGGTTTCCGCCCGGACAAAATCGCCACTCTGCGCACGCTTTCTGCTGTCGGGGGGTAAACACATGTTCCCGCTGGTCTATTTTTCCAGCCAGTCGGAAAACACCCACCGGTTTGTGACGCGCCTCGGCCTGCCCGCCCGGCGCATCCCGCTTGATGCCCGGCAACAACTGCATATCGACCAGCCCTATATTCTGGTCGTGCCCAGCTATGGCGGTGGCAGCAGTCGCGGTGCGGTGCCCGGTCAGGTGATTCAGTTTCTTAATGATGAGGCGAACCGACGCGGTATTCGTGGCGTGATCGCAGCGGGCAACCGTAACTTCGGTGCCGGTTACTGCCTGGCGGGCAGCATCATTGCAAATAAATGTCAGGTTCCCTGCCTCTACCGCTTCGAGCTGATGGGAACGCCTGACGATATCGCGAAAGTTAAAGCGGGAGTAACCCAATTTTGGCAACAACAGACACCCTCAACGGCGTGACGCTCGATTATCACGCCCTTAATGCCATGCTCAATCTCTACGACGCCGAGGGCCGCATCCAGTTCGACAAGGATCGCGAAGCGACACGTCAGTTTTATCTGCAGCATGTGCAACCCAATACCGTCCCCTTCAATAGCTGCGCTGAGCGTTTACGCTATCTGGTGGCAGAGAGCTATTACGAAGCGGAAGTGCTGAACCAGTACGATTTTGCGTTCCTGCTTGCGCTGCATGAGGTGGCGGAAAACTGGGGATTTGAGTTCAAAACCTTTCTCGGTGCCTGGAAGTACTACACCAGCTACACCCTGAAGACCTTCGACGGCAAACGCTATCTGGAAACCTTCGAACAGCGCGCCTGCATGGTGGCGCTGACGCTGGCTCAGGGCGATGAAAAGCTTGCGCGGGCCCTGCTGGAGGAGATCCTCAGCGGCCGTTTCCAGCCCGCTACGCCAACCTTCCTGAACTGCGGCAAACAGCAACGCGGTGAGCTGGTCTCCTGCTTCCTGCTGCGCATCGAAGACAATATGGAGTCGATTGGTCGCGCCGTGAATTCGGCACTGCAGCTCTCAAAGCGCGGCGGCGGCGTCGCCTTTTTGCTGTCGAACCTGCGTGAGTCCGGTGCGCCAATCAAACGTATTGAAAATCAGTCGTCGGGCGTTATCCCGGTGATGAAAATGCTGGAGGATGCCTTCTCTTATGCGAATCAGCTCGGCGCGCGTCAGGGCGCTGGCGCGGTGTGGCTCAATGCGCACCATCCCGATATTTTCCGCTTCCTTGATACCAAGCGCGAAAACGCCGATGAGAAGATCCGCATCAAAACCCTGTCGCTGGGCGTGGTGATCCCCGATATCACCTTCCAGCTGGCAAAAGAGAACAAACCGATGGCGCTGTTCTCGCCTTACGACGTTGAACGGATCTACGGTCAGGCCTTTGGCGATATCAGCATCAGCGAGAAATATGACGAGATGCTGGCCGACGACCGCATCCGTAAAACCTATATTCAGCCACGCGACTTCTTCCAGACGCTGGCCGAGATTCAGTTTGAGTCGGGCTATCCCTACATCATGTATGAGGACAGCGTGAACCGCAGCAACCCGATTGCCGGTCGCATCAATATGAGCAACCTCTGCTCTGAGATCCTGCAGGTGAACAGCGCCAGCGAGTACAATGACGATCTCAGCTATCGCCGGATCGGCAAAGATATCTCCTGTAATCTCG
>Ga0308167_1001510_pt1 | contig 26513 bp, 23 predicted proteins | sample PhyCR1_2_FD_202138 | JGI IMG/M metagenome (GOLD analysis project Ga0308167, IMG submission 202138) | Phyllosphere microbial communities from UC Gill Tract Community Farm, Albany, California, United States - DLSLRC.R1 | ecosystem: Host-associated > Plants > Phyllosphere > Unclassified | place... | reverse complement strand
GCTCAATTCCAGCCTCTACAGCTTCACGCACTACATATTCAATTGCAGGACGATCAACCACTGTAACCATTTCTTTGGGAATTGACTTACTTGCTGGTAAAAAACGTGTACCTAATCCAGCTACCGGTAAAACTGCCTTTTTAATCACACATTCACTCTCTAATTAACCATAATATCTTTACTACGTTTATAACCATCAACATAGTGTTCGAGTTGACAAAGAGCCCAATCAATATCTTTTTGAATAGCAGTCATATTATTAACTCGATCAAAAACTTCTTGAATTTCAGTGAGTGGATAGAACTTTTCAAATGATCGAAGAATTCTACTGTGCTCGGTATATTCAGTATTTTCTTGATCAATTAATAATTCTTCGTAAAGTTTTTCTCCTGGGCGTAATCCACTATAGTGAATTTCGATATCGCCTTGAATTGAGTCTTGTTCACGAACAGTTAAACCACTTAAAGAAATCATTTGTCGAGCTAAATCCTGAATACGAACAGGTTCACCCATATCAAGTAAAAACACATCACCACCTCTACCTAGAGCACCAGCTTGAATAACTAACTGAGATGCTTCAGGAATGGTCATGAAGTAGCGTGTTACATCTGGATGAGTCACAGTAATCGGACCACCTTTGGCAATTTGTTGTTTAAATAAAGGCACTACTGAGCCAGAAGATCCTAATACATTACCAAAACGTACAATACTAATTTGAGTTTGTTTTTGAGCTTCAGCCATGGCTTGACAGTAAAGCTCTGCCATACGTTTTGAAGCACCCATGACATTAGTTGGACGTACTGCTTTATCAGTCGAGATGAGAACGAACGTCTCAACCCCCTTTTTCACAGCTGCATTTAAACTATTCGCTGTCCCAATAGCATTGTTTTTTAATCCTGCAATTGGATTACATTCTACTAAAGGTACATGCTTATAGGCAGCAGCATGATAAACAGTTTGTACACTGTATTGCTCAATAATACGCTCTAATTTTTGTTGATCTTGAACTGTACCTAAAATAGGTACGATTTCACATTGTGCTGTTAAGCGTAATTCTTTTTCTATACTATAAAGAGCAAATTCTGTAATTTCATAAATGATCAGCATTTTTGGCTGATTCTTAACAATTTGACGGCATAATTCTGAACCAATAGAACCGCCCGCTCCGGTTACCATGACGACCTTATTTCGAATATTTTTTGCTAGTAAATGCTCTACAGGGGGTACAGGATCACGTCCCAGCAAGTCAATAATGTCTACTTCACGAATATCTGCGACTTTAAGCTCACCATCAACAAGTTGAGTAAGGCCAGGAAGTTCAGTAATTTTAAGGCGGGCTGAGTCTAGTTGCTGGATAATTTCACTCTTACGTACGCGGCCCGCTGAGGGTAATGCCAGTAAAATTTCATCTATTCTAAACTTTTCAAAACGTTGTAAAGCTTTCTCTAAAGATAGTACTTTTAAACCGCCAACCATATGATCTTGTAAAGATGGATTATCATCAATAAAGAAAACAGGTAAATGATCACCTGAACGATAAAGGACTGCTGCAATTTGCTGCCCCGCATCACCTGCCCCATAAATTACTACACGTTTACGCTCTTCACTCGTTTGCAATGTAGCTTTCACAATAAAACGAATAAATGCACGACCACACCAAACCCAGCTGAACATCAAAAAACCAAACATTAAAGGGATTGAAGTAGGAATAAATGCTGGAGAAAAAATATTCATGCCATATAGAACTATTACCATCAATGCAACAGCAATGGCTAACTGAGCAATAAAAGCTTCATTAAAAGTTCGGACAATAAATCGATAAACTCCCGTTATCATTAGGCTTAAAATAGCAACAATTGTGACAATTGCTACGCCGTAATTGATACCTGGAATAACTTCTGCACCGAGGTCGAATAAACGAAGGGCATAACAAAACCACAAAATAACAGGAACAGCAAAAAGGTCTATAAGAACCAAAAAACATTGTTTCGCAAGTCTTGGTGCTGATGCGAATTGATAGATAATCTTTTTCACAATACTCTTCTAATCGTTCTAGTAACCGTGCGATATTTATACTCATTTCTTGTATAACTAGAAACAAGTTTTACGCATTCGTTACATAATGTATATCAAACCATTATTACTAAATCTGTAGCACTTTACTCCCTATAAAGTCTTATCAACCGTCGGGATTATAAAGTTATACACGTTTACATCTTTTGTTCTCTAAACAAGAAATATCATCACATCAAGTGAGAAATCACACTACCAGCAGGTAAAAATGATAAGGAGTCTATCTTCTTATCTCCGACGACTTTAACACCTACACTAAGATGTGCAAATTCACCAATATGAGTATCATGATCAATTGATGAAGCCATATTTATAATTGCTCCATCACCTATTCTCACATCAAATCCCACTACACAACCAGCCATAATGGTTACTCCATCACCTATTACCACGTTAGAACTTACAATGGCTGATGGATGAACAACTGTAGCAATAGGTACTGATAACTTTTCTAATAGTTGGAACCATTTTTGTCTGAGCTGATTATTTCCTACAGCAGGAATTGCTGCAGAAATATCGGATAGTATATCTTGAATTTTATCTATATTCGTAACAATTGGAAAACCCGCTATATCTGTTCTTTGAGGCCAACTATCATCTGCAAATACTATTTTTTTCCATTTGCCCGATAAGAGAGCAGCCTCTGCAACAGATTTACCATGCCCACCTGCACCTAAAATTAATAAGACATTCTTTTTAAGCATTTTCAGTTTTTCCGGCACCAAAGAATACAGCAATTAAAATTAGAGGGAGGTAAGCTATAAACAATAATAACTCTGGCATCAATACTTTTTGCGATGCGAGATAGGCTATTGGCAGAAGCCAGAATATATTAATTAACAACACACCAATCGTCACTGTAGTATGGCTATTATATTTACGTGAAGCGTATTGATAAGCATGAGATCTGTGCGCATCATACATTTTATGCCCATTAATCACACGACGGATTAATGTAAAAGTGGCATCTACAATAAATACGCCTAGACATATGATCCATGCACAAAATAAAGCCGGATCTGTTTTTAAGGAAATTAAAGCCAAAATACCTAAAATTAATCCAAGGAACCCACTGCCAGCATCTCCCATAAAAATACGAGCTTTAGGAAAATTCCATAAAACAAAGCCAAATACGCTTGCCGCGAAAATAAATAATAATTCACTAGATAACTGCGTATCCAATAATAAATAAATAAAAGCTAAGCTTAATAAAGTAGTAATTGCTTCAACACTAGCAATTCCATTAATCCCATCCATGAAATTATATAAATTGAGTAGCCATACAAGGAAAAGTATCGCAATAATATTTGCAAACCACCCTAAATGTAAGCTTCCATTAAATAGAGTAACGTCAGAAAAACCGCCTAGGAACGAAACCACGCCTATTGCAATAAGAAAGTGAATAGCTAAACGAAGCATCGAATTGATATGACCATGATCATCAAGAAACCCTAGAACCGCCACACCCAATCCAGCCGCAACTAAAATTAAACCCGTAGTTAATTGTAGTTGATGGCTAATCATCAAACCCACTAAAACTAATAAGAAAGTGATAACAATAGATACACCCCCACCACGCGGTGTTGGGACTGTATGCGAACTTCTTTCATTTGGATTATCAATAATATTTTTCTTCAATGCGTAATGGCGCATGTAGCCTGTAAGCAAGAATGAAATTAAAAAAGTAGCTAATATTACCCAAATTATCAGCATAAGTTACTCACTTCTCTCAAGATATATTTTCCCGGTTTTTTCTAAAGCATCGTACCCATTAATTGGAGGGGTCCAATTTAATAAATTATGCGCTTTTGAAGCATCAACTTCTAAAGATAAGAATAATTGCTCATACAACTTACTTTTACCGATACAACTAGCCCCTATCTTCATAAGAAATTGAGGGATATAAATTAAGTTCGCCTTTCGCCCCATACCTTTTCTTAGTGAAATCACAAGTTGTTGGGTAGATAGAACCTCATTATCTGAAATTAAAAATAATTCATTTTTTGCTTGAGGATGCTCAATACAAGCTTCGATAAATGAAACTAGATTTTCTAAAGCAACAAAAGAGCGCCTATTATTGAGGAAAGCAAAAGGTAAAGGTAGATTCGTTGAAGCAAGTTTAAGTAATCGAGCAAAGTTGCCAGGAGCATCAGCAGCATATACTAATGGCGGCCTAATTATGACAAGCTCAGTATTTGTATTCTCAAATAATTCTTTTAATGCTTGCTCCGCTTCCAGCTTAGAAATTGCATAATCGGCATGAGGTTGCGGTGGATCTAATTCATCAAAAGCTTTTTTATCTGTTACAGCTCCATTCACACCAATTGAACTAATGAAAATAAACCGTTTAACCTGATTTTCTAATGCCTGTCGAGCGAGTTGCAATGTACCATCGACATTTACGGCTCTAAATTGTTCTAAAGGATTTTGCACATTATCATTTAGTATGTGTGCTCTTCCTGCTAAATGTATGATCACATCAATGTCAGTAGGAATAGGCGTTGAAAAAACATTTTCTTCAGAAATCGCTACTAACTGCTCAACCATGTCAGGTAATGTATGCAAATGTCGTCTATTTAAAGCATATATCTTTTGGTATTTATTACTCAGATTGAGTGAACGGATTAAAGATTTACCGACAAAACCAGATGAACCTGTAACTAAAATATTTTTCATATTACGATTCCACAATGTCAGCAAAATTTTGCAGTAACTTATCCTGATGATAATGATCTTGTAAAATTTGACGTGGTGATTTAGACAATGTATTTAGCTTATTTTCGCAAATTTCATCAATTAAAGATGCCAAACTAATTGGATCATTTGGCTGGCATACCCAACCAATATTATGTTCTTTAACCATATTAGCCACTTCTGCATCTTCTTCCATAATAGCTAAAATTGGTCTATCAGCAGCCATAGTAAAATAGGCCTTACTAGGAACACCGAGGCCAAGCATGCCTTCTGCTAAAGTCACGATAGCAATATCACATGAGCTCAAACCTAAACTTCGCTGTTGGGCAGCTAACTCTCCAATATAAGCAACTTTATTTTTATTATTCTCGCCTTCAGCAACCTCTTTTACCAACCGAGCATCATTTCCACCACCAATAAATAAGAATTTAGCAGCTGGATGTTTACTTAAATTTATTGCGGCTAATAAATTAGAGATGCCTTGGACACGCCCCATGTTTCCAAAAAATTGAAAAACTATATTTTCGTTCCACCCCAGTGAGCTAATAATTGAAGACTGTTGTTTCTGTCTAACATCTATTTCAGTGAAATCTACCCAGTTCGGAATCACTGTAATATTATCGCTACCCGTTTTTTGTCTCATTAAGTTTTTCATATCACGGCCAATCACGATCAGATGATCGGCTCTAGAATAGATACGATTAAAAATAAAATTCATTATTTTAAATAAAACAGAATTTTTCTTTAAAATTCCTGCGGGAACTAAATTCTCAGGAAAAACATCATGAACGAGCAAATACCATTTAAATGGAATGAATACCCTTAAAAAAGCTAATAAAACTAGGAGAAAAAGTGGGTTTGTTCCAGAAACAACAACCTTGTCCTTAGCTAAGTTTTTTAACAAAATCTTAAAAAAACCAAAAGTTTGCTGTAATTGACCCAGCAATCGCTTAAGTAAATTATTTTTATCATAAGAAGCATGTAAAAATAATAAGAAGCCAATATTGCTACAGAACTTTTTCTGTATTTCCTCACGATCTCCTGAATAAGGCGCTATAACAGATAACTGCTCAACCCCATCGGATTGAGCAAGTTTCTGTATAATCTTATACCAAAAGTATCCTGTAGAATTTTGATCAGGATCAATAAACTCTGAAACAACCAACACTTTTTTCACAGTTTATAACCTTAAAATTGTTTCCAGATTACTCTATTTACATAATCTGTGTAGCTCATAATAATACGAACCACTTTTTCACTTACGTTCGGCATACTGTAGTCTTCAACTAGACGTAAAAGGCGTTCCTCACCTCTAGATTGTCCTTCTAAAATTGCCAAACCTTGTAAAATACGTTCCGCTTTTAAACCTACCATCATTACAGCAGCTTCTTCCATTCCTTCTGGACGTTCATGTGCTTGACGTAAGTTAAGTGCCGGAAAGTTTAAAATTGATGATTCTTCGTTAATTGTTCCGCTATCAGACAACGCAGCTTTTGCTGAAAGCTGTAACTTGTTGTAGTCACTAAAACCAAGTGGTTTTAATAATTGAATTAAAGGATGAAATTCAACATTTAACTCTTCAATACGCTTACGCGTACGTGGATGTGTCGATACAATTACTGGATATTTATATTTCTCTGCAACTGCATTTAACATCTCTACCAAATCTAAGAAGTTTTGATCTGAGTTAATATTTTCTTCACGGTGAGCACTCACAATAAAATATTCATACTCTTTTAAATTTAAGCGTTCAAGTACGTCAGAAGCTTCAATTTTTGCTTTGTAATGATGGAGCACCTCAAACATTGGACTACCCGATTTGATTACTAAATCAGCTGGCAAACCTTCCGCTAATAAATAATCGCGAGCAATCGTACTGTAAGTTAAATTAATATCAGCAGTATGATCAACAATTCGGCGGTTAATTTCTTCAGGAACTCGCATATCAAAACAACGGTTTCCAGCTTCCATGTGGAAAGTTGGAATCTTGCGGCGTTTTGCAGGTAATACAGCCATACAGCTGTTAGTATCACCTAAAACGAGTAAAGCTTCAGGCTTTACCTCATCTAAAATCTTATCAACTGCAATAATTACATTACCAATCGTTTCTGCACCTGTCGCACCAGCTGCATTTAAGAAATGATCAGGTTTACGAATACCCAAATCAGTAAAGAAAATTTCATTCAACTCATAGTCATAGTTTTGACCTGTATGAACAATAACATGATCAAAATATTCATCACACGCAGCCATTACGCGAGACAAACGGATAATTTCTGGACGTGTTCCCACGACTGTCATTAATTTTAACTTTTTCACAAATCTCTACTCTTAATTTGTTATTGGCATCGCATAAGTATCTGGCTTATCACGATCAAAAATTTCATTTGCCCATAGCATTACTACCATCTCATCCTCACCGATGTTAGTAATATCATGTGTCCAACCCGGTACGGTTTCTACAATTCGTGGTTCATCGCCTTGTGTTTCAAGCTCATAAAATTCGCCTGTCACGACATGCTTAAACTTAAATAGTGCCTTACCCTTAATAACAAGAAACTTTTCAGTTTTTGTATGGTGATAATGACCACCACGGGTAATTCCTGGATGAGCAGTAAAGTAAGAAAACTGTCCTGCATCTGGGGTTTTCAGCATTTCAACGAATACGCCGCGAGCATCACCATATTTTGGAACACTATAATCGAATTGCTCAGGCTTTAAGAAACTTAAATAAGTTGAATAAAGTGCACGAGTTAGCCCAGTTCCCACCCGATCTGTAATAAGCGTATCTCGAGATGCTTTAAAGCCATTTAAAACTTTAGCTAAGTCGCCTACTGTAATTTGATATTCAGGTTCAACTTGAAAAAATTGTTCAACCTGTTCTCCATTGATAATATTCCAGAATGTCTCAACTACATCATCGACATAAACAAGACGAATCACAGCATTTTCATCGTGAATTTGTAGCGGCAAGTCATTTGCAACGTTATGGCAAAAAGTCGCAACAGCTGAATTATAGTTAGGGCGTGACCACTTACCAAAAACGTTGGCTAAACGGCAAATATAAACTGGATTACCTTGTGCTTGATTAAGCGCTACAAGTGCCTGCTCACCACCTAACTTACTTTTACCATAAGGATTATCACGTTCAACTTGAATAGAAGACGATAAAATAACAGGCGTTTTCTTATTTGCTTGCTGCAAAATTTGAGTGATCTTTTCCGTTAAAGAGGTATTGCCTACAGCAAATTCTTCTTCATTTAAAGGGCGATTCACACCAGCCAAATGTACAATCCAATCAGCAGCTAAAACTGATTGTTCATACTCTTGATCTGTTGTTTCACGATGAGCTTTTAAAATCTCAATCTCAGGTTTTTCTGATAAAAATTGAATCAAGTTCTTTGCTATAAAGCCATTTGAACCTGTTACTAAGATCTTCATATTTATGCCTCTGGATCTACATATTGTCCTTTCGTTAAAGCTCTTACAAACTCTAACTTAAGTAATAATTTTTTCATTCCTTCAACATCTAATCGCTCAGTATTATGCGAGTTATAATCATCAAATTCTGTAATCTTTAGGTCACCATCTTCTACGTATTTCTCATAGTTAAGATCACGTTGATCTGCTGGTACTCGGAAATAGTCACCTTGGTCGATTGCAACAGCCATTTCTTCACGGCTTAGTAAAGCTTCATATGCTTTCTCACCATGGCGGGTTCCCATAATGGTAGTAGGGTAATCTTTCTGGTTCAGTAATTCTTTTAATGCTTGAGCTAGGACTTCAATAGTTGCAGCAGGAGCTTTTTGTACAAAAATATCGCCATTTTCACCATGTTCAAAAGCATATAGAACTAAATCTACTGCATCTTCAAGTGTCATCATGAAGCGTGTCATATTAGGATCGGTAATAGTTAATGGTTTACCTTGACGCATTTGATCAACAAATAAAGGAATTACCGAACCACGCGACGCCATTACATTACCGTATCTGGTACAGCTGATAACAATATCTAAATTTTCTAAATTTCTTGATTTAGCAACAATTACTTTTTCCATCATTGCTTTAGAAATACCCATTGCATTAATTGGGTAAACTGCTTTATCAGTACTTAAACATACTACGCGTTTAACACGGTTCTGAATTGCCGCTTCAAGTACGTTTTCTGTTCCAATTACATTGGTTTTTACAGCTTCCATGGGATGGAATTCGCAAGAAGGTACTTGCTTTAAAGCAGCTGCATGGTAAATATAATCCACACCACGAGTAGCATTTAAAACGCTATTGTAGTCGCGAACATCACCAATATAGAATTTAAGCTTAGATGAATGATATTTCTTACGCATATCATCTTGCTTTTTTTCATCACGGCTAAAAATACGGATTTCTTTAATATCTGTTTCTAAAAAACGCTTTAGAACAGCATTACCGAAAGATCCTGTACCACCAGTAATTAACAAAATTTTATCTTTAAACATACTATCCACTATTTGCTATATAAATGTGTGATTAATTTTTTCTGCAAGTTCCACTTTTGTTCTGCAGAAGGGTAATTTTTCAATAGGACTTTTTTTCCATTCTCGACTAATAATTGCTGTAATTTCTCATTACCAGTTAGTTCTAAGATTGCATTAGCGATACTCTTTTCATCTAATGGATCAAAATATAACGCAGCGTCTTCACATAACTCTGTTGCAAAAGGACGATCACTTACAAGTAAGGGCCTATTTGCCAAGAATGCCTCAGGAAATACAGCAGTCGATGACTCAACGAGACTAGCGCAAATTATAGCGTTACTCTGTAAATATAATTCAGCAAATCTTGAATTTGGTACAAAGCCTACTGTTGCAATAAACTCATCGACTTGATGTTGTTTAGCAAGGTTTAAAAGATTTTGCCAATCAGGACTACTTTCAGAAATAGTGAATAAAATCTTGATCTTATTTTTAAGAATAGAGCTCATTTTAATCTCTACAAGAGACAAAATAATCTGCTCAAGATTTTTATGAGGATAATAACTTCCTGGTACAAGAATCTGAAAAGTATTCTTTTGTTTAGTGATTAGTTCCTCATTAGCTAATACATTTTTTTTAAAATTTGGGCTATATGAATTACCAATAACAAAGATTTTTTCTTGTGAATAACCTAAATAATTTGCTAATTTTGTTTTAACTAACTCGGTTTCAACTAATAAATAGCTATGAGTCCATTGAAAGATTTTTTTCTTAATAAAATTTAAAATTTTTTCTTTAACATCTACATTCAATTCTTTTTCGTATAACATTTTTCCCAAAGCAAAACCTTGTAATGTAGTAGCTTTAGGTTTCCAGTAAGCAGGTCCAAAAACCACAAAAACAAAATCTGGATTATGTTTTTGTTCAATTAAAGAAATACGCTTTCCTTGAGAAAATTTTTTATAAATTGGTTCTATATTTTCTATATAATAATGCTTAATATTATTTCTTGCTGATAAGGATAGTTGTTTATCAATTTCAGTGTTGACTACACAAACCACCTCAAAATCTTTATCAGCAGCAATATTTTCGATTATAGATAAGGCGACTTGCACCCCTCCACCTTTAGAAACTATAGAAGAGTCAATTAAAATTTTCATAAGAAAAATACCAACCTATAATTAGAGAAAAATTTAATATAAATTATCATCTAAGTCTTCCAGCAATGTATAATGCAATAATTCCTGCAAGCATAGAGCTAAATGAAGACATTAAATCACCCCTAAACATAAAAAAGAAAGAAGCACACAAAAAAATGCCTTTATATATTAAATAATTATTATCTCTAAACTCAAATCGAGTTAAATATAAGGTATCAATAATTTTCATTATCACCCCTAAAAATATAGAGAACAATAAAATCCCTAAATATCCAAAATTAACAAAACCTTCAGCTACGAATGGCATAGAAATATTATTAAAGAAGTATCCATTATTTTCAGCAAGTTGATAGCCACTACCTACAGCTTTATTAGGCCAAAAAACACGAGGAATAAAGAAAAATATAACACCTAATAATTGATGCCCATAAGTAACAAAATCAAATCTTAAAACATCCATAAAATTTTGATAGGCATCAAAATGACCTTGTATAAAAAAATTTTTATCTGGAAGAAAATTAAGTTCAGTATCCGAAGAAAAATAACGAAACTGATTTAAAAATGGAAATATTAAAAATAGAGAAAAAAACATAACACATGTAATATATATAGACTTTTTCATAGTTTTAAAATAAGCCAATAATATTGGCAGATATATAAAAGCCACCATAAATCTTGGAATAGATGTGGGAAATGCACATAATAAAACGAGAAAAAATAAAATAAATTTCTTTAAGAGGTTTTTTGAGTTTATAAATCTAAGAAAAATAAAAGCAGGCAGAAATCTAGATAAATAAGTTAGAATACTAAAAAAAGGATTCAGCTCTAAATACTCAAAATCATCATCAGCTATACCTCTAAAAAATATTCGTAAAAAATTAAAATTTAAGGAATAAAGTACGACTACAAAACATAAAACAGAAATTATTAAAGAAATTAAAAAGTTAGGTTCTTTCCAATCTATATCCTTAATAGAAATGCCCTTTATATTTTTTGGAAAAAAATAATAAACTACAAAAACAACAATATTAATTAAAAAAATAATTATATTAGTAGAAAAATATTCATCACTTGAAAATGGAATTTTTGCCCAGATTGTTGTATTTACAGAATAATGTATCCATGGTACAAATACCATAAAAATAAGATTAAATATATAAAAAAACAAAAGAGTATTAACAGTTTTTTGCAAACTCAATGCTATAAAAAAAACTGTAAAAAACAAGTTAATAATGAAACTAAGCCCAACACTATCAAATTCTAATGAAAGACTAAAAGTAAGCATCAAAAAGAAGATTAAAAGAAATCCTGAAAATAAAAAATTATTAGTATAAAATTTCATTAAAAATTCTCTCGGCTTAAAATTCAAGGATAGTAAAATTATGACTTCTTAATATATTAAAAAAATCAGGATATTTACTGATAAGCGTATTGGACTGAATAAAATAAATATTAACACCATCAAGAGACTTAACATTTAATGCTGCAGAACTCATAAAAGTATAAATATTAATATAATAATCTTCATTATTTTCAAGAAATTCTACAATATAATCTTCAAATATTTTTTTAGTATTTACAACCTCTACATTTTGAGGGCTAAGTCTTTCTCTAGGATGTGGAAAATATAAATTTATATTAAGTTTATCCATTAATTTTTCAATTTTTTCAGGAGTTAGATTAGAGTCAAACTCTCCATAAGGTTGACCTAAAAATACATTAAGACCTTTACTTCTTCTTTTAATTTTTTCACAATCATTAAATAGTTTGATTACTTTAGTATCTTGAATAATATTTTCAAAATCTGGATATATAGTATAATGAAGTTTACTTATATTCTTAATATCATCTTGAAAGTACTTTATACCTAAAAATTTAAATATTTTTGATTTTTTTATATCACTTATATTTTTTAAGTAATAAATACTTGTCTTTACAATATTAGCTGTTCCATCATCAAAGGTAAAAACCAAACTATTTTTCTCTTTTCTTGAAAGAATATATTGAAAATATCTAGAATCAATACTAGCCAAGTAATAATTATTATATTTCTTATTAAACCCCTTATAATTAAATTTAAATATAAATTTAATAAAACTAATTAAATTATAAATAGAATTTTTATAAATTACATGTGAATACCAATATGTATTAGCATATTTTTTTAATTTTTCTGCATAATAAGTAAATTTTTCATTACTTTCTAATGCAAATATTATTACATCAAAATCTTCAGTTGGCTTACTTTGTATAATTTTCTCTGCGATAATTATTTGTAATGGTGTGACACACATTATCAAACTTTTTTGACGATGTTCCATAGAGCTACCAGCATGAAAAGATTAGAAAGAATTAATGCGAATGGAATCCATTCTAATTTCAATTGACTAAAACCATATAACGCACTTATATAAAGTAATGAGCTACTAAAACTTACAAGTGATATAAGTTTATTTTTAGCGTGATAAAATAAATAATTGACTAAAATAAGATATGGCATAGTTAAGCCGTAACCTACTAAAAATATCACTGTAAAGTACTTTGATGCGCCATATGCCTGACCAAGAAACAACTCATACAATTGTTCAGGCATGAGCCAGCCGACCACAGCAGGTAGTATACTTAAAGGCACACTTAATAATGTATATTTTTTTATCTGAGGTAGGGTTAAGGTACTACTTTTAAGGGCTTGATAATAATGAGGGACTATAGCTTTGTTAAGAGCCATGAAAATTATAGGTAAGACCAAAGCTATTTGCACTCCTGCAGAATAAATACCTAGCTCTGATTTTGTATACTGCTGATAAATAAAGATACGATCCAGTTGCCCTTTAATAAAAATACTAGATTGATGTAGAATTAATGGAAAGCCAAATGAAAAAATATAGAGCAAGCCTAGACGTAGTCTATGCCATGTAAAACGATAATTATCGTTAAATAAATCTCCCAATACTAAACTTGCAATCAAGAATGTTGTTAGATTTGCAAAGACAATTGCTAATACACGGTAGGCTACTAATTCCTGACTAAAATATTCAAGAGCAATAATTGTAAATAGCACATTACTTAAAGATAATATAATTTGAATTATAATGTATTTTAGGGGTTGTTTTTGGCATTGACGCAAAGCAAGTTGAACATTAACAAAAGACTGAAACATTGTTGCCAGCACTACATATGCCATGATTTCTGCTTTGAACCACCAACAACCAAGTAATAATATAAAAGAAATAGTAATATTAAAAAGATAGCCTGCTTTAATAACAGTATTTAGAGCTTTCTTACCATAAAAATAGAAATAGCGTGTAACTGCACCATCTTGACTTAAGCCGACGAAAATACCAAACAGAGATAGCATAGTTAGGTAATAAGATAACTCACCAAAACCATCAGGTCCAAGTTTTCGTGTTAAATAGGGCAACATGAGAAAGGGGAGACTTTTTGCAAAAAGCTCCCCGATTAAGTAAATAAAGCTATCCTTCAATACCTTCATTCAGTAGCCCTATGTTTCATAATCGTTTCAGCCACTAAAAAATCTAATTCTGTATCTATATCAACAGCTGTTTTTAAAGATGTTTCAAAACCATAAACATTTTCATCAAAAAATATTTTGGCTTGTTCTAACAAAGATAGAGTTTCATAAATATAGATTGAACCATTCAAACGGAAAAACTTAGGTAGATCCTGACTTCGTTTGCCCTGTACCTCCGGACGAATAAAATCAGACATACAACCATTTTCCGGCAATGTATTTGACCACATTGGGCTATGCTCAGTTTCAGAAATCGAAACAATACCTTTAGCATTTTTCGTAATAAAAAATTCTAAAGCAGTGTCTAACTCTGAAACCAAACGTAAAGGAGATGTAGGCTGAAGCAGAACAATGAGTTGATTCGTCTGATCTAAGCCTAAGAAAACAATAGCATGCTTTATGACATCGAAGCTTGATGCGTGATCATTTGACAAATGTTCTGGACGTAAAAATGGTACTTCTGCATTATACTGCTCAGAAACCTGTTTTATCTCTTCATCATCAGTAGATACAACCACTCGATCTATATATTTAGATGCTTTAGCTGTCTCTATCGACCATGCAATCAAGGGTTTATCATCCAATAATTTTACATTTTTACGCGGCAAACGTTTACTGCCACCACGTGCAGGAATCAAAGCTGTAACTCGATACTGCCCTATCATTAGAATTTACCAAAATCTAAATTAATAATATCTCTCTGAGCACGGTTATAGTCTTCCATATGACCAATATCGAGCCAATATTCATGCAATGGATAACTCAAAACTTTATTTTGCTTTTCCATTTGCTGTTCTAAAATAGTTGGCATACCAATAAACTGTGCATTAACTTGAGCCAACAATTCAGGTGAAATGACATAAATACCTGTATTAATATCAAAGAAATAGCTTGGTTTTTCTGTCATACTTTGAATGACATTTTCCTCTGAGTTCACAACACCATAAGGAATTTGATATTGGAACTCACGCACACACATTGTTGCTATAGCTTGGTTCTGCTCATGGAAATCTAACAGTTTCCCAAAGTTCATATTAGTTAATACATCACCATTAATTACAATAAAAGGCAAGGTAATATCTGATGCGGGCAACAAACTCAATGCACCGCCCGTACCAAGCGGATCAGTTTCATGTACATATTGAATTTGTACCCCCAACTTCTCACCATTGCCAAAATGCTCGTTAATTACTTCAGGCAAGTAATGTGTAGAAATATAAAATTTGTAAAAGCCTTGATCTTTAAAGCTCGAAATAATAGTTTCTAGTAAAGGTTTACCACCCACAGGCAGCATTGGCTTTGGGCATGTATCTGTGAGTGGCCGCAAACGTGTACCAAAACCACCAGCCATAATAAAAACGGGATTTTCTTTACGTTTTTTACGAATCAAATCATCAAGCGTAATAATATTAACTAGCTGATTATTTTTAATTACTGGTAATGCCAGATAACTTTTTTCACGCATGATCTCAAAAATCTGACGATTGTTTAGGCTACCTTCCTCAATACTATACGGATTGATATGCATAATTGTTTCAACAGCCGCATGTACATCTTGGCCTTTTAAGAGACCTCTACGAATATCACCGTCTGTAATACTTCCGATCAATTGATTATGATCATCAACAACCAAAACAATTCTTAAAGCATATAAATCGAGTAACTCTAATGCTTTCAAAACCGTATCATTTTTATGTAAAACTATTTTATTAACATCTCTAATCACGCTTTAACTCCTTAGCAGGAGCTCCAACTACAACAACTCCCTCTGCTACAGGCTTAACTACAACAGAGCCAGCACCTACAACAGATTTGGCACCAATAAGCATACGAGTACTCTCATCTTTGCCTTGTAAAATTGTTGCGCCGGTACCAACATAACTCTTAGATGCTAAGTGTACATTTCCTGAAATGTTCGCTCCGGGCATAATTGACACAAAATCTTCCAAAACAGAATCATGCCCAACAGTTACATTCAGATTTAAAACAATAAAATTGCCAAATTCACAGCAGGTTGTCACCCTCACACCAGCAGCAATAATTAAGCCCTTCGAATTCGCAAACTCTTGTTTCATACCATAACCATAAGTTACGCTTGAATGAATCAAATTTGGGTATTGCAAGTCAGGATATGTTTTAAAGATTTTTTCTCGAATTACCCCACTACCAACTGCTATTGCAAACTTATATCCGGATTTACATAACTCAGGAATTGATGTTTCATTTTGAATGGGGAACCCTAATACATTATTTTCAGACAAAGTCTCATTTGTTAGAAAAACAAACTCTTCATAGCCCTGATCATATGCAATATCAAGAACCTCTTTAGAGAACCCGCTAGTTCCGAAAATCGCTAACTTGGTCATATTATTTCTCAATTAATTCATTAACTTTATAATTTTTTGTTGCAGCAGTTCCAAGCAACTCCCAAAGTTGCTCTGGTAATAACTGTACTTTTCCTGCTCTCTTAGCCACGATATTTTGTTCTGTAAATATTTCACCCTGCTGGATATCTTTACGTGCAACTAATGATCTTCTAACTAGTGAGAAATTATCCTTTTCTTGCTCTTGCATAAATTTAATACCATCACCAAGGCCTAACTTTATCTTACGTAAAGTCGAAACGTACCTTGTAAAATCATCAATTTCCATAGATGCCGCATGATCTGGGCCGTCCATTTTTTTATCTAATGTAATATGCTTTTCAAAAACTGTTGCACCCAATGCTACTGCTGCAATAGCGGTATATTCATTCAATGTATGATCCGAATATCCTACATTTAAGCCAAAAGCATTTTGTATCGTTGAAATAGCCAACAAGTTACTGCCTTCTAATGTTGCAGGATACTGTGTTACACAATGTAAAATTACAATCTTATTTTTCAAAGCTTGTCGATTTGACTGTTTAGCATAAGACAATCTTAAACTTTCAACTGTTGGCAGTTCTGTCTTTCCATACTCACTAACATAAGTAAATACTGATAATGCTTTTTCAATATCACCTAAACTCGCTGTTCCTGTTGAAAGCACTACAGGTTTTCCTGTTAATGCAACTTTATAAAGAAATGGTAAATTAGAAATATCTGCTGAAGACACTTTTAAAAAAGGAACATCTAAATCATTTGAAAGAAAATCTAAGCTATCGTTATCAAACGGAGTAGAAATAAAAGTGATTCCATTATGCTCAGAAAAATCTCTTAATATTTTAGTATCTTCAAAGCTTAACTCTAATTTTTTAACCATTTCTAATTGGCTAGAGTCTTTACCCGTATTCGTTTTTTGATATGCAGCCATATCTGCTTGATCAGACAAAACCTCTTCAGCCTTAAAGGTTTGAAATTTAACAGCATCTGCTCCACTTTTTTTAGCTTTTAAAATAAGCTCTTTTGCCAATTCGACAGAACCGTTATGATTTACACCAATTTCTGCAATGACATAAATTTCGTCTTGATTAAAGATCATAAAATGGCGCCTTCTTTTTAAAATCCGTCGTTTTAATAAGTTCAATTATTTTCTGAGAAGTGTTGCCAAGCCCTAAAGGTGGAACAACTTGACTCAATTCATCATCTGGGAAATGAATTGCTTTTTGCAATGCTTCTAAAATTTCATTTTCGTCTAATTTAACATCAAGGATAGATTCACAACGCAAACGTCCTTTTTGACGATCACCAATATTTACTGTTGGAACCTGTAACGCTGGAGCTTCTGATAAGCCACTTGATGAGTTACCTACCATAGCTAAAGCATTTTTCAAAACACTTAAATAATTTTGAATACCAAAACTCTTTACAAGCAATACACGATCTGGCAACTGTGATTTTAAATCAAGCATTGCTTTCACAATGTTAGTATTACCATTGTCGGCATTTGGATAACTAAAGACAAAATTGACATCTTTTATTTGCTTAAGTGCATCAAATAAAGGCGCAACATTTTCTTCTAGTAAATTAGTTTCAGGATGGTAAGTAATCAGAAAATATGGTTTTGAAAAATTAAAATCATATAATTCGCTTAATTCTGCAATATTTTTAAATGTTGTACGTTGGATATGATCTAAACCTAGTGCACCAACATTAAATACCTTGTCTGGTTGCTCACCTAACTGAATAATCCTTTTCTTATATTCTTCTGCCGCGGCAAAATGAATATTGGACATTTTGGTGATTGCATGACGAATTGATTCGTCATATGCACCTTCAGTGATTTCACCACCATGCAAATGTGCAACAGGTACATGCATGATTAAAGCAGCTTGGGTCACTGCCAAAGCTTCGAAACGGTCACCCAAAACAACTAATAAATCAGGTTGCATACGTTTCAATGCATCTGCAAATCCAAGTAAGCCAACCCCCATCGACTTCACAACAGCGGACGATGTATCCGATGACAGTAGCATTTCGACCGATTCGGTAATTTCGAAACCATCTTGAACAATAGTTTTCCAAGTTTCGCCATGCTCAGGTGAATAATGCATAGCCGTAGCTAGAATTTGCAACTCCAGCTCTGGATCTTGCTGAATATCTCGCATTAACCAATACAGCAAACCATATTCAGCTCGAGTCCCTGTAAAAACGGCTATTTTTTTCATTCTCATTACTCCAGAGGAACCGAACTTGGAATATTTACAACTCTTTCTTCCAACCATAATGAGTTAGTTAAATCACCTTGTAATGCATTTTGGTACATTGGTAATCTGGTCATTAAAGTCCAGATTGGGCGAGTCATCACCTTATTTGAATTGGTTTCATCCAAAATCAAATCTCGTTGAGCTTTATCTTTGCAAATAATGGCATTTAACCAATAGTTAGATCGACAGTCTTTAGGTTCCACAACAAATGAAATATCACTATCTTTAAAGAAATTTTGATATTGCTCTGCAAGTTCACGTTTTTTCGCAAGAAAGCCTTCTAAGCTTTCCATTTGCGCACAACCTAAAGCAGCATTCAAATTTGGTAAACGGTAGTTAAAACCATTTTCATCGTGATAAAATTCATAAGGATGCGGTATTTTTGCAGTTGTCGTAATGTGCTTCGCTCTCATGCCAAGTTCTTCATCTTGACATAGGACCATACCGCCACCACCTGTGGTGATAACTTTATTTCCATTAAAACTAAGTGCTGAAACTAAACCAAAAGTTCCAGTATGATTACCTTTGTAGTAAGAACCTAAACTTTCAGCAGCATCTTCAACTAATGCAATATTCCACTTGGTTACAACCTGTTGAAGCTCATCAATTTCAATAGGATGACCAAATGTATGCATTGGCACGATTGCAGAAATACGTTTATTCGTTGCTTTGTGTTTACATACACCTTGGTCATCGATAAAAGCATTTTCTTGCAAATAAGCGTCTAATGCCTTTGGGCACAAACCGAGTGTCTTCAATGAAACATCAATAAATAATGGTTCCGCACCGATATAAGACAAAGCGTTACAAGTTGCGACAAAAGTCAAAGCTTGTGTAATTACGATATCCTCACGCTTTACACCAGCTAATAAAAGAGCAATATGTAATGCAGCTGTTCCATTAACAGTCGCAATAGCTTTAGCACAGCCTATAAACTGTTGAACTTTGGCTTCAAAGTCATTTACATATGCACCAACACTAGAGACGAAAGTACTATCAATCGTATCTAATACATATTTTCTTTCATTACCAAGAAAACGAGGTTCATGTAATGGAATAAAATTATTGGTACGATAAATGTCTCGTACAAATTGATTAAATTTAGAAGTATCCATTACATTTTCCCATCTAAATATAAACCTGTTTCTTTGTGTCCAAAGTTAGGCATCATATAGTTAAATAGATCAACAATTTCTTCTTTATTCCATTGGTTATTTAAAAGCATCGCATGAATTTTTTCTTCGAATACATGCAATTTATCTTCTTCAACATTCAACTCGTTTTTAATAACACCTAAATTATTAAAACGTTGCATATCTAGAGTTTCATTATCGGTAAAGAATTCTTCAAAATCTTTCTCACCCGTAGTTGTACTTCCAGCAAATAAACAAGGCCACTTTCCTTGTTTTGGCAAGGTTTGAATTAAGCTACGCGCTTCATCCTCAGACTCACACAAATACGGCTCATATCCAAGGTTATTAAGATATTTGACTGCAATATCAGCAAAAGTAATGAGGTGTAAATGCTCGCTAAGTTTAGGGAAGAAAATATCTCTATTCTCACCTAGCAAACAAGACATGAGGCACAACTCACCTGATTCTTTTGGAGTAACAAAATAACGACGGATATCGTTTGGTGCAGCAATTGGCTGGTTTTTCTGAATACGCTGGTTAAAGCCATGCAATAAAGAACCATCAGAAAATGCAACATTCGCAAAACGGGCTGTTGAAATATCAATATGCTGACTTTGACGCATAAGGAACATCTCCATAATACGCTTTGAGCCACCCATCATATTTACAGGGTTCGCAGCTTTATCTGTCGAAACACAGAAATACTTCTTCACGCCTTTTTCAATAGACTGCTGAATCGTTTTTTCAGTATTCAAAATATTGACATGAATCATTCGCATTAATGTAAATGGATCTTTTTCACTACGTACATGCTTTAAAGCAGAAAGATTTAAAACGTAGTCAAAATCACCATCATTCTGAATATATGCATCATACTCAGCAGAACCAATATCTAGTGCAAATGTTTGAAAATCACCATCAATATAGCCAAACGAGCTACGAATATCACGAACGACTTCTGTTAGGTTATTTTCCGAAATATCAACAACGTGTAATTTTTTAGGATTGCGTTTAAAAATTTCTTTAACAACTGCTTGACCAATGGATCCTGCCCCACCTAAAACTAAAAACTTCGATGAGGAAACAATTTCGATTAACTTATTATTCCAATGTTGAATATCATCAACAAAAAGCTCTTGTGTTCTGCCAATTAAATTTAATTGAATATCTGTAGACATTATAAAACCCTAATCAAAGTCTAATATTTGAACTTTCTTTATCCAAAACATATTTCAAATCATAAAGCACATGCTTTTCTTTACCTAAAGCATGGAACTCCTCAACACTCATGGATTTAAACTGGTTATGTGCTACCGCAATGACGATCGCATCATACAAGCCTTGTTGTAATTCTTTAATTGGCGCTAGGCCATATTCGTGTTGTACTTCTGTATCATCAACCCATGGATCATATATATCTAAGTCTAGATCATATTCTTTCAGGGCTTTAATAAAGTCGACAATTTTTGTATTACGAATATCTGGACAGTTTTCTTTAAAACTCAGTCCCATCACTAAAATACGAGCACCAACAACTTGTATTCGCTGCTTCACCATTTCCTTAATGAGCTGTGTTGCCACATGCTCACCCATACGGTCATTTAAACGACGAGCTGCTAAAATAATTTCTGGATGCAACCCAATAGATTGAGCTTTATGGGTTAAATAATATGGATCTACACCAATACAGTGCCCACCTACTAGCCCAGGACGGAATGGTAAAAAGTTCCATTTCGTTCCAGCTGCTTTAAGCACATCTTCTGTATCAATACCAAGTTTGTTAAAAATAAGTGCTAATTCATTAATTAAGGCAATATTGACATCGCGCTGGGTATTTTCAATGACCTTTGCCGCTTCAGCCACTTTTATATTCGGCGCCTTATGAGTGCCCGCCTCAATTATAAGATTGTAGACATCATCGACATAATTAGCGATCTGAGATGTAGAACCTGAAGTAATTTTTAAAATATTAGTTACTCGGTGAAGCTTATCACCTGGGTTAATTCGCTCAGGACTATAGCCTGCGAAAAAGTCTTGATTAAATTTTAAACCTGAAACCTTTTCCAAAACAGGAATACATACCTCTTCTGTTGCGCCGGGGTAGACAGTAGACTCATATACTACTACATCACCCTTTTTAAGCACTTGACCAATACTGGTCGATGCTTTAATTAATGGCGTGAGATCTGGTTGTTTAAAGTCATCAATTGGAGTTGGGACCGTTACAATAAAAAAATTGCTGTCTTTTAAGTCCTTTAGTTCAGCGGTATAACTTAATTGCACCGCCTGTTGTAATTCTTGTGTTGATACTTCTAAGGTATGATCTTTACCACTTTTGAGCTCATCAATACGTTTCTGATAAATATCAAAACCAACTACAGGTACTTTTTTCCCAAACTCAACTGCCAATGGCAAGCCTACATAGCCCAACCCAATAATTGCTATTTTTAAATTGGCAATTTGCATATAAACGAGCCTTTTTCCTTAGAGTTTATATCTAATAAATCATGCTTTTGGCACTTACAATGCAGCGTACTATATCAGATTTTAAGTTAGCACCGCATACCAATTGTATAAATGTGTTTACAGCAATTATAAGTAGAATTTATCAGTTTAGCTAAAATCATACGTTTTTAATATTTCTGATGAATGACTACTGTCTAAATAGGTGGATCAGATAAACTAAACATACAAAGCTCTACGATTTTTCGATGTTTTTTCATTTCTTTTCAGCTAGAATCAGTTCAGCCTGCGTTTAATAGACACTTGTTACTATGCAGTGGACAATATCAATTAAAGATAAATACACAAAGGGTTGCGTGTGAAGTATTGCCAGTTTTTTTCTGTTCTTGCCTTGAGTTTAAGTGCTGCCAGTTGTGCAGTTACTTCCGGTTTACAAACTTACGATATTCCTAATGAAGGCGTTTATAGAACAGACCTTGGAACTACCGTTAATGTAGTTAAAATTTCTCAAGAAACATTACCAGCGATACAACCTGCTCAAGTTGACTATCAACGTGACTATGCAGCTTTATTTAAAAATCAACAACCGATTTACCGCTTAAGCCCAGGTGATGTTCTTTCTATTCAGTTGTGGGCTTACCCTGAAATTACGCCACCAGTAAACAGTATTAGTAATGAGCAATCAATCCAGGCTAATGGTTACCCAATTGACCAAAGTGGTTACATTCAGTTTCCATTAGTAGGTCGCTATAAAGCTTCTGGTAAAACACTAGCTCAAGTCAACCGTGAGCTACACAGTCAACTAGCTCGTTTCTTAAAAAATCCTGACGTTGTTGTTCGTGTTCTTTCATACGAGGGTCAGCGTTTTTCCGTGCAGGGTAGCGTACTTAAGGGCGGTCAGTTCTATTTAAGTGATCAACCAGTTAGTGTGTATACTGCATTAGGCCTTGCTGGAGGAGTTACAGATAAAGGTGATAATACTTATATCCAACTCATTCGAAATGGCCAAACTTATAATCTAAATACAATCGATTTAGAAAAAGCAGGTTATTCATTACATAAACTATTGGTTCAACCAAACGATACGCTTTATGTCAGCACACGTGAAAACCAGAAAATTTATGTGATGGGTGAAGCAGGTAAAAACCAGGCTTTACCAATGCGTGATCAAGGTATGACTTTAAGTGATGCTTTAGGTGAAAGTTTAGGCTTAAATCCTTTATCTGCTAGCGCTAGCAAAATCTATGTATTACGTACCAATCCAAATGATCGATCAACTGAACTTTATCATTTAAACTTGATGAGCATTGGTGACTTTGGTTTAGCGAATCAATTTAAACTACGTAGCAATGATATTATCTATGTGGATGCGACTGGCTTGACTCGCTGGCAACGTGTGGTCAATCAAATTATTCCATTCTCAAGTGCGTTATATAACATAGACCGTTTGGGACAATAATATTATGCAATTTAAGAATATTTTGGTGGTTTGCATCGGAAATATTTGCCGAAGTCCTATGGCAGAGTATTTCTTAAAACAGCAATATCCTCAATTAAATATCGAGTCAGCAGGTATTTCTGGACTTATAGGGCATCAAGCTGATGAAAAAGCTCAACTTTGTATGCAACATTTAGGCATTGATATGCAACCACATGTAGCCCGTAAGCTAAATGCTGAGCATATTAAAAAAGCTGACCTGATTTTAGTCATGAGTCAAAACCAGCAAAAACATATTGAGCAAACTTGGCCATTTGCAAAGGGTAAAACCTATCGCTTAGGTCATTGGCAAAATAGAAATGTGCCTGACCCTTACCAGCACGATCAAGCTATTTTTGATGAAACTTGCCAACTTATTCAACAGTGTATTGCTGACTGGAAACCGTATATTTAACGCCAAGATTTTAAGCTTATGAACCAAAATACTAAAACTGAAGATTCAATTGATTTAAAAGAATTGTTTTTCTCACTGATTGCCCAGTGGAAATTAATTGCACTCTGCATCATTTTGAGCCTTGTAGCTGCTCTACTTTATTTACGTGTAACACCGGATACCTATTCGGTTGATGCTTTGGTTCAGGTTGAAGACAGTAAAGGTGCTTCTGCTGCACTCTTAGGTGATCTATCACAAATGATTGAGCAAAAATCACCAGCTCAAGCTGAGATTGAAATTTTAAAATCTCGTTTAGTTTTAGGCTCAGTTATTAGAGATTTACACCTCAATATCCGAGTTTCTAGTACAGAGAATACTTTTACTCATCGCTTATTAAGTAATACTGAATATAAAACTGAATATAATAAAAACTCTGTTGTATTTAAAGACGGATTAAAAAGTTTTGAAATTCGTCAATTTGAAATTCCAGCTTATTACTTAGATAAAACATTACATCTTAACTTCGACAAACAATCGTTGCGTTTAACCGATCCAACAACCGAAGAAGTTATAATAAATATTCCTCTTAATAAGTTAAACCAAGTTACAGGGCCACATGGTACTTGGAAAATTGCTCTCTTCACGAATGATCAGTTTGATGCCACATATAATATTACCAATCTATCAGTACCTGCCGCTGTAAATGCTATTAGCTCAAATTATTCAGTTGCAGAACGTGGTAAGCTCACTGGTGTATTAGGTTTAAATTATCAAGGTCAAGATAAAGAGCAGATCACTAAAGTACTTAATGCTATTTTAGCAACATATAGTGCTCAAAATATTGAACGTCGTTCGGCAGAATCTGCGCAAACATTAAAGTTCTTAGATGAACAACTTCCAGATTTGAAAAAGCAACTAGATGATGCAGAACGTCAATTTAATAAATTCCGTCAACAATACAACACTGTTGATGTCACCAAAGAGTCTGAACTTTATTTAACTCAGAGTATTACTTTAGAAACTAAAAAAGCCGAGCTCGAACAAAAGCAAGCTGAAATGGCAGCAAAATATACTGCTGAACACCCAGCAATGCGTGAAATTAATGGCCAAATTACTGCTATTAATAAGCAAATTGGTGAACTTAACAGTACTTTAAAGCAACTTCCAGACGTACAACGCCAGTACTTACAGTTGTATCGTGAAGTAGAGGTTAAAACTCAACTCTACACAGCTTTGTTGAACTCTTACCAGCAACTTCGTATTGCAAAAGCAGGTGAAATTGGTAATGTTCGTATTGTAGACACTGCAATTGAACCAATTGAACCAATTAAGCCTAAAAAGTTCCAAATTTTAATTTTGTCATTATTTTTGGGTGGCTTTATTGGAACCCTAGTTGCTTTATTACGTAATATGTTACGCACAGGCATCAAGGATTCTGGACAAATTGAAAGTGAACTGGATTTACCAGTTTATGCAACAGTTCCACGCTCTCCAATTCAAGAAAGTCGCATCAAAATTTTAAAGAAGAAGAAGAGTATTCCTATTCTTGCTGTTAAAAATAGTGATGATATTGCAATTGAGAGCTTACGTAGTATCCGTACTGCGATTCACTTTGCATTAGCGAGTGCTAAAAATAACATCATTATGATCGCAGGTCCTTCACCAGAAGTAGGTAAATCATTTATTTCGACCAACCTTGCAACAATTTTCGCCCAAGGTGACAAACGAGTACTATTGATTGATGCCGATATGCGTCGCGGTTATATGCACAAATATTTTGACGTTGATGTTAAGCCAGGTCTTTCTGAATTATTGAGTGGACAAGCTGATCTACAAAAAGTTTTGCACAAAACTCAAGTTGCTAACCTTGATGTGATTACCCGTGGTAAGAGTCCAACAAATCCTTCAGAGATTTTAAGCTCTAACCAATTTAAAGAATTACTTGAACAGCTACAAAGTCAATATGACCACATCATTATTGATACTCCACCTGTCCTTGCAGTAACCGATGGTATTATCATTTCGCAATACACAGGTGTGAACTTAATTGTTGCGCGTTATGCTAAGTCACAAATGAAAGAGCTTGAATTAACCCTTAATCGCTTTGAACAAGCGGGTGTTAAAGTTAACGGCTTTATTCTCAATGATATTCAACGTGCTAGCGCAGGCTACGGTTATGGTTATAACTATGCCTATGCTTATAAAGCACAAAAAGAAGATTAATCGTAAAGTGATAATAGAACCGGATCAAATGATCCGGTTTTTTTATTTAAGATTTTTTTAAGTATATCCCTACTAAAACTAACTAAAATATATAAAAAACCACTCGTTTTTTTTCTTAAACATTCTATGCTTAAGCATGCTAAGATCAAAAGCAGCCTTTTAGACTCAAATGATTATTTTTGGAACCTTTTATGAGTAAAGCCTTACCCATTGCTGTCGCTGTAGTTTTAGGCGGTGCTGCACTTGTACCAGTATATTATGCAAGCCAACATCCGACCACAGA
>Ga0308167_1001509_pt1 | contig 26526 bp, 23 predicted proteins | sample PhyCR1_2_FD_202138 | JGI IMG/M metagenome (GOLD analysis project Ga0308167, IMG submission 202138) | Phyllosphere microbial communities from UC Gill Tract Community Farm, Albany, California, United States - DLSLRC.R1 | ecosystem: Host-associated > Plants > Phyllosphere > Unclassified | place... | reverse complement strand
GTCGTACGTGTAGACGACAGGCACGGCCGTCGCGCTGGACGACAGGTAGCTGTTCACGCCCACGTAGCCGGGGGCCTGCAGCGAGGCCGTGGCGTCGGTCGTCGAAAGGGTCCACGCTGTCGGTTCTGTGGTGGCGGTGCGCCAGACCTTCGCCTTAAGGGTCGTCGGGTTGGTGCCCGTCACCTGGAACTTGACGCTCAGCTGGTCGGCGCTCGTGATCGTCAGACCGGGGACGGTCGTCGACGAGAGGACCGTCTCGACCCCGGCGATCGTCTTCGTCAGCCAGAGGGACACGACGCCGTTCGACGCCACGCGGAACTTCGCCCGGTAGTCGTTGGCAGTGTCGATCTGTCGTCCGAGAGCGGAGAAGTAGAACCCGCCACCAGTGGACGGCTGGTTGAAGGCCACCGTGAACCGTTCCTCGGTGTTCGTCGACGGCGTCGAGCCGGCGAGCGAGGCCGAGTAGTTGTTCCCCGCCGACAGGGTGACGGTTCCGCCGGTGCCGTTGACGGCGAACTTGCTCAGTGCCGTCGCGCTGGTCGGGAACATGGTCCACGCGCCGCCGGTGGTGGTCGCGGTGCCCCATCCGTTGGTGCCCGTCCGGGTGAAGGCATCCTGCGCCCACACCTGCGGTGCCGCGACGGTGACCGACTTCGTCGTGGTGGCTGTCGCCCCCCGATCGTCCGTCACCGTCAGGGTCACGGTGTAGGTGCCCCCGGCTGCGTAGGTGTGGGACGACGTCGCTCCCGAAGCGGTGCCGCCGTCGCCGAAGTCCCAGGCGTAGGACTCGACGGTTCCGTCCGCATCCGCTGAGCCCGAGCCGTCGACAGCCACAGCGAGGTTCGCCACCGAGGTGGTGAAGGCCGCAGAGGGTGCCTGGTTCGGCGCCACGGTGACGTCATGCGTCACGGTCGCCGTGCCACCTCGGTTGTCCGACACCGTGAGCTTCACGGTGTAGGTGCCGGCGCTCGCATAGGTGTGGGACGCCGTCGCTCCGGATCCGGTGCCGCCGTCACCGAAGTCCCAGGCGTAGACGTCGATGGTCCCGTCAGGGTCCGTCGATGTCGTGGCATCCACGGTCACTGCGAGCAGGTTCGCCGCGGTCGTGAACGCCGCCGTCGGATCCTGGTTCGGCGCCAGCGTCGTCGTGACGGCCCGCGTCTTGGTGGCAGTGGCGCCGTTGTCGTCCTTCACCGTGAGAGTCACGGTGAAGTCGCCCGCCGTCGCGTAGGTGTGGGTCGTGGTGGCGCCGGTGCCGGTCGTGCCGTCACCGAAGTCCCACTCGTACGACGCGATCGTGCCGTCGGGGTCGGACGATGCCGATCCGTCGAGCGCGACGTCGAGGTGATCCGTGGTGGCGCTGATCGCCGCGGTGGGAGCCTGGTTAGGGGCGACCGTGACCGACCGGGTGAGGGTGTTGACGAGCGAGGTGCTGTCCGTCACCTTCAGCGTGATCGTGTAGGTGCCCCCGGCGGTGTAGACGTGCGACGCCGTCGCCCCCGTCGCGACCGTGCCGTCACCGAAGTCCCACGCGTAGGCGAGCGGCCCTCCGTCGGCATCGGTCGACGTGCTCGCGTCGACGTCGATCTTCAGTTTGTCGGCCACCGAGGTGAATGCCGCCACCGGTGCACGCCCGGGAACGGTGCGGCCGCTCGCTGCGAAGTGATCGCGAACCCGCTGCTCCGAGAGCACCGAGGGGTACACGGCGACCTCGTCGAGTGTTCCGGCGATGTAGTTGCTGGACGTGCTGCCCCACGTCCTGTCCGCGCCGATGCGCCAGTATCCGCGGTAGTTCTCCGAACCCGCCATCGAGTTGCTGCCGACGAGCTGCGTATCGAGCCACAGCCTCATCCCGTCGGCGCCCTGAGTGGCGACCACGTGGTGCCATTGGCCGTCGTTGTAGGCGGTGGGGGTGACCAGGGTCGTCTGCGGCTGACCGCTTCCGAACTGCACCTTTCCGTCGCTCTGCATGATGACGTGTCTGTCGTACTGGGTGCTGAGCCCGCTGGTGGCGTTGCCGAATCCGATCAGCGTGCCGCCCTTGTTGCTCGTCGTCTTGAACCACAGCTCTGCGCTGTAGGTGGTCGGCGCCGTCCAGGGCTCCTGCGCGACCACGAGCGCGGTCGTGCCGTTGAAGGTGGTCGCGGTTCCGGTCCCGATCGCGGACGTCTGCCCGCGGGTCACGGTTCCGGCGAGGTTGCCCGTCGTCCCGCCGGAGGCGGAGTCGACGATGGTGCCTGCCGCCGTCTCGTTGAGACGCCAGTAGAGATCCGGCTTGTCCGTCGACACCGCGGCGCCGTAGACATCGGTCGGAGCTGCGGTCCACGCGGCCGAACGCCCGCTCGCGAGGTAGTGCGACTGGATGTCGGCCGGAGTCAGGGCGGACGGGTACACCGCCACATCGTCGATCGTGCCCGCGAGACCGGCGTTGGTCGGCTTGTTGGTGAAGCCGTTCGTCTGGTCTGCGCCGATGCGCCAGTAGCCGTCGTAGATCCTCGGCGAGGTGCGTGCCTGATCGCGATCCACGCGCTTGCCGTCGACGAAGAGCTGCATGCCCTCGGCGCCCACGGTGCCCACGATGTGGTGCCAGTTGCCGTCGTTCACCGCGGTGCGACTGAAGATCGTGCGGTAGGAGCCGTCGTTGATCGCGAAGTTCGCGCGTCCCGAGTTGTCGAGGTAGAGCACTCGGTCGGTGATCCCCGACGTCGACGTGCCCGTGGCGGAGTCGCCGAAGCCGACGATCCGCCCGCCCCTCGTGTTGGTGGTCTTCACCCACGCCTCGACCGTCGCGGCCGGCGTCGCGGTGCTGACATCCTGCGTCGTCATCTTGGGCGTGCTTCCCCCGGCAGAGGTGATCGCCGCGTTGGAATCGTTGAGCAGTGCGCCCGACGAGCCGAGCGTGAGGCTCGTGGCCGTACCGGGTGCGTTCCCCACGTCGTCGTACAGTCGCGTTCCGGTCGTCTCGTCGAGGCGCCAGAGGTGGCTGGCACCGCTTGCCCTCACCGCTGCGCGGTACGTGGCGGTCGGCGTGCTCGACACGGTCACATAGGGCGACCAGGCGCTCCACTGCACGTTGCCGTCGGCATCCTTGGCCCTGACCTGGTAGCGCACCTGCGCTCCCGGCGTCTGGCCGCTGTCGGTGATGCTCAGGCTCGGCAGGTTCCAGAACCGGCCGTCGGTGCGGGTGAAGGTCGCGATCTTGACGGAGGGACTGCGGAACACGTCGTACGTGATCGTGGCGTTGTCGCGATCCCAGACGCTGGTGAACGGGACCCTCACCACTCCGGACTCGTTCGAGTACGGCGCGGGGGTGAGGCCGGCGTTGTAGACCGGGGCGACGGCGTGCGGCGAGACGTTCGTCTTGCCGAATCGGACGAGGCCCTGCTGCGCCACGTTGTTCACCTTCGGGAACTCGCCGCCGAGAACGACGTAGTTCGCGTTTCCGGTGACCGACCATGCGGCTTGACGCGCGCTCGTGTAGGTGCCGAACTCGAGATCGGGGTACCAGTTGAGCTGCTCCGTGTAGGGAAGACCGGTGAAGTCCCACCCGTAGGCGTCCTTCTTGGTGATCACGCCACCCGTGGGCGTGGTGCTCTCGGCGATCGCCTTCACCCAGCGCGAGCGCGGGTTGGTGTCGCCGAAGGCGCCGACAACGCTGCAGTCGTGCTTGTGCGAGACGGAGTAGAGCACACCGCCCTGCGGGAAGCTCGCATACGTGTCACCGAGGCAGTCGTTGAGCCAGTTGATCTGGCCGGTGTAGGGGTCAGCCGCGAAGGTCCCCTCGAAAGATGCTCCTGCACCGAACGCGTACCCGGTGCCGTAGACCTGCGTGCCGTCGGTGCTGAGGCTCGAGATCGCACCGTTGAGCCCGGCGGTCTTGATCTTGTCGGTGGCGGCCCAGGGGAGTGCGGCCCCGGTCGCGGTGTCGACAGAGGCCATGCCGTATGCGGGTGCCCCGTTGAGAGTGGTGAACGAGCCGCCGATGATGACGCGGGAGGAGTCGGGCGACATCAGCATGTCCCACACGAATCCGTCGCCGGCCGCAGACGGAGCCCACGACGTGATCGTCTTGGAGGTGGTGTTCCAGGCCGCCAGCTCGCTGCGCGGCTGACCGCCGCTGGAGCGGAAGTTGCCGCCCACGTAGACGGTGTCGCCCGCGAAGGCGAAACCTCTCACCTGTCCGTCCGTGCGGGGCGCCCAGTCGAGCATCGCGCCGGTGGCGACGTCGAAGGCCGCGACGTGCGCGCGGGCCTGCCCGTCGACGGCCGTGAAGTCGCCGCCGAAGTAGACGGTCTTGCCGTCGGGGGTGACTCGTACGACGAGTCCCTGAGCGTCGAACGAGTGGCTGAAGTTCGGAACGGGGTTTCCCGTGGTGATGTCGAACGCGAACACGTTGTTCGCGTCGATCTCGCCTGGCCCGCCGACGGCGACCCCCGGCGGGCGTGCCTTCGTGAAGCTGCCCGTGACGTACACCGTGTTCCCGGCCACGACCTGACTCCACACGACACCGTTGATCTGCCAGGTGGGCAGGACGTCAGCGGTGACGGTGTTGGGCTGTCCTGGTGTGTCGGCGGACGCTGACTCGGTGGGCAGAGCGATGAATGCGATCGCGGCGAGGGCTGTCGCGGCGGTGGCGATCGTGGCGATCACGCGACGGAGACGGTCTGCTCCGCGAGCGGTGCGTGTCATGGAGGTTCCTCGTGTCGAGAAGCGGTCGGAATCGGTGGTCGCGGACGGGCTCAGCGTGGACATGTCAGCCGAGCCCTCCGCGGAAGACGGCGGATGTATGGTCGCCGTCGAAGTCGACGACCACGGTGACCTCGTCGCGCGCATCCACGGGGAGCGCGAAGGCGTAGGTCGCGGTGGCGCTCTTGCCTGCGGCCACCGTGCCGGCGAAGTCGGTGACCTCCGCTTCGGCGGCGTAGACGCGCACCGCGGTCGCGCCGCTCGCATCGAGCACCGTGAGCACCGACGTGCCGAGGTCGATCGAGTCGGAGGAGCCGTTGTCGATCGTGATCGTCAGTCGGGCGTATTCGCGGCCCGGAAAGCTCCCTGGTCCCTGCGACGTCTCCTTGCCGAACGACACGTCGTCGATGCGGACGCTGACGCCGTCGTCGTAGGACACGGCATCCGAGGTGTCCGCCGGATCCGCCTTCACGGTCGGTGCATCCGAGTGCCCCGCACGCTCGATCTTCGCGACAGGCTCGTCGGGGGTGGTCGCTCCCGAGTTCGCCGACGGCGCGGAGCTCGCGGACGGTTCAGGAGCGGGAGTCGCCGACGATGTGACCGTCGGATCCGCTCCGCTCGACGGCTCCCCAGTGCCGCTGCAGGCGACCAGGCTCACGCAGAGCGCGAGGGCCGCGATGGACATGCTTGTACGCGCAATCACCATGATTGTCGATTCCCCAGATTCCCCAATCAGGGTTGCCGATGTCGGCCCGTTCAGAACGAGTCGATCGGCTTGCGTCATCCCCAAATGACGCTATCCCCAGTGAGCGCGATCGTATCATGTCCACTGGATGGGGGACAAGAGTCCTGTGGATAGATCTCGCTAGACCTTCAGCGAGGAAGTGCGGCGAGGATCCCGTCGGTGTACCGATCGACCGAGAACGCGTCCGCGACTGCCGAGGAATCCGATACGGCGAGCGTTGCCTGCGAGGGCCAATCGTCGATCTTGGCAGCGATCGCCGCCGCGAGCGCAGCAGCGTCGCCGGGGGCCACGAGCGTCGCGCTCTGCGACGAACTCACTGCTTCCGGCAGACCACCGACCTTACTCACCACCGCAGGACGCGCGGCGAGAGCGGCCTCGACGGCGGTGTTGCCGAACGTCTCGTCGACCAGGGAGGTGATCACGGCGATGTCGCTGCGCGCGAGGTCGTCCCACACCGACGACTTGAATCCCAGGAAGGACACCCGATCCTCGAGTCCGCAGCGGGCGACCTGGGCGCGAAGCTCATCGAGGTATGCCTCGTTGCCGGGGAAGACAGCGCCGACCACGTCGAGACGAACGTCGCGATCCTCGCGGACGAGCGCGTCGAGCGCATCGACCGCCACATGCACGCCCTTGCGATGTGACAGTCGACCGACGTAGAGGAGGCGCGTCGGGGCGGTGAGCGCGATTCGCGGTGGAACGACCTCACCTGGACCGGGGACCGCGTTGTGCACCACGATCGTCCTGTCGCGGACCCGAGGAGCGGAGGACGCCAGGACGCGACGCGTGAAGTCGCTGTTCGCGATGACGCGATCGCTGAACACGAGCGGCAGGTACAGGGCGCGGCGCACGATGCCGGCGACGGAGCCCTCGCCCTCGTGCACGTGACAGACCGTGCGGCGTCGGCTGATGCGGCCGAGGAGGATCCACAGCGGGGGAGTGATGGTGTTCACGATCACCGCGCCGGGGTCGACGCGTCGGATGAGTCTGAGCCCGGGGCCGACGGCCTTGATCGTCGTCACGACCAGCTCCACGAGTCCCCGTGCGTTCAGCAGGCCCTTGCGGACGATCGGCGTCGCGCACTCGACGACCTCGGCTCCGGCTTCCTCGAGCAGCGGCACGAGGGGCCCTGCCATGGGCACGGTCACCACGACCCTCCGCCCCGCGCCGACGAGCGCGCGGACGGTCTCGAGAACCATCCGATCCGAGCCGTAGAGGTCGGAGCCGGGGTTGGCGATCAGGACGACGTTCGGGTCACCCTTCGGCATGTCAGCGCTGAGGCCAGTACTCGTCGACCAGGCTCACCGTCGATGCGATGTTCGCACGGCTGGATGCGCCGAAGACGATCGACTCGAGGTTCGGCAGCGAGGTCACCCATTCGATGGCTTCGCGAGGCGGGATCGCGCCACTCGCATACACCGACATCGCGACGGCACGGAACTGGCGCTTCTCCATGGCGTCACGGTACGCCTCGACTCCGCCGGACATGCGGAACCCCAGCTTGTTGATGTTGGAGCACACGATCGGGTTCTCGACGCCGGCCTTGTCGAGGTCATCGAGCAATCGAGGGAGGTTCATGGTGATGAAACCGGGCTCCGCGTTGTAGCGCTTGCGCACGTGGTCGGCGAAGATCCGGAAGGCGTCGGTGAAGCCCAGACCCGACAGCAGATCGACGACCACGTTCTGCAGCCAGATGACGGGGGTGTCGAGCCCCTCGAACATCTTCATCTCGGCGTCGATGAGCAGGGTCGTCACGCCTTCGATGTCCTTGCGAGCGAGCGACGACGTGCCGCGCGCGATGCTGTCGAGCAGCCCTTCCTCGGGGAGGAACTTGCGGATCGCGCCGAGGAACCCGTCTTCCGTCACAGCGTTCGCGTACTTGTGCGCATACGGCATGCACGGGAAGAACGTCATGTCCGCATAACGGTCCGGATGTGCGCGGACGTGGTCGGTCACCTCCGAGATGCGATCATGCGTGGTGCACATGAACGTGTGAACGCCCTCGTCGTACGCGGCATCGAGCACCCCCATGATCGCACCGGTGTCCTGGAACCGCATCTGCTGAGCGCGGGCCTTCTCTTCGGACATGTGATTGACGCCGAAGAACTGGTTGTCACCGAACAGAAGCCGGTCCATGGTTCGCGTGGGTGTCGTCATGGTCATTTCCCTCCGCGCAGTGCGGTCAGTGCTGCCGCGATGCGCCCCTTCGGTGCCGTGTTCACTGCAAGATCGGACGCGGCGTCGGCGGTGAGCCGTGAACCGTCGCGCAGAGCATCTTCGCTGATCATCGAGATCACCCTGTCGGTGACCGCCGCTGAGGCGAAGTCGTTGAGCCCGGCGGACGCGCCCGCCTGAGCGCGCTGCACGAACGAGTCGAGCTGAGCGCTGTACTCCTCGCCCCGAAGATAGAACCAGGGCGCTTCCGTCAGGTCGGTCGTGTACCGCACGTTCCAGCCGACGCGATATCCGTCGGGGATGGTCGCGGTGTCGCGCAGGTAGACGTGAATCTCCTGCCGGTCGGCGTAGATCCGCCCGTTCGTTCCCCAGAGGGTGATCTTGGTCGTCATCTTGCGCTGCGACTCGTCGGACCAGTTCGAGATGATCTGCGCCGTGCCGTTCGGGTAGTGCAGCGTGCTCGCGACCGCATCGTCGATCTGCGCCGAGAAGATGCTCGTCAACTGGCTTCCGCTCACCGAGTCCGGCGTGCCGAGATACCAGGTGAGGAGGTTCAGCGGATGGGCCGCGTAATCGTAGAGGCAGCCGCCCCCGGTCGCGCGCTCGCTGCGCCAGGTGCGCCCGGCGGGCTTCAGCACGACGGGGCCGTACGCCTCGGCGAGGGCCGTGTTGACGGTGCCGATGGCGTCGAGGTCGAGCAGGCGCTTGACCTCGCTGAAAGCACCGACGAAGCGGTTGTGATAACCGACCTGCGTGACGAGTCCCTTCTGCTCGGCGAGCGCGGTGAGCTCGATGCTGTCGGCCGGATCGATCACGAGCGGCTTCTCGCAGAAGACGTGGATGCCGCGCTCGAGTGCGTTCCGGATCATCCCGGCGTGCAGATGCGTCGGCGTCGCGATGATGATGGCCTGCGGGCGGGCCTCGTCGAGCATCTTGTCGAGGTCCTTGTAGGGCTTGACCCCGGTGTACTTGGCCAGGATGTCGAGCAGATACCCGGTGGCGTCGCACACCCCCACCAGATTCACGTCGGGGTGGGCCTTGATCATCGAAAGATGAGACAGCCCCATCTTCCCGAGTCCGACCACTGCGACATCGATCATGCGTTTACCCCTGTCTGCTGCTGTACGTGCCCGCGACGCGCGAGCGCGGTGCGAAGAGCGTGTTCATACTCGGAGCCGATCTTGGTCCACGTGAACTCAGCGTGGAAACGGTCACGGCTGGCGGCACCCATGCGCCGCCTTCTGCTGTCATCGGAGAGCACATCGTCGAGCAGGCCGGCGAGATCGTCGGTTCCGGTGAAGTAGGCGTTGTCGGGTCCGGCGACCCAGGTGTTGTAGGGATTGTCATGGGCGATCACGGCGTTGCCCGCGGCCATCGCCTCGACCAGTGACGGGTTGGTGCCGCCCACCGTGTGCCCGTGCAGGTAGAGAGCGGAGTGGAAGCGGAGCGACTGCAGACGCTCGGGTTCGAAGATCGCCCCCGGGAACAGGACCTCATCGGAGGCTGCGGCGCGCACGGCGAGATGGTATGGATCATCATCTCCGTAGGGACCCACGACCACGAGCGGCATGCCGCGTTTCTCGGACGACCACGCCTTCACGATCTCGAGCACCGAGTTCTCGGGGATCGGGCGGCAGACGATCGTCGCGTACTGATCGGGGACGAGGCCAAGCGCCTCGACGGGGCCCGTCGGCGCCTCGGTGACCTCGTGCGCGCCGTAGGTGATCGTCTGCACCCGCTTCTTCCCGAAGTGCCGACGCAGGTACGTCGCGATCACCGGGTGGTCTGCGATCAGCACGTCTCCCACGAGGCCGGCCAGGCGTTCGTTGGCGAGCAGGATCCCCTGTTTCACGACCCCCCACCGCTTGCGGGTCCACTCCATGCCGTCCATGTTGATGACATTGGGGATCCGGCGAAGCCGGGGGATCACGTCGAACACGCCGGTGTTGTAGCCGAAGGTGAGCCAGACATCGCCATCCGAGTGCGCGCGCATCGCGTGACGGGTGGAGGTCAGGTCGAACGCCGAGGTCCCCTTCCAGCCCTCGCGGGGCTCGTGGATCAGAACGCGCTGCAGGCCGTTCCATTCATCCACCGTCGTCGGCCCCTCCCCGGGGATCTGACAGTAGACGATGACGTTCCACCCCTGCTCGCGCAGGTACAGGCCGACGTTCTCGGCGGCCGTCTCGAAGCCGCCGTAGGCGGCGGGAACGCCATGGGTGCCAAGTATCCGGACGGTTGATGGCACGGTGATTTTCCCCTCATGTCGGGTGCTTCCGCACCCACTTCACTGCGTCACGGTTCTGCATCCGCCTCCCCGGCGGACCGAACCACAGTGTTCTGTGACTAGTATGCCCCGCTGGGCCGCACCATGACCTTGGCAGTGCGCCACATGATCTGCAGGTCGTTCATGACCGACCAGTTCTCGACGTAGCGCAGGTCGAGACGAACGCTCTCGTCCCACGAGAGGTCGCTGCGGCCGGAGACCTGCCACAGACCCGTGATGCCCGGCTTGATGTAGAGACGACGGAACACGGTGCCGTCGTAGGCGGTGACCTCGGAAGGAAGCGGCGGGCGCGGACCCACGACGCTCATGTCTCCGATGAGGACGTTCCAGAACTGCGGCAGCTCGTCGAGCGACAGCTTGCGCAGGATCCGGCCGACTCGGGTGACACGCGGGTCGTCCTTCATCTTGAACAGCAGGCCGGCGCCCTCGTTCTGCTCTTTGAGCGTCGCGAGCTGCTGCTCGGCATCGGTCTTCATCGAGCGGAACTTCATGATCTGGAAGGTGCGGCCATCTCGGCCGACGCGCTCCTGAGAGAAGAACAGGGGCCCCGGCGAGTCGAGCTTCACGAGCAGGGCGAGGATCGGCGTGATCAGTGCGATCGGGATGAGCGCGACGGATGCGACGGCGATGTCGAGTGCACGCTTGAGCACGTGCTGACCGCCCTCGTACGAGGGGATCTGCACCTGGATGAGCGGAAGCCCCTCGACCGGTGCGAAGGAGATGCGCGGACCGGCGACGTCGGTGAGGCGGCTGGAGAGCACGAGTTCTGCTGCGGTGCCCTCGAGCTGCCAGCTGAGGTGCTTCACGAAATCGGGCTCGCCGTCGGGACGGCTCGCGACGATGATCGTGTCAGCGCCCAGCTCGGCGGCCACGGTCGAGACCGAGTTGACGTTGCCGAGCACCGGGAACTGTGCGCCGCGGGCTTCGACGTCGCGTGCGTTGCCGTCGAGCAGCGTCGCGCCGACGACCTGATACCCGGAGGCGCCGATCGGGTGCAGGGTGCGGATGACGTACTCGACGTCGTCGCGGTTGCCGACGACGAGCGTGCGCGAGGCGAAACGCCCTCGCGCACGCTGCGCCGTCAGCCAGTGCCGCCACGCCCAGCGGGTGACGAGCAGCGTGAGAACACCGAGCGGCAGGCCGACGAGCAGCACGAGCTGCGTCGTCTGCCAACCGAGCACGACGCTGAGCATGGCGATGATCCCGAACGCCAGCCCGCTGGCGTGTGCCACACCGCGGTACTCGGTGGCGCTGGCGCGGAACAGCGCTGCGTCACGGGTGTGCAGCGCGCCGAGCATCAGATACCAGAGCGTGCCCAGCAGAGTGCCGGTTCGCAGGGCCTCTTCCCCTGCGACACCGGTCATCACCTGGACCGCTGCTGTGATTCCGACTGCGAACAGGATGACCCCGGCATCCGTGATCCGCAGTCGCATCCGATAACGCCGCTCCCACTGACGGCGTCGCTCCAGCGTTGCGGACACGCGAGGTGTGACCACCGTGCGCGTGACCGACTTGGCGGCTCGAGGAGCAGCGACCGGCGTGAAGACCGTACCCGTGCGGGTGATGCTCAGAGCATCCTCGACGGAAGTCATGCCGAGGCCCCTTGAGCCGTGAATGTACGCAAAATTCCCCAGTGCGCCATAGTTTTCCCCAGATATTCCCCAGACCACGGACCCCACGTCCATGGCATCGTCTGCGTCCCGACCCCTCGGGTCCTGCTGCATCCGTGATCCCAAATCACGAGTTGCGGTCACCGTCCCACACGGTGGTGCTGGCAGCAGGCACTGCAGACTTCGTTCACTCTAGCGGAACCGGACGTTCAGCGGAAGGTAATTCACGCGAGTGGATCAACCTTTATTTCAGTACATGCGCTCCGGGGCCAGCGGCGCCGATATTCTGACCGCGTGACGACCACCTCAGCGACCCGATTCCATCTCAGCCGCATGCTGCCCAGGGATCCGGCGCAACCCCATCGCACCGCAAGCACGCTCGAGCTGTTCTTCGATCTCGTCTTCGTCGTCGCGGTGAGCATCGCCTCGGCCCAACTGCACCATGCGCTGAGCCACGGCGACTTCGTCCACGGCATCACCTCCTATGCGCTGGTGTTCTTCGCGGTGTGGTGGGCGTGGATGAACTTCACGTGGTTCGCCACATCATTCGACACCGACGACTGGCTCTACCGCGTCACGACGATCGTGCAGATGGGCGGAGTCCTCGTGCTGGCGGCCGGGATCCCTGCGGCGTTCGAGCGCGGTGACTTCACGCTGCCGGTGATCGGCTACATCGTGATGCGTCTCGCGATGATCGGGCAATGGCTGCGCGCGTCTCGTGGTGCGGGAGAGCTGAAGGCCGCGACCCGTCGGTACGCGTTCGGCATCGCCGGCGTGCAGGCGCTGTGGGTGCTGTTCCTGTTCATCCCGTCGGGGCCTTTCCAGATCGTGGCCTTCGTCGTCTTCGCGCTCGTCGAGATCAGCGTGCCGGTGTTCGCCGAGCACCGCAGGCAGACGCCCTGGCATCCGCATCACATCACGGAGCGCTACGGCCTCTTCACGCTCATCGTGCTCGGTGAGAGCCTCCTCGCCTCCGCCAACGCGATCATCGATGCGAGGAACGAGCTCGACTCCTTCGTGCCGCTCATCTCGATCTCCGTGCTGACCCTGGTGGTGACCGCCTCGCTGTGGTGGATCTACTTCTGGCCGCCGCACCACAAGGCGATCACGACGTTCGGGCGGTCGCTCCGTTACGGGTACTCGCACTATTTCGTCTTCGCCGCGGCCGCCGCCTTCTCGGCCGGAATCGAGGTCGAGCTCGACGTCCTGACCGGCGAGAGTCATCTCCCGCACGCCGTCGGTTCTCTCACGGTGGCCATCCCCATCGCGCTGTTCCTGCTCGGCATCTGGTGGATCGCGATCCGCGAGCACGCCGACAGCGTCGTGAACACGGTCATCCCGCTCGGTGCGGCGGTGGTGCTGCTCGACCCGATCCTGCCGATCCCGGTGGCGATCACGGCGGCCGTCCTCGTCGTGATCGTCGTCGTGCTCGTCCTGCACCCGCCCGTCCGCCGGGAGTCATAGTCTTCGCATAGACGAGACATAGCTCGCTGATCGGGCCCTCCGTGACCATGGGTACATCGACACCCATCCACACCGAGAGGAGCACGATCATGAGCCGCATCCCCGAACCCGTCCAGACCCCTGAGGGCCCGACCTACGAGGGGCGACTGCTCGACCGCGCCGACGAGGAGGTCGTCGATCAGGGCGCCGCCTTCGACATCCGCACGCTGGTGACCCGCCGCGGCGTGCTCGGACTCGCCGGGCTCGGGGTGGGTGCGCTGGTCCTCGCCGCATGCGCTCCGTCGCAGAGCAGCACGTCGAGCACGAGCGACTCGACGGCGACGACCGACACGGGTGGCTCGTCCGGATCGACAGCCACGACAGCGACGGGCGAGATCCCGGATGAGACCGCAGGGCCGTACCCCGGCGACGGCTCGAACGGGCCGGATGTCCTCGAGGAGTCCGGCATCGTGCGTCAGGACATCACGACCTCGATCGACGGGTCGGCGACCGCAGACGGCATCCCCCTGACCTTCGAGCTGCAGGTCGTGGATCTCGCGAACGGCAGCGTCCCGTTCGAGGGAGTCGCGGTCTACGCGTGGCACTGCACGGCCGAGGGCGAGTACTCGATGTACTCCTCGGGCCTCGAGGACGTCACCTACCTCCGCGGAGTGCAGGTCGCGGATGCCGACGGTAAGGTCTCGTTCACGTCGATCTTCCCCGGATGCTACTCGGGCCGCTGGCCGCACATCCACTTCGAGGTCTATCCGGACGTCGACTCGATCACGGACTCGGCCAACGCCATCGCCACCTCCCAGCTGGCGCTGCCGGAAGACGTCTGCGCCACCGTCTACGCCGACTCGCGGTACCCGGGGTCCTCGCAGAACTTCGCGCAGACGAGCCTCTCCTCCGACAACGTCTTCGGCGACGACTCCGGGGCCCTTCAACTGGCCACGGTCACCGGTGACGCCGGCAGCGGGTACTCCGCGTCGCTCGTGGTGGGCGTCGACACGACCACGACGCCGAGCGCGGGCTCCGCCCCGTCGGGCGGCGAGGGCGGCCCAGGCGGCGGTGGTGAGCCGCCGTCCGACTGATCACGAACCACGCACCTCATACGAGAAAGAAGGAAGACATGCTTCAGAACCTCACAGGGTGGCACGCCCTGATCATCCTCGCGATCGTCGTCCTCATCTTCGGCGCCGCGAAGCTCCCCGCCCTCGCCAAGAGCGTCGGCCAGTCCATGCGCATCCTCAAGTCGGAGGTCGCAGAGACCCCGAGCGAGGCGCGGATCGCGCCGACACCGAGTGTCGGCAGTCCTGCGGATGCTCGCGATTCCGCCGACATCGTCAGGCCTGCCCTGCGGGCCGCGGAGTAGAACGTGTCCGCGCTCGTCGCTGACGCCGTCGAGGCGAGCACGTCGTCCGCTCCGACCGGGATGCCGCTGTCGTCGCACCTGCGGGAGGCGCGCACGCGCTCGTACCGCGCGGCGGCAGCGCTCCTGGTCGGGGTGGCCGCCGGATATGTCCTGTCGGACCAGATCCTCGAGGTGGTGCGGGCACCCATCACTGCGCTCGCCGAGTCGCGCGATGCGAGCCTGAACTACGACAGCATCACCGGGGCGTTCGACCTCAAGCTCAAGATCGCACTCTTCGCGGGTGTGGCTCTGTCGAGTCCCGTGTGGATGTACGAGCTCTTCGCGTTCCTCGCCCCGGGCCTCACCACGAAGGAGAAGAGGTACACGTTCGGGTTCCTCGGAGCATCCGTCCCCCTGTTCGCCGGCGGGTGCCTGACGGGTCTCCTCCTGTTCCCTCACATGGTCGAACTGCTGGCGAGCTTCGCCTCGGCCGAAGACAGCACCCTGCTGCAGGCGTCGTACTACGTCGACTTCATCCTCAAGATCGTGCTCGCCACGGGCATCGCCTTCGTGCTTCCGGTGTTCCTCGTGATGCTCAATCTGCTGGGCGTCGTGTCGTCCGGGGCGATCGCGAGGAGCTGGCGCATCGTCATCGTCGCCATCGTCCTGTTCAGCGCGGTCGTGACCCCGGCGGCCGACGTGCTGTCGATGTTCCTGATCGCCGTTCCCATGACCGTGCTGTTCCTGGTGGCGTTGCTCATCGCCTGGCTCCATGACCGCAGAGCGCGCCGCAGCGCTGCTGCGATGACCGCCCGCGCGACGGAGGGATGACGATGTTCGGACTCACGATCGAGAAGCTGTTCCTCGTCGCGCTGATCGCGACGGTGATCATCGGTCCTCGACGGCTGCCCGAGTACGCGCGCCGTCTCGGGGCGCTCGTCCGCCGTGTCACCCTGCTCTCAGGCGACGCGGCGCGGCGAGCCGAGCAGGAGACCGGTGTGGCGAGCATCCGCCAGGACTGGACGGCGTTGGATCCTCGGCAGTACGACCCTCGGCGGATCATCCGCGACGCGTGGGCGGCGGGGGAGAGCGCGGAGCCGAGGGAGCAGGTGCCGATCGTCACGGAGAACACTGTCACGGAGAACGCTGTGACGGAGGACTCGGCGACGGCGGATGCGGCCGATGACGCACGGCCCGAGCCCGAGGGGGCCTGGATCATGGCGGGGTCGTCGGGCCACCCGCGGCGTGTGTGGGTCCCGGCCGAAAGCTGAAACGAGCACCGGCCAAGCCGACCTGCTAGACTGATGGAGCACCGTGTGTTCTGGCCCTATCTAGGCCGTCCACGGAGCCACTGATCAGGGCCATTACGGACCACGTGCATCGATGCGCGCGGCATCCGCCCTTGATCTCACATCTTGCGGGTCGCGATATCGCGTGCCCGTCACACAGCAATGAGTATGACCATGAGCATGACCACTTTTCCTCCTTCTGACCCGTTGACCTGGAAACAGGCCGACGCAGACGTGCACGTCGCGACCCGATCAGGCGAATTCGCCGGTTTCATCGAGTTCGACGGCACCACTCACCTCGCCCGTGATCAGCGCGGGACCGAGCTCGGCGCCTTCGATTCTCTCGACGACGCGCGCGAGGCACTCGAGGGCGCGTGCGCCCCGAAACGCCGCGCACGCACCTTCTCGTTCGCGCTCCCGCGGGCGCTGAGAAGACGCCCTCGGCGAGCCCGCGCCTGACCGTTTCATTCACAGGACCTGTGAATCGTCAAGGGGTGCCGATGTATTCCCCACGGCGCATGTGCGGGGGGTTAGGTTGAGTTAAGCGTTGGGCGATCTGCCTTGGGCTTATCACAGCTCAAGGGCTCCAATCGACGGGAGAGCAACATCTCCATTTCACAGGTCGAAAAGACCGCGGCCACGCTCGGACCGGTACGCCAGACGTATTCCGGAAACGCAGACATCCCCCCGATGACGCACGCTTACAAGCAGGTGTCGCAGGTCGTCCGGGAGACGGGCCTTCTCCGGCGCGCCGGATGGTTCTACATCTTCGTCGCCGCCGGCCTCGCCGTCGCCCTCGGAGGACTCATCACCGGCTTCATCCTGCTCGGCGACAGCTGGTTCCAGCTGCTGATCGCCGCTGGCCTCGGCCTCGTCCTCACGCAGGTGGCGTTCCTCGCCCATGAGGCGGCGCACCGCCAGATCCTCACCTCGGGCCCGGCGAACTTCCGCCTCGCTCGCATCCTGGCCGCCGGCGTCGTCGGCATCAGCTACTCGTGGTGGGACTCCAAGCACACCAAGCACCACGGAAACCCGAACCAGGTCGGAAAGGACCCCGACATCGAGGTCGACACGATCTCGTTCCTCGAGACGGATGCGGCGCAGTCGCGCGGCATCGTCCGCCTGATCACGCGCAAGCAGGGATGGCTGTTCTTCCCGCTGCTGACGCTCGAGGGGCTCAACCTCCACTATCTCGGCGTCAAGCACCTGGTGACCAGCAAGAAGGCCAAGGGCCGTTGGATCGAGCTGGGGCTGATCGCCCTCCGGTTCGCGATCGTTCTGATCCCGGTCTTCCTGATGCTCCCGCTCGGCATGGCATTCGCCTTCATGGGCGTGCAGCTCGCCGTCTTCGGCGTCTACATGGGGGCGTCGTTCGCCCCGAACCACAAGGGCATGCCGATCATCGACCCGAACGCCCGCCTCGACTTCTTCTCGAAGCAGGTGCGTACCTCGCGCAACATCCGCGGCGGATGGTGGGCCACCTGGCTCATGGGCGGTCTCAACTATCAGGTGGAGCACCACCTGTTCCCGAACATGCCGCGTCCGCACCTCTCGAAGGCCCGCGAGATCGTCCGCGACTACTGCGTCTCGAACGACGTGCCCTACACCGAGACGAGCCTTCTGCGCTCGTACGCGATCGTCATCGAGTACCTCAACCGGGTCGGCCTCGCCGCCGGTGCTGATCCCTTCGACTGCCCCGCAGCCACGCAGTTCGTCCGCGCGTAGACAGTCCGCATCGCTGATTCGAACGGCCCTCATCCCTCGGGATGGGGGCCGTTCGCGTTCTCCGTCGTCGTCTAGATCAGGCCGAGTTCGAGCGCCCGCGTCACGGCACGCGTGCGGTCGGAGACCTCGAGCTTCTCGAAGACGTGGATCAGGTGAGTCTTCACCGTGGCCTCGCCGATGAACAGCTCGCGGGCGATCTCCGGATTGCTGCGACCCGCCGCGACGAGGCGGAGCACTTCGCGTTCCCGCGGGCTCAGCTGAGGTCTGCCCGGTCGGTCGCCGCGCATCCGCGTGACGAGCGTGGCGGCGATCGTCGGGGCGAGGACCGTATGGCCGTCAGCGACGGCCCGGATCCCCGCGACGATCTCCTCCTGCGGGGCGGCCTTGAGGAGGTAACCGCTCGCCCCCGCCTCGATCGCACCGAGGATGTCGTCGTCGGTCTCGTACGTCGTCAGCACGAGAACGCGCACCTCGGGCAGCTCTGCAGCGATGCGCGACGTCGCCTCGATGCCGGAGGTGCCGGGCATCCGGAGATCCATCAGCACGACTTCCGGGCGCAGACGAGCGGCCAGGTCGACCGCCTCCGCGCCGTTCGCCGCCTGCCCGACGACTTCGAGACCCGGATCGAGGGCGATGAGTCCCACGATGCCGGACCGCACGATCGGATGGTCGTCGGCGACGATGACGCGGATCATGGCGTCGTCTCCTTCTCGGCCTCGGCCGTGGACTCGGCCTCGGTCGTGGCCTCGGCGTGCAGCGGGATGCGCACGGTCAGGTCTGTGCCGGTCTGCGTTCCGTCTGCGACGGTCAGGGTGCCGCCGACGAGGGAGACCCGCTCCCGCATCCCCGCAAGACCGAATCCGCGGTCATCGTCGATCGAGACTCCTCCGAGTCCGCGGCCGTCATCGCGGATGCGGAGCTCCGCGGAATCGGCGATCGCGAGGGTGACCCGAGTGGATGCGGCGCCGGAGTGCTTGCGCACGTTCGCGAGGCCCTCTTGCGCGCAACGCAGCAGGACGACCTGCACGTCTCGCGCCAGCACAGCATCCGATGCCGACACGTCGACGCGCATGCCGGTCTCCCTCGCGAAGCGGGCGCCGAGGCGGCGGAGCGCGTCTCCGAGCGAGCCGGCGGACGGCGCGGGCGAGGTCACGGCCACGAGAGCCCTGGCTTCGACGAGCGCCTCTCGTGCCGCGCTCTCGATCAGCTCGATCGCGGCGGGCGAGCCGTCGATACGCGCGCGCTCAGCGAGCATGACGATGCTCGCGAGGCTCTGGGCGATCGTGTCGTGCACGTCGCGAGCGAGACGAGCGCGCTCCTCGATCGCACCGGCTTCGCGGCTCGCCGTCTCGAGGCCCGCCTGTGCGTCGGTCAGATCCGCCAGGAGATTCTGGCGCTCGACGCCCCACTCGGCGATGCGCGTGATCCAGAGGCCGAGAGCGAGGCTGAACGCGGTCGACAGACCGGACGAGAGGAAACCGGTGCTGAGCGCATCGGCGGTGAAGTCGCCCCAGTAGCCGTAGGCGAGACCGAGCACGACGCCGTTGCCCACCGTGACCAGCACGGCCTGCAGGGTCGATCGTGACGTCATCCAGATGAGCGGCAGCACCAGGGTCTGCAGCAGCAGCATGTTCGGCTCGATCGCCACGCCCACCGCGAGAAGCGAGATCATCGCGACCTGCAGCAGCGCCGAGACAGCGGGCGCAGGATCCTCGACGCCCTCATGAATCCCGACATAGGAGCGGGCGCCGAACGCGTAGACGAGGAAGACCCCGACGGTGATGGCGACGAGCACCCAGCGTGACCCGGGGAAGTTCTGCGGGAGGGTGAGGGAGAGGCCGGCCACCGCGAGCAGCAGCGCGGTCGCGGCGATGTCCCACCCCAGGCGCTCTCGGCGGATCACGCGGCTCATGCGCACCACTCTTCCACTGTTCGGCACAGCCCGACGCACAGCCCGACGCCGCGATGACGTCGAACCGTGCGCCGGGGCGACCGCGATGCCGATGTCATCCGCTCTGACGGATCCAGCGGAAGGTCGCGCGGCTGAGGATGAAGCCTGCGATGAGCCAGATCGCCAGCATGATCGCGACGAGACCGAGGTTCCATTCGCCTCCCGGTTCTGCGACTCTGAACGAGTCGGGCAGGATCGCCGCGCGCATCCCCTGAGCGATCCACTTGAGCGGGAACACGGCGGCGACGTTCTGCAGCCACTCGGGCAGGGCTGAGAAGGCGATGTAGACGCCCGAGATGAACTGCAGCAGCAGCACGACCGGGATCACCACGGCCGACGCGGTCTTGCCCGAACGGGGGAGCGCCGACAGGGCGATGCCGAGCAGCGTGCACGAGAGCAGACCGAGCACGAACACCCAGGCGAACAGGCCCCACGACTCTGCATCCACGGGCAGCTGCACCTTGTAGAGCACGACCGCGACGGTGAGGAGCAGCGCCATCTGCAGGATCGCGGTCACGAACACCTCGCCGATCTTGCCTATGAAATACGTCGCGGGCGAGATCGGGGTGCTTCCGAGGCGCTTCAGCGTGCCGTCGCTCTTCTCGACTGCGATCTCGATCGACAGGCCCTGCACTCCCGAGAGGAAGATGCCGCCCGCGATGAGTCCGGGGAGGTAGTACGTCGCCATGCTCACCTTGTCAGCGCCCTCGCCGACGTCGCCGGTGAAGATGGTCGCGAAGATCAGATACATCACGGTGGGGAACAGGAACGTGAAGAAGACCTGATCTCCCGCGCGGAAGTACTGTCGCAGCTCGAAGCCGATGCGACGCACGCCGAGTCGGATCGTGCGGGGGAGGCCGAAGCGCGTCGGTGCGGTCATGGTGCTCATGCCGGCTCCTTCAGGTCGGTGAGGCTGTCGTCTGCCGTGGGGTCCGCGGCGGATGCGGCATCGTGCTCTCGGATCAGGCCGAGGTAGATGTCCTCGAGGGTCGGGCGGACGACCTCCAGGGCGTCGGGTTCGCCGATCGTCGTCTGCAGCCCCGAGACGAACGCTCCAGGAGTCGGGGTGCGCTGCTCATGACGCGTGCCCGTCGCATCCCGCCAGCGCACCAGCGGTGTGCGTGCGTCCGGGCCGCCGATCTCGTCGATCGGCCCGATCGCGGCGATCCGCCCCCCTGTGATGACCGCGGCGCGGTCGCCGAGCTGAGCCGCTTCGTCGAGGTAATGGGTGGTCAGCAGGATGGTGGTTCCCTCCGCCTTGAGCGAGCGGATGAGATCCCAGAACTGGCGGCGCGCCTCTGGATCGAAACCCGTGGTCGGTTCGTCGAGGAATAGCATCTCGGGTCGACCGATGATCCCCAGTGCGACGTCGAGGCGGCGCTGCTGTCCGCCGGAGAGCTTCCCTGCGCGGGAGCGCTGCTTCTGCTCGAGGCCCACCGCGGCGATCACCTCGTCGATGTCGCGAGGGCGGGGGTAGTACCCGGCGAACTCGGTGAGCAGCTCACGGACGGTGAAGTTGCCCGCTTCGCCGGTGGATTGCAGCACGATCCCCAGGCGTGCCTTCCAGTCCAGCCCGCCGCGCTGCGGGTCGACGCCCAGCACACGCACCTCGCCGGACGTGCGGTGTCGATATCCCTCGAGGATCTCGATGGTCGTCGACTTTCCTGCACCGTTCGGGCCGAGCAGCGCGAACGTCTCGCCCCGGCCGATGTCGAAGCTGATGCCGTCGACGGCGGCGAACCCGCCGTAGTCCTTGCGGAGATCCCGCACCTCGATCACGCTGTCTGTCATGTTCCCAGCGTGCCCGCGGAAGAGCGCGCGCGGTAGCCGTCAAGCGACGGACTCGGGCATCCACCGATCGGTGGATGCCCGCTGAGGACGGAACAGGGGCGTGAGCGGAATGTCCGCCCACGCCCCTGTTCGTCAGGAGATCGAGGTCAGCGTGAGGCCTTCTCATCGGTCTCGACGACCTCGATGGTGATCTTTCCGTCGATGGTCTCGGCGTCGTCATCGAGGAGCTCATCGTCGAGGGCCTCGTCCCCGCGGAACTCCTCGACGGGCTCTACGGTGTCGTCCTGGTCGTCTTCGAGGATCTCGGCATCGAGGGTGTCGACGTCGAGCACGTCGTCGTCAGCGTCGGCCGCCGGCGCGACGGCGTCCTCCTTCTGCTGGTCGCTGAAGATCCCCTCCGGGCGGATCAGCTCGCGCACCTCGGCCATGAAGCTGGCGAGCTGCTGCTGCTGCCAGCGCAGCTGGCGCGCCTGGTCTTCGGCATCCCGCAGTACTGCGGAGGTGTGACTCGTCACAGAGTCGACGATCTTCTGCGACTTCACGCGCGCACGGTCGAGCGTGTCGCGGGCGCGCACCTGGGCATCCGCTTCGATGGTCTGCGCCTGCGAGCGCATCAGCCGCTCGTAGTCGTCGGCCTTCGCGGAGATGCGCTGTGCATGATCGAGCGACGCGGCGACCTGCTCGTTGGCATCGTTCGTGATGCGCTCGGCGTGGGCGACGGCCTGGTTGTGCAGCACGAGGAACTCCTGCTGGGCGTCGTCCTGGCGTCGGGTGAGCGTCTCCTCGAACTCGAGCACGCGCGCGTTCATCTCGCGCACCTCGCGCTCCGCCTCGGCACGCAGCTGGGTCGTCTCGCGAGTGACGAGCGAGCGAAGCGCCGCAGCGCCCTTCTCGGCCTCGGTGCGGATCGCCGTGGCTTCCTGCGTCGCCTGGTGCACCCGCTCGGCGGCGTGCGCGGCCTCGCGCTCGAGAGTCGCCTGGTGCGCGGTGTACTCGGTGTCGATCTTCAGGCGCACCTGGTCGGCATCGTGCTGAGCGTGGGCGATGATGCGGGTGACATCGGCATCGGCCTCGGCACGCTGCGTGGTGACCTCTTCGCGAGCTGCGGCCATCAGGCGGTCCGCCTGCACCGCGGCGTTCTGGATGAGCACGTTCGCCTGCTCTTCGGCGACACGGAGGATGGCCTCGAACTGCTCGCGCGACGGCGCCTCCTGGCCGTCCGCCCGCGGAGTGTCGACGAGCTCGTTGGTCAGGGTGGCGACCTGCTGCTCGGTCTCCGCGGCCTTCGCCTTGGTGGCGAGAAGCTCGGCCTCGAGTTCTTCGCGGGCGATGCGCTCTTCTTCGCGGAGCGCCTCGACGGCGTCTTCGTGGCGCGCCTCGGTGGCGGCGAGGTCTGCCTTCGCCTGCTGCAGCTGATTGCGCAGCGCGCTCAGAGCCGAGTCGACCTCGGCCTTGTCGTAGCCGCGGAACGACGCTGTGAAGCCGGACTGCTCACGGGGCGTCTCTTCAATCAGCTTGTCGAAGAAGTCGGGAGTCCGGTCGTTATTGGGGGATTCACTCATTGGTCGGCCTTTCCGGCGCAGGTCACAGAGGGACTGAGGGCTGTGATGAGAAATGGTGCCGTCGCGAGGCCGGCTGTGGTGGGGCCGGTGCGTCATCAGCAATACCACAGCCTAGTTGCGGCGGCTGTGAGATGCACCCGGTGTTCCGGTACGCGACGTGCGGTCGGTCTAGACCGGCATCCATGTTCCCGTCGCCTCGTCGCGCCGGTGGTGGGTCGGCCGTCCCGGGGAGACATCGATGCCCCTCACGTGCGCGGCCGCGGAGACGCCGGAGCGCAGGTCTGCCCAGAACTCCGAGGTGTTCGGCACGCCCAGGTGCTCGCGGACCCTCTCGACCTCCAGCCGGGTTCCGCGCTCATCGTCGACGAGCCGCACGATCGCGTCGTCGGGCTCGATGAATCGGATGCCGTAGCCCCCGCCCCCGAGCCGGGTGAACTTGCGCGGCTGCTGCAGCACGACACCGTCGACGACCTCGCGTGCTGTGGCTTCCGGCGCATGCAGCACCAGAGTCGTGTCCAGTTCGTCGAGGATCCCGGTGAGGCGGGTCGTCGCGTAGCGCCGCCCTTCTCTTCCTCCAGCCGCGTCGGTCGAGCGGCGCACCCAGCGGGGGAGGAAGATCGCCAGCACGAGGATCGCGGCGATCACCGCGACGTAGATGAGCGCGTTGTCCACGCATACAACCTACGGGAGGCGGATACGCCGACACCCTTGGAGTAATTTAGCTACAGTGCTAGATTCACAACATGAGGATCATTCGCGACGTACGGGCGCAGCTGCGCCGGCGACTTCTGATCAGCTACCGGGTGGACCCTGACGTCGCCGTCTCGCTGCTGCCTGCGGGGTTCCGCCCTCGAATCGTCGACGGCTCTGCGGTCGCCGGCGTGTGCGTGCTGGGTCTGGAATCGATTCGCCCGGGCTGGTCGAGCGGTCGATGGGGTCTCCGCTCCGAGAACGCCGCTCATCGGATCGCCGTCGAGTGGGACGGCCCCGACGGCGTCGAGCAGGGGGTCTTCATCTTCGAACGCCACAGTTCGGCATGGCATCCGGTGCTGTTCGGTGGGCGACTGTTCCCCGGGGTGCATCGGAGGGCGCGATTCCGGATCGAGGAATCCGGCGATCGTTACGCACTCGCGATGGAGGCGGCCGGGCACAGCCTCGACGCCGATGTCGAAGTGGGCGGCGAATGGTCGAGTGCGCTGTTCGCGTCTGTCGACGAGGCCTCCGACTTCTACCGCTCCGGTCGCATCGGGTGGTCACTGGCGCGCGACCGACGCACCGTCGAACCGGTCGCGCTCGCGTCCGACTCGTGGAAGGTCGAAGGTGCCCGTCTGCACCACCTTCGGTCGTCGTTCTTCGAGGCGCTTCCCGCCGGGGCTGCGGTCTTCGACAGCGCCGTCGTGATGCGCGATCTCCCGCTGACCCTCTCCGGCGTCGGCGGCCGGCGGGATGCTGCGGTGCTCACCCCAGCAGGAACATGATGAGGATCAGCACGGGCAGGCAGCCGAGCGTGGTGAGGAACACGGTGTCACGCGAGATGGTCTCGCCGATGTCGTATCGCTGCGAGTAGTTGAAGACGTTCTGGGCGGTCGGAAGCGCCGCGAGGATGACGACGATCAGCACTTCGGCCGAAGAGAGTCCGAAGACGAACTCCGCCACGACCCAGGCGATCAGAGGCATCGCGATGAGCTTGAGCGATGTGGCGACGATGATGTCTCGGCGGTGTCCGGGGGCTCCGAGGACGCGCTGGCCGTGCAGCGAGATGCCGTAGCTGATCAGCAGCACCGGCACGGCAGCATCGGCGATCAGCTGCGCGGGCTCCATGACGATGGGCGGAACAGTGATGCCCAGCACCGAGACGAGGGTTCCGAGGAGCGAGGCGATGATGATCGGGTTGGTCGCCGTGCGCACGAGGGTCTTGCGCAGCGAGACCCGGTCGCTCGTGACGGCATCGAGGATCGTCAGCGAGACCGGCGTGAAGACCAGCAGCTGCATGAGCACGACCGGCGCGGGGTAGGCGGCGCTGCCGAGCAGGTACAGAGACAGTGGGATGCCGATGTTGTTCGAGTTGACCTGCCCGGCCGACAGGGCGCCGATCAGCGTCTCTCCGACGGGGCGCTTCCACCAGAGTCGCGCCACCAGCGTGTAGATCGCGATGATCGCGACGGCCGCTATCGCCGAGACGGGGAGCAGCGAGGAGAAGAGCATCTTCGCATCGGCATGGGCGAGCACGGTGAAGAGCAGGAACGGCGACAGCACGAAGAAGATCAGGCGGCCGAGCACATGCCGGGCGTGCGGGCCGAGCAGATCGATCCGCCCGAGCAGGTACCCGAGGGCGATCGCCACCCCCACGACCGCGAATCCGGTGAACGTCTCGAGCATGGTTCGAGCGTATCCAGCCCGGACCCACCCCATTGTCACCGGCGGCTCGGGCAGGGTGTCTCGGCATAGCAGTTCGAGCGTCTCGGCGTCAATGGTTGAGCCCCGATCAGCGTCAGTGCCCGTCTCGCCAATACGCTGGCAATACGACGAGCCGCAGTCTGCTGCTCTCCGTCGGTCGAACCAGACGTGCCCTCGAGTCTCTCGGTCTTGAGCGCCCACTGGGGGGTGGGTGCGCTTGCGGACCTTCTCATCGACTGATCCGGTCCCCCCGTTCGGGCGCGGGGGACCGGAACCAACTCCTCGGAGTGGATCCGCTACTTCAGGCGGAGCATCCTCTGCACGGCCTTGACGCCGGCGGTCGCGCTGCGAGCGCGCATCGCGGACTCGAGCTCCTCGAGAGACTCCCGCGTGTTCACTCGCGGCTCTCCGAGGTAGAGATCGCGGAACACGAGATACCAGAAGTCGCTCAGCATCAGTCGATAGAGATCGTTCAGCGCACGGTCGGTCAGGAATTCGAAGAGCTCGACATGGGCCTCGATCCAGCCCTTGCCGGACTCGACCGACTCGATCGCCGCGCCGATCAGCTCGCACGCGATGGCGAGGTCCGCCTCGGACAGCGCGAGTGCAGCCTCGCGGATGATCTCGCCGCCCTGAGACGCGGCGAACTCGCGGGTGATGCGTGAGCGTTCGTCGGTGATGTCGGTGACCATCGAATAGCGATTCGCGTGGACTTCCATCAGCCCGGCTCGCGCGAGTCGCTGCACTGCCTCTCGCACCGGGGTGCGGGTGACGCCGAGGTCGTCGGCGATCGCCTTGTCGCTCAGTTTCGCGCCCGGAGCATAAGTGCCGTCGGCGATCGACGTCGCCAGTCGACGGAAGAGCTCCTCAGCTCCGAGGTTCCGCTGCGCCCCAGGCACAACCGGCAGGTCAGGTCCCATATCGATATATTACTTCGCATACGTCGGGTGGGATATCGACCGCGAGAGACGACCTGCGTGTCTACTGTGCTGCAGCCGCACTCATGGACTGCATCCATGCGGTCGTCACTCTCGTGTGAACGAGGCCTCGCGGCTGACGCGCCGGTTGTGGAGGGTCAGCACGACGAGCGCTGCGACGGGACCGGCCAGAACCACCATGATCGTCCAGTGCCATCCCGCGGTGCTCACGAGCGCGGCGCCGAGCACGATGAGTCCGGCGCCCACGGCCCGCAGTGCGATCGAGCGCTCAGGCGTCGTCCGAGGCTTGCCGCCGAACGGAACTCGCGTGGTCGCGTTGGCTCGAAGAGTCATCCCGAGAGCGGTGTGGAAGATCGCGATCCCGACGACAGCGGCAGCGATTCCGAAGACGAACATGTCATCGACGGTATCAAGTGCGCTGTCCGGCGTTCAGATCGCCTCCGCCCGGGAAAAGCGGAAACCCCCGCCATGTAGAAGCTAGGCGAGGGTTCCTAAGGTGACTGTAATGATCACCCTGTGGCTCCGACGGGCGTCGATCCCGTGACCTCACGATTTTCAGTCGTGCGCTCTACCAAC
>Ga0308167_1001504_pt1 | contig 26603 bp, 28 predicted proteins | sample PhyCR1_2_FD_202138 | JGI IMG/M metagenome (GOLD analysis project Ga0308167, IMG submission 202138) | Phyllosphere microbial communities from UC Gill Tract Community Farm, Albany, California, United States - DLSLRC.R1 | ecosystem: Host-associated > Plants > Phyllosphere > Unclassified | place... | reverse complement strand
CGCAGCTCATCACCTTCCGATGAACTGCGGCCAACCGTGACCCCAAGGTCACTGGACTCTACCTTAAAGGATCGAAACCATGACTGACGTAGCCAAAGCTGTAGAAGCAATGAAAGCCAAATTCAACCCAGCCGCCGCTGACGGCCTGGACCTGGTGTTCGGTTTCCGTATTGACGACACCCAGAACTTCTCGCTGGTGGTTAAAAACAACACCTGCGAACTGCTGGAAGGCGAAAACCCTGACGCCCAGGTGACCCTGGTGACCGACGGTGAGACCATGGAAGGCATCGTCAGCGGCGACACCGACGGCATGCAGGCCTTCATGAGCGGCAAGCTGCGCACCGAAGGCGACATGATGCTGGCCATGAAGCTGAGCGAACTGTTCCCGGCTTGATTCACGGGCAACCCTGAATCCCGATCCCGCCTGCCCCGGCGGGATTTTTTTGCCCGTTATCTTGAGTCCGCTGCCGGCTCCTTGAGTTTTCCGCCAGGTTTTCCTTGCCCACGCAGGTACAACGCCTCCACCAGTTTCTGCCGCTCGACCTGAGGCAAGGTGCTGGCGAACTGCGCCAGTGTGGTGTCCACCAACGCGCGAAGCGCCATATCCGCCTCGCGCGCCTTGGCCAATTCGGCGACCAGCACATCTCGATCCAGAGTCGGCGCCTCCAACTGGTGGATCACCCCCAGGCGCGCTGAACGTCCGGCCATGATCAATGGCTGGCTGTCAGCGCTGTTATGGCGCAACAGTTGACGCAATTCCCTGCGCCGCGCCGGCGGCAACTTGACCATGGCCTGGCGCAAACCGTGCTGGTTGACCACCGTTTCGGCAGGCTGGGCGCTGGCCATCCAGTGGTACAGGCCACCGCCCACCCCGCCAATCAAAAACACATTGAGCAATACCGAGACAAGCAACCACGGTTTCAGGGATTGGGCGGTCATTGCTCGGTTTCCTCGGCGTTGACGGTGAAGACGACTTCCGCATCCCCCTGATCGAAGACGCTGGGCAGCACCTCGGACGACAACATCGGCAGCGGCACACTCATGGACGCCACGAGCATACCGGTGACGACGCCGGCAATGCCCACCCCCACCAGCCCTGCCGGTGACAGCCAGCCGGCGTAGCGCGACCAGAACCATGCACGGCGCGGTGCAGACTGACGGATCTGTCTGGCCAATGCCGAGTCGGCCAAAACCGGTTGATGGCTGTCCAGGTGCGCATCCAGCCAGGCAGCGGCTTGCAACGCCTCGCCGGCAACCGCATTACCGCTGTCCAGCAGCGCCTTGGCCGCGCCTTGTTCAGCCGGGGGCCACCGCTGTACATCGGCGCCATAGGCCTCGGCCAGATAAGCAAATCGTTCGGGTGTCATGACTTTCCCCTTCCTGGGCGGGCGAGCCCGGGTGTGTCGGCAAGTTGGCTGCGCAACTGGCGTCGGGCCCGCGACAGCAGGCTCTCCAGTGCCTCGACGCTGATATTCATCAGGGCCGCGGCGTCGATGTTCGACAGCTCCTGGTAGTACTGCAACACAATCGCTTCACGCTGACGCTCAGGCAGCGCTGCCAGGGCGGCGGCCATGCGTGCGCTACGGTCGGCGGTTTCCACCTGCTCATCCGGGGAGGGCGCGCTGTCCGCCAGCTCAAGCGCCTCCTCCTCGGTCAACGGACGTTCCTTGCGCCGCCGCAAACGGTCATGGCACAGGTTGAGTGCCACGCGGTGCAGCCAGGTGTCGAAGCGCGCTTCGCCACTGCGCCAGCTGGCAGCCTGGCGCCAGATACGCAGGAAGCTTTCCTGGGCCACGTCCCTGGCCTCGTCGGCATCCCCCAGGATCCGACTGGCAAGCGCCAGCAGGCGCGGCAGCTTGCGCGTCACCATTTCGTTGACGGCCGCAGGTTCGTTGTTACCGATACGCGCCAGCAGTTCAACGTCCGGATCAGTGTCTTTCAATCGGGCAATTCTCGACTAAGGGTTCAGCGGATCCAATGCCCTTCACGCCAGTACCAGTTGGGGCCGTGTGCCTCCCAATGGCCGGGCTCCCAGCGCGCGTTGCGCATCACCGGTTGCCAGTGACCGGGCACCCAACCGTAGCCGCGCCCTTCCCAGCGCCAGTGCCCACGGTCCCAGGCGTAGCCCGGACGCTCAACGGGGATCACTTCCACGCGCTCCGGCGGTGGCGCCTGGCGGATGATGATTTCGGGCTGGGCAAACACCGGGGTGCTGGCAAACGCAGCAAGGGCCAGCGGAGCAAGCAAGGCAAAACGCAATTTGGCCAGGGGTCTCATGGCAACTCCTTCATGCCATCCGCGAAAGTGTGGGTGGCTGATGGGTTGAACGCTGGGGAGCGCAAAATCCGTCGCGGAGAGCGCGAATTATTTCTGGGCAGTGAACGGAGGCAGTATTGCCCAAGGGATGGCGAGGCTTGATGAAATGTTTGAAAGCTTCGCGACGGATTTATGCACGTGGCAGCGTTGAAGGATTAACGCTGATCAACCGAAGAGGAAACACCATGTACCGCCGACTTTACATGCTGGTTGCCGCACTGCTGATCGTCAGCCTCAGCGGCTGCGTGATCCTGCCGGAACACCGCCATTGCTGCTGGCGCTATTACGGCGCGCTGGATACGCCGACCCACGCGGTCAACGGCTAGCTCACCGCTGCAAACCCACGGCGCCCGGCCTTGATCTCGGTGCGCAGCTCGCCAATCAGGTTTGAGATGGAACGGATGCTGTCCAAACCTTCAGGGGACACGCCGGTCAGCAGCAGGTCGACCCGACCGGAGACCGGCTCGAAAATGTTGATGCGCAACGAGCCATCGCTATTGAGCGTGCAATCGCACGCCAGCGGCAGAAAGCCGGAGGCCATGATGCGATTGAATTCAACGATTGAAATCATGATCAGTCCCCTTCCCTGGGCCCCATCCGGTGGTTGAGATGGAACCAGAGTAGATGAGGTTTTGCTGGGCATGGGAGCATTCGTGAAAAAGTGTTAGCCAAGCCTCATTTCGCGCCGTAAACGCCGATCCGCTGGCGCCAGAAAACCCTGCGCACAACCTCTCGTCTGCTGTTGCGGTACGCACTTGACTGCGCGCATCGATCAAAAGACGCTATTGGCATTTGGCCATCATCTTGAGCAACCCACCATGAGCATCGACCCACCGAGCCAGCCCGACAGCGACGTGTACAAAACCTTGCTGGAGTCGACCAAGGCGATCCCCTGGCGCATCGACTGGCAGGCCATGACCTTCAGCTATATCGGCCCGCAGATCGAAGCGCTGCTCGGCTGGACCCCGCAAAGCTGGGTCAGCGTCGACGATTGGGTCGAGCGCATGCACCCGGACGATCGCGAATACGTGGTGAATTTCTGCGTATCGCAGTCCCGCGCGGGGTTGGATCACGAGGCCGACTACCGGGCGCTGACCGTGGATGGCGACTACGTGTGGATCCGCGACGTGGTGCATGTGGTGCGCAAGGACGGCGAGGTCGAGGCGCTGATCGGTTTCATGTTCGATATCAGCGAGCGCAAGAAGACCGAGGAACACTTGGTGCGCCTGCAAAAGCAACTCGAGGAGTATTCCTACCAGGACGGCCTGACCGGCATCGCCAACCGGCGCATGTTCGACACCGTGCTCGAACGCGAATGGGCGAGCGCCCAGCGCAGCCAGTTGCCCCTGTCGCTGATCATTCTGGATATCGATTTCTTCAAGCAGTACAACGACCACTATGGCCATATCAAGGGCGATGAATGCTTGCGCCAAGTCGCGCATACCTTGTCGCAGGCCGCCAACCGCCCACGGGATTTCATTGCGCGCATCGGCGGCGAAGAGTTCGTGTGGTTGCTACCGGAAACCGATGCGGCGTCGGCCAGGCAAGTGGCACAACGCTGCCTGCATTTGATCCGCCAGCAACAGATCACGCATGGATTTTCGCCAGTATCGAACCTGCTGACCCTGAGCCTGGGTGTCGGCACCCGGATCGTCACCCAGGATTGCCCGATGCTGGCGTTTGTCGAAGACGTCGATAAGTTGCTGTACCAGGCCAAACGCAATGGCCGGATGCGTGCGGAGTTCACCGAAGCCGAAGTTTGACGCCAAGGTCAAATGACAGGCAAAAAAAATCCCAAGTAGCTGATGGAAACTTGGGATTTAAAAATGCATAAACCGTGGGAGGTGAACGCCCGGCTATATTACCGATTGGAAAAAGCTGTCACAAGATTATTTTTATCCTTTCGTCGGATTAAAAGTGTCGTAAGTCATTCAATAACCACACATTTTTTAAGGTAGCGAAGTATATAAGTGCCACTTTTTGGTGCAACTACCGCCCCTATTTCCACGTATAAGAAAGGGTTATTGGATTAAGGCGGCGTCACACTATTCGGTAGACGCCTGTTCAACCGCACGCAAGTATCTCGGGTTTCAGGGTTATCGGGCTGCACCGAACGCGCCACACTTTCCACGTGTCGGCACAGCGTCAAACGCTCGTTGGCGGCTTCCCGCGCGCGGTCCACCTGAGCGTTCAGCCGCACAAAATAGACCCCGAGCACGACCGCGACGCAGAGCACTCCAAGCACGAAGTAGCGCAAACTGTTGGACGATGACGGCTCGGAGGGGCGCATGACCTTACTGCGCCCTGCTCTTCTCGTAACGTACGTCGTCGCCCTCGACCGACCCCGTCACCGTCCAGCCAAGGCGTTGGTAGAATCCGTTGGCACGGATTTCATCACGCCCATCCGTAACCAAGAAGAGTGTGGCATGGCGTTCGAACAACGCGGTTTCGGCCACCGCCATGAGTTGGCGGCCCAGACCCAGATTCTCGTGGGTCGGTAACACAAACATCGCAAACACCTCGCCCGTGGCCAGGTCGACCATGCTGAAGGCGACCGGCTGGCCATCCACTTCGGCGACCCATGCACAGGGCGCTTCGCGGATGCTGTCGGCCAGCACCTGCGGCGTGATGCCCAGCTGGGCCATCTGCTCGACACTCAAGTGGTTTTGCACCACGCGAGTGCGGATATTGAACAGCGTATCGACATCGTCCTGCGTCGCCGCGCGGATGAGCGTTTGCATATTGGCCTCCCTCATGAAGGACGCAATTGTATGCAAATAGAAACACTGTAAATGTCGTGGATTTGTAAAGCGCCCTACACAGCCTCGCCATGCTGCTGGCGACGAAATTGCCCCGGCGCCAAGCCATGGGCCTTGCGAAAACAGCGGGAAAAGTACGCCTCATCGGTAAACCCACAGCGGTGTGCGATGGCCCCAACCATCTGCGCACTGTTGAGCAACAAGGTGCGCGCCAGTTGCATGCGACGGTCGAGCACCAATTGGGAAAAGGGTTTGCCGGTTTCCTTGCGCAACAGGTGGGTAAGGTAGTTGGGTGAAAGGAACGCGGCGGCCGCCGTGTCGGTAAGGCTGAGGCTCGGCTCGTGCAGATGCTCGCGGATGTACCCCTGCACACGCGCCAACGCATCCTTGCGCCCACGCCGGGTGGCATTGTTGGCGGCAAAGGCTTGCAGGGGCTCGGCGTACTGTTCGCAGACCAGGCCGATCAGTTGAAACAGGTAGCCCTTGAGGCGCTCACGGGCGCCGAAGGTACGGTGGGCATCCAGCTCGCGCATATGCGTGAGCCAGGTTTTCACCTGGTCAAACGCCGCGTCGTCGAGGATGAAATCCAACTGTTCCTGGAAGCGAAACGGCGACAGCTCGGGGGCCTGCCCGATGGGAATATCTTCGAGGTCCAATGGATCGCAGGTCAGCTGCGGCAGGAAAAACGCCTGGCTGAAATTGATCAGCATGAACTCGCCATCCTCGGGATGAGGAATCACGTGCAGCCGATGGGGCAGGATGAACGCCAGGGCCTTGTGCGGAAATGGACGCACTGCCCCGCCGATATGCTGCACGGTGTCGCCGCCAAGGTTGATCTGGATCTGGAAATACTCATGGCGATGCGGGCTGGTCAGCGCCGCCCGCCCGCGCTTGTCGCGGATGTAGAAGTCGGGGCGGTCGCTGCGCTGTTCCATGCCGTAGGTGGTGACGCGGGTGCCTGGCATAACGGTCTCTCGGGTGGCCTGGGCACCACTTTAGCCTCAACCCTGGCCGAGGGTGAAACGCAACTCACCCAGCCCGTCGATACCGGCAGTGACCACATCGCCCGGCTGCAGAGCCCCGACGCCTGCGGGCGTGCCGGTGAAGATCAGGTCGCCGGCCTTCAGTGCGACGGATCGGGAGGCATGGCTGATCACCTCGCTGACAGACCAGATCTGGTCGGCCAAGTCGCCCACCTGGCGCTGTTCGCCATTGACCTTGAGCCAGATTCGACCGCTGGACGGATGCCCCACCGCGCTCACCGGATGCAATGCGGTGCTTGGCGCGGATTCATCAAAGGCCTTGGCCCATTCCCACGGACGCGAAAGCTTTTTCGCCTGGGCTTGCAGGTCGCGGCGTGTCAGGTCGATGCCAACGCCATACCCCCAGATGTGCGAAAACGCCTGTTCCGGACGGATATCCACGCCATCCTTGCCGATGGCCACCACCAGTTCCACTTCATGGTGCAGGTCGGCGGTCAATGGTGGATAGGCGATCACGCCTTCGGCCGGAACCACTGCGTCCGCGGGCTTCATAAAGAAGAATGGCGGTTCACGGTCCGGGTCATGTCCCATCTCACGCGCATGTTCGCTGTAGTTACGGCCCACGCAGAACACACGGCGCAGCGGGAAGCGTGCAGCGCTGTCCTGCACAGCGAGGGATGGGGTTGGCGCGGGGGTGAATACGTATTCAGTCATGGCCTGTGCCTCTTCATTTACCTGGCGCCAGTATGGCCAGGGCTGTCGCCGCTAAGTTGGACAGGCTTACGCAGAATTTGCACTGGCCGGTGCTTGCACCTGCGGGGCCCGATCCAGCAGGCGAAACAGCGGCAGGCAAGCCGCCTGGATCAGCAGCATGCGGATCACCTGCATCGCCGTCACCAGGGTGACGGCCAGGCCCAGGGCCTCGGCGGTCAGGCTCATTTCCGGCGCACTGCCGGGCATCATGCCCAGGGCCAGCGACAGCCATGGCATGCCTAACCCCGTACCGAGTGCCCAGGCAGCCAGCGCGGTGGTGACCACCGAAGCAGTCAATAACAGCATCACCTTGGCCAGCAACCCCGGTGCGCGGCGCATGAAACTGCGGTCAAAGGCAACGCCCAAGGCACAGCCGATCAGCAACTGCCCGCTACCACTGAGCCACCCCGGCATGCTCATCGACAACTGATTGCAGCCCACCCCCACCGCGCAGATCAGGAACGGCCCGAACGTCCACGGGTTGGGCAGCTTGCACTGCTTGAAACCGAGGGCCGCCAGCCAACTCATCGCCAGAATGAATATCAGCCACGGCCAGATCACCGGCATCGACGCATGCGCGGTCACAGCCGGCATGCCGAACGTGGCAACTGCGGGCACCGTCAACAAGATCAGCAGCAGGCGCAGACTATGGGCGGCGGCGATAAAGTTGGTATCCGCCTGGCGTTGGCGCCCTAGGTGCACCATCTCGCTGGAGTTGGCGGGCATCAAGGCAAAGAACGCCGTGCCGAAGGTCACGCCCCAGCGGTGCAGGATCAACACCGAGCACAACGCCAGCACCAGCGTCAGCATCACGGCCGTGACGATCAACCCCAAATGAGCCACCACCTGCTGCATCACCGGCAACGTGAAATGACAGCCGATGGCGACCGCCACGATGAGTTGCCCGGCTTGACGGCCGTGGGGAATTTCCGGCACTAGGCTGCCGGCGCAGCGCGTGAGCATCACGGCCACCAGCGAGCCGATCACCCAGGGCAACGGCCACCCCGCCCAACTGGCGAGGCTGCCGCCCAACACGCCGACAATCAGGGTGAGGAGCCAGTATGGGCGAAGGTTGAGCATTGTCTGGCACTCGGCATGGAGAAGAATGCCGACAGGTTATAGACTTGCCTTCATCACAGAAAATATCTATTTGTTAAGCCATCCATCACACTTTGTTATGCGAGCCCTATGAACCTCAAAGCGTTGGAGTACTGCGTCGAGATTGCCCGCCAAGGCAGCTTCACCAAGGCGGCCCAAGCGCTACACGTGGCACAACCGGCGCTGAGCATGGCGGTGAGCCGGTTGGAGGATGAGTTGGGCGTCGCCTTGTTCAACCGTGCCACGCGGCAGATCAGCGTGACCGCCGAAGGCCAGTTGTTCCTGGCACGTGCCGAAGCCTGCTTGCAAGGCTTGGCCGGCGCTCGCCGTGAGTTGCAAGACCTGACCCAACTGCATAGCGGCGAGATACGCGTCGGCGTACCGCCCATGTATGGCATCCGCCATATTCCGGAACTGTTGATGCAATTTCGCGCGCGCTACCCCGGTATCGCCATGCATGTAGTGGAAGGCAGTGCCGATGACATCAGTGAGCGCCTGGCGACACGGGACATCGACGTCGCGTTGCTGGAGTCACGGCGTGTGGACCCGGACTGGGAGTCGGTGCTGCTGGGCAGCGATGAAATGGTGCTATGCATGCAGGAGCAGCACCCGCTGGCGGGCGCGTCTTCCATCCCGGCTGCGCGGCTGCAGGACGAGCCCATGCTGGTATTCGACAATACCTTCCTGCAGCGCCATCTGCTGGATGCCTTCTGCAACAGCGCACGCGTGCGGTTCACCATCGCCCTGGAGAGCAATTTCGTCCCACTGGTGATTACGGCCACCCGCAACGGGATGGGCCTATCAACCCTGCTGCGCTCGGTGCAGGAACAGGAGCCCGGGCTCGCAGGCGTGTCTTTCGAGCCTGCACAGTTCATGCACTTCAACCTGTGCTGGCGTGCGAGCGAGTACCTGTCCCAGGCCAATCGACGATTTATTGAAACGGCGAAGGTGTACTTCCAGGAAGATGCCAGCTCACCGCTGTCGCGCTAGGCGATCATTTACGCGCGACTTTGTAACGCACGCAATCCTGGTAGAAGCCCTGGCGGATCGCCTCGGGCTTGAGCCGTGAACGGCTGTCGTAGGTTTGTTCGGTGATGCCCATGGCCATCATGCGCATCCACGATTTGTTGAATTTCATCGTCTGGATCTTCTGCCGCGCCGCGTACAGCGACACACCCGACAACTTGAGCTCCTGGGCCCTGGCGGCCGTACCGGCGCCCCAACTGCACATGTACTTGTCACCCTCGCGCAGCTCCCGTGCCTGCACGGCAGCCGCGCCGCCGGCCAGGGAGCAGGCGATCAGCATGATTCCAACAGTGCGCATTTGCATCCCCACCTAACCACCTGAAAATAAAAGTGATTCTGGCGAGAATTGGGTGACAGGGGGGCCATTAAATTGCCTTACTGCGCACGGTATCACCGGCCCCCCAGCCAGCGAGGCCGTAGCTTTTTTTCACCTCACCATTGGTAGGTCGCACTCGCCTGCACGGTGCGTTGCGAGCCATACCAGCACCACGAATAGGAGTAGCAGGACGCGACATACTCTTTGTTCGCAAGGTTGGTGGCGTTGAGCGCCAGGCGCAGGTTGTCCTTCAGGCTGGTGATGTTCGGGATGTCATAGTGCACGGCGGCATCGAACAAGGTGTAGCCCGGGACCTTCAGCGTGTTGGCGGTATCGCCCCAGGAAGACCCGACATAACGCGCGCCTGCACCGGCGCCGAAGCCCTTGAGGTGACCGTCGTGGAAGGTGTAGTCAGCCCAGGCCGAGGCCGTGTGGCGCGGAACCCCATAGGTGGTGGTGCCTTCGGCGGCGATGGCCGGGCCTGCGCCAATATCGCTGATGGGTGCATAACGCACGGTGTTGTTGGACTTGCTGATGCGATTGTCCAGGTACGCGTAGGCTGCGGTGATGTCCAGGTTATCGTTGAGGCTGGCCTTGCCTTCCAGCTCAAAGCCACGCGATTGCACTTCGCCGTCCTGGCTCTGGCAGCGCCCGGTGCCACACAGGTGGGTGGGATCCGGGTCGGTGGTCAGCACGTTGGTCTGGCGCAGGTCGAAGATCGCGGCGGTGATAAAACTGTTGCTACCCGGCGGCTGGTACTTGATGCCGACTTCATACTGCTTGCCTTCGGTCGGCTTGAACACCGAGCCGCCGTAGCCGGTACCCGATTGCGGGTTGAACGACTCCGCGTAGCTGGCATACGGCGCCAGGCCATTATCGAAGAGGTAGACCAGGCCGATACGCCCGGTAAACGCCTTGCTGTCCAAGGACGACTTGCTCTTGGCGCCGCTGCTGATGGTCTGGGTACTGTTATCGGTGCTGGCCCAGTCATAACGGCCACCCAGCAGCAACACCCACTTGTCCCACTTCATCTGTTCCTGCAGGTACACGCCGGTCTGCTCGCTGCGCGATGTGCCGTCGGTGGTGTAGGCCGGCACCGGGACCGCCGCGCCATAGACCGGATCGAAGATATCCAGGGTCGGGCCTGCGGTGTACACGCCTGAACCGGACTGGGTGTCGGTGCTGTTGTTCTGGTAGTCGAGCCCCATCAACAAGGTGTGCTGCAACGGTCCTGTCTCGAATTTGGCCTGCAACTGGTTGTCGAGGGTGTAGGCATCCATGTCGACATCGCTGGCGATGGTCGAGCGGCGGATGGTGCGGTAATCCGTCAGCAAGTAGTTGTTATAGAGGCTGCGATACTGGCCTTCGCTGCGCAGGTACCGCGCATTCTGGCGTACGGTCCATACGTCATCGACGTGGTGCTCGAACGCCCAGCCGATGGAGTAGTACTCGCGGTCGCTTTTCTCGAAGTTCTTTTCACCATCGTAGAAATCCACATCGATGCTGCGCCCGGTCGGGCTGTGCAGTACAGAGCCCCAGGCCGGCACCGAGCCGTAGGACGCGCCCTTGGGGTCCTTCTGGAAATGGCCCAGCAGGGTCAGCGAGGTGGCATCGTCCGGGCGCCAGGTGAAGGCACTGGACAGCGACTGACGGCGCGTCTCGGTGTGTTCCACCTGGCCATCGGCATCGTCGAAAAGCCCGGCCACACGGTAGGCGTACACACCCTGATCATCCAGCGGGCCGCTCAAGTCGAAGGTGGTGCGCTTCTTGTTGAAGGTGCCGTATTCCACACCCACTTCATGAAACGGGGTGTCCAGCGGGCGCTTGCTGACCATGTTGATCACACCACTCGGCGTGCCCTGGCCGTACAACACCGAGGCCGGGCCACGCAGCACTTCTACGCGCTCCAGGTCAAAAGCGTCTTTCTGCGGCAAGGCATCACGGCTCGATGGCATGCGCAGGCCATCAAGGTAAGTCGCCGGGGCGAAACCACGGATAGTCAGTTGGTCCAGGCGCGACGCGGTGGCGCCACGGGTTTCCGGAATGACGGCGGCGCTGTAGCGCAGGATCTGGTTGAGGCTTTCGGCGTTTTGCGCGCGCATCTGGTCTTTGGTGACGATGGAAATCGACTGCGGGGTTTCGATCAGCGCGGTATCAGTCTTGGTGCCCGACAAGCTGCGCGTCGCCACATAACCGGACACTGGCCCGTTCGGGCTTTCAGCCTGGTACGCGCCACTGATAGTGGTGGCCTGCAGTTCCATGGCGCCGCCGTTATCCGGGATGGCTTCCAAGCGGTAACGGTCACCGGCGATCTTCAGGGCTTGCAGGCCACTGCCGGCGAGCAATTGGTTCAACGCCACATCGGTGTCGTACTGCCCGCTCAGCCCCTTGCTGCGCTTGCCCCGCGTCAAGCCTGCATCGAAGGCCAGTACCAGGCCCGCCTGCTCGGCCAAGCTATTGAGTGCCTGGCTCAAGTCGCCGGCAGGAATCGAGAAGCGACGCTCCGCGCTGCTGCTCTCTTCGGCGAAGGACGACTGGACGGTCATTAACGGCACGGCGGCAAAAGCCATCGCCACTGACAAGGCCAGTGGATGCAAGGGACGAGCAAGGCGCGACATGGGAAATCCTGCGTAATGGAGGTTCTATTAACCATGACGGCCATGTCGGGAAATCGGGCAAGGATGCGAGCGATTTTTATTTGAGAAGCAATGCTGCAATCAGGTTTGTCGGTTTTTTGTGTAGCCCATCGGGTGGGCTTCTCGCGGTTTTTCCACCTGCGTAGTCGGCCTTTTCTGAATTTTTTATCCGTTCATCCAGACGCCTTTTGCTGCGGCATGCTCCGACGCCTTGCCCTTTGTCGAGACGTCACGGATGACCCACGCTGCCCACATTGCCCTGATCGACCATGAACTGGATGGCTTTCATCAAAGCCTGGTGATGTATCGCCAGCAGATGGCTGCGTGGTATTCGCGTGCGCTGGATTCGGTCAGCCATGGGCTGGACATGCCGTCGTTGCTGGGGATGGACCGGGTGTTGCGGGCCGGAGATTCGCAGCGTTCGGCAAGCATTTCAGATGCTGACTTCGCGACCGTGACCCAGTGCCCGATGGGCGGTGAACTGAAGATCGAAAGCCTGTTCGAGTCGGTGTACGACGTGCCGATTGGCAATATCCCGGTGGAGGTCATCGACCTGGATGACGGCCGTTCCACTGTGGTGATGCTGGATGAACGGGGTCAGGGTTCCCACCACTGCGCGGCAGGCAGGCGCTATCAGGTGCGGGTGCAGGGCGAAGTGTCCGAGGAACAGGTCGAGGCTTTGTTTGCCTCTTACGCCGGACTGATGGGGGACTTGGAGCAGTGGCTCCGGGCAAAGTGGTTTGGCTTTAAACCGCACTGGGAACGGTCAACCGCCAGCGCGATTGGCAGCGGCGTATTGGCAGGCAGCTGGGCGGCGATTCGCGAAGTGTGGGACAGCATCAAGCAGGTCCAGGCGATTCTTGAAGCCCCGCTGAACTACGTCGAGCAGTTGGGCGCCGCAGCCGCCGAATTGGCGCAAATCGCCACCGCTGCACCCAAGGTCATGGAACAGGCGATGTTACTCGCCAGTGATGAAGCCGCGCTGTACCTGTTGCTGCGCACAGCAATGATCTGGCTGGACGCATTGCCCCCCGACGAAATTGCCGAAGTGGCGGTTGGGTTCATGGTATCGCTGCTGATTGACCTGGTGATTGGCGCGGTGTTGACCATCGCCTTGCCAGCAGCGGGTGTGGCGTATTTGAGCTTGCGGTTGGTCAAGTACGGATCGCGGATTCTTGATGCGGCGGTGGGATTTGTCAGGGGCCTTTTGGCGATTCTGACGACGTTCATGCAGGCGGTGGATCGCTACAAGGCGGTCGCGGTTCGCGGCGTGGTTGGCGGGCTCAGGCAAGGCACGATGCAAATGCGCTGGAAGGCGCGGCAGAACGCGGTGCTGAAGCAGAAAGAGCACGTGGACGACGTGCCGGCAGCTGCTCGAAACCCCAATGGGGATGCCGCTGCGTCTTCGGAAAAAACCGCCACGAACGGTTGCCCGGTGTCGATGGTCACGGGCGAGGAACTGCTGACCCTGACCGATGGGACGCTGGACGGGATTCTGCCGTTTGAGTGGACACGCTTGTACCGCACCAGTGCAGTGGAAGTGGACTGCGGGTTGGGGTTTGGCTGGAGTCACTCGCTGGCGCATCGGCTGGGTGTTTCCGGCGACTCGGTGGTGTGGACCGATCACGAAAACCGCTCGACCACCCTGCCCTTGCCCACGGTTTCTCGGCCTGCAATCACCAATAGCCTGGCCGAAGCGGCGGTCTACTTGGGGTCGCTGCCTGATGAACTGGTGCTGGCTCAGTCGTCACGTTTCTACCACTTTCGCGACGGTGCGCTGACAGCGATCAGCGATGCGTATGACAACCGACTGCGCATTTGCCGGGATGTTCTGGGGCGCATTGAGCGGCTGGATAACGGCGTGGGGCGTTCGCTGTTTTTGCGCTATGCCTCGGGCCGGATCGTGGCGGTGGACTACCAGGTTCATCGGGCCAAAGACCTTGAGCCTTTTGAATGGGTGACGGAGCAGACCGTCGTTTCCTACGCCTATGACGACGCTGGACGACTGATTTCGGCGACCAATGCGGTCGGTGAAAGCGAGGTTTATCGGTACGACGCTCAGCACGTGATTCTTGAGCGTGGATTGGCCGGTGGGGCAAGTTTCTATTGGGAGTGGGAACGGGCTGGCAAGGCCGCGCGGTGTGTCCGGCATTGGGCGAGTTTCTCGCAGATGGACACGCGGTATGCCTGGGATGACAACGGGCAGGTCACGGTGTTTAACGCCGACGGCAGCCAGGAAGTCTACGTGCATGACCAGCGGGCGCGGCTGGTGCAGCGGGTGGATCCGGAGGGGGCCGAGCACTTCAAGTCCTACGATGACAAAGGCCGGCTGACGGTTGAGCAGGATCCTCTCGGTGCGATCACGGCGTATCAATACGACGAAGCGGGACGCCTGGTGGCGTTGTTTCCGGGGGATGACGAGCCGACCACCTACGAGTATGACAACGGATTCGTACGGGTTGTGCGGCGTGGTGAAGCAGTCTGGAAATACGAGCGGAATGACCAGGGCGACGTTACGCGTAGGACCGATCCTGACGGCAACGCTACTGACTACAGCTACAACCAATATGGGCAGCTGGTTGGCGTTTGGTACCCGGATCACAGTTGTCAGCGCCTGGTGTGGAATGAACGTGGGCAGTTGCTTGAGGAGCAGTTGCCCAATGGTGGAATCAAGCGCTATCGCTATGACGATCTCGGACGACAAGTTGCACGTGAGGATGAGCATGGTGCGCTGACCCAACACCAGTGGGACAGCGTGGGTCGGTTGATCCGTGTAGTGCTACCGGGCGGTGCGTGCAGGGAATACAGCTACAACGCTTACGGAAAAATCACTTCCGAACGCGATGAACTGGGGAACGTCACTCGCTACGAATACGCCGACGGCCTGCACCTGATCAGCCGCCGCATCAACGCCGATGGCAGCCAGGTCAAGTACCGCTACGACAACGTGCGTTTATTGCTGACTGAAATCGAAAACGAGGTCGGCGAGACCTACCGGCTTCAGTACCACAGCAATGGCCTGATCCAGCAGGAAACCGGGTTTGACGGCCAGCGTACGGCTTACGTCTACGACCTCAACGGCAACCTGCAGGAAAAGACTGAACACGGTGATGACGGTAGTCGGCTGGTTACTCGCTATGAGCGCGACCATGCCAGTCGACTCGTAAGAAAAACCCTGCCTGATGGTGGTGCCGTCGACTATGCCTACGATCGCCAGGGCAATCTCCTAGCCGTCGACGACGGCCACTGGGCTTTGGTCTATGAATACGACGTCCAAAATCGCCTCACCGCCGAACACCAAGGCTGGGGCACCCTGCGCTACGGCTACGACGCCTGCGGCCACCTTCATAGCCTGCGCCTGCCGGACAACAACCGTCTCACCTTCAACCACGCCAAAGGCGGTCACCTCGCCACCGTCGAACTGAACGGCGCAGTACTCACCTCGCACCTCTTTACAGCCGGTCGCGAACAGCAACGCCAACAAGGTCAACTGCTCAGCCACTACCAACACGACCACCAGGGACGCCTGCTCAGCCAGAGCATCAACGACGCCGAAGGCCCGCTATACCGCCGTCATTACGACTACGACAAATCCAGCAACCTCACCCGCCTGCTCGACACCCGCAAAGGTGAACACCGCTACCACTACGACCCCCTAAGCCGCCTCACCCGCGCCGACCACACCCAAGACGAGCAGGAACGCTTCGGCCATGACCCCGCCGGCAACCTGCTCATGCAAAACCGCCCCGGCCCCGATATCGTCGCCGGCAATCGCCTGATGATCCAAGGCGACCACCATTACGACTACGACGCCTACGGCAACCTGATCCGCGAACGCCGCGGCAAAGGCCACACCCTCGTCACCGAATACCGCTACGACTGCCAGCATCGCCTGATTGGTATTAAGACGCCCGATGGCCAAACCGCCAGCTACCGCTACGACCCGTTTGGGCGGCGAATCAGCAAAACCGTCGATGGCATTACGACCGAGTTCTTCTGGCAAGGCGACACACTCATCGCCGAACACCACGCGAACCGCCACCGCAGCTACCTCTACGAACCCAACACCTTCCGCCCACTGGTCCTGCTGGAAGGCTTCGACCCAAAGGAAACCAAGGCCTACCACTACCAACTCGACCACCTTGGCACCCCGCAGGAACTCACCGCTACGGATGGCGAGATCGTCTGGTCCGCGCATTACCGTGCTTACGGCGAAATCAGCCGTCTAGACATCGGGAAAATCGACAACCCCTTGCGCTTCCAGGGCCAATATTTCGATCAAGAAAGCGGGCTGCACTACAACCGCCATCGCTACTACAATCCGGATGTTGGTCGTTACCTGACGCCGGACCCGGTGAAGTTGGCGGGTGGGATCAATGCGTACCTGTACGTGCCCAATCCTACGGGATGGGTTGATCCGCTAGGATTGAGCCCCTGTCCAGGTGGCGACAAGTGCTAGCCGACTAGCGATGCAGAAGATTTAGGAACGAAGGCAAACGCCAATGATGGGGAGCCATTCCTCCCAATGCCCTCAAATATCCCGCCTAAAATGGGATATCACATCGAAACCTACGCCAATAAACCCGTCAAACCCCAAGAAACCGTGCGAAAGTGGGATGAATTCCTAGGGCCAGGTCCTCACACCAACACCAACCCACGAACCGGAACACCCGATCGTGACAGGATAGTCTCTAGTGACGCTAAAAGAAGCATCCGTTACGGCTCGCACGAAATGAACAGCAAACCAAGCAGACATCACTATCATGAGGAGACTTGGACTCTTGAGCTTAAAACCAACACCATGAATGTGGACAACACCGTCGTTAGAGTTCCACTACCGAAGAAGTGAAATGAAAATACGAATTACCGAAGTAATATCCACTGCAGACACTTTATTAGTCAGCTTTCGCTCATCCATCGGAAGTGGCACCGCGTCATGGCTAGGGGTCCCTCCCAACATCGGTGATGATCAGGATGTAGAGCTCGACTTGGATGAAATTTTTTCTTGGGGGATAAACGTTACGCCATCCTTCGATACGACTTCACAGATCACCCATGTAAACGGCACTTATCAAATAACAGCTGAATTGATTGAAGTGACGGACGAGGACTGCGCCGTGTTAAAACTTGGTGATTCAATACTCCTTATTGAACTCGATGGACCAATCATTCATGAATCCGGTTACGTCGACGTGCGAGCAACCAGAGTCATCTTACACCCAACATATATTTAGTCCCTGCCCGCGAGATACCATTGAAAAGTAAAGCCTAGGGCCCAGGCACGTGCAGCTCAATGGCCACCCACACCAACTCCACACATATCAACGTGTGCCCCATAAGAAAAATGGCCCGCACTTCACATTTGAAGGAAACGGAAAACCCGTGATCCTATTACCATCCTCCTTGAATAGCTCTTAGAGCACAATGAATAACGACACCACTACCAACGCCATCAAATCTCGCATCAACCAATATTGAGAAAGCTCAGAAAATAGCAATCTATGAAACAATAGAGAAAGAAGTCCCATTACTCATTGTTCGAGCGACGGCGACCTGCTTTGCAAGCTACTGCCCATACGAAACCGACGTGGAAAGTTTCTACGAGCTGAACCAACTTTAAATCTAGCCGACCATCTTGATATACAAAAAGCCATTCGACCGAAACCAATTCCGAGCGTAAGAATGATAGTTTCTCTTACGACCCACATGGCTTGTTGAACAATAAACCCTTTAAAACCTTACCTCATTTAGTTATGCGGGCAGTGACTAAGACCACCCCAACCAAAACGAGAACTTCGCAATTGTAACGATCGAAATAATTGATATAACCTTCTTGCAAAAGAGATGTCCCAGCGCAGACACATGCTCCCCGACAGAAAAATCGCCCCAGACGGGCAACGCTAGCACGGTGCAAATCCCTCTTTTAGAAATGCTGATCTCGAAATATTTAAGCCCCGTAAGACAGTAACGGCGTTATTGAGCGACCCTTGGGTAGGGTAAAGGGGCTATGTCATTCCAAGAAGATTTCGCAGCGATGCACTGTCAACGATGACGTAACCTAGGGATTGCGCGGTACTGCATTCAACCTTTGATAATGAATGTCCTGCTTAACGAGCAATCAGCCCTCACCCCCACGCCACCACCAACAACCCCACCCCCAACACCAGACACAACGGCGAATAAAAATACGTATCCAACCTCGCAAATCTCGACCCACCTACCTTCTTGAAGAACCCCACCAATTCCGAATCCCCAATCGCCCTGGCAAACATCAGCACGGCAATCGCGCTGATTCCCCATTGCAACGCCCCATGGGACACTGCCGAGAAGTACAACCCGGCCCGCAGGCACACCAGCAGCGCAATGGCCACCAGCCCCATTGCCACGAGGAAGGTCCCCAGCGCGGAGGGTTTGAACGCGGGCCTTGGGCCGCTGGCGAATTCGCCGGGCAGTTGGGGGATGGCAGCAAGGCTGCCGAGTTTGCCGCCGGCGGCCCAATACAGGTGGACCATGCTGATGCAGGTAAAAACGCCGACAATCCATCGTGCGACAACGAAGCTCATGGCTGGCTCTCCCTGAAAAGGTGCGGATCAGGATAGTCGCCCTGAGATTTTTTGCAGGCATTTCGTCGGCGGCTGATGGTAAAGTGCCGCCCCATGAAACTTGCCCGTGCCGACCGCTCGCTCATTGCCTGGATGCTCTACAGCTGCGTCCTGTTCAATGTGTTCGCCTGCAGTATCGGACATGGGCAGATGGTCGGCATGCAGCTCAATGGCATCGGCGGTCAGTTTTGTACGGTGGACCCGCGCACCCAGGCGCCCAAGCCGTCCAATTCCACTGAAGAGAACCTGCCCACGCTGTCCAAGGCATTTGGTTGCCCGCTGTGCTCCACGGGTGGCATGGGCCCGGCGCTGAGTTCCAGCCTGAATGTGGCGGTGTTGCCGCAACCCCACGCCCCACCACCCGCCATTGTCCTGGCTGCCGACATCCCTGCCCGCTTCACCTGGCCCACGGCGCACCCGCGCGCTCCGCCTGCCTTCGCCTGATCCCTGCGCTTTCCGATCTGCACTGAGCACCGTTTCCGCAAGGAAGTACGGGCGGCTGTGCGTTGTTTTCAAGCCAAGTTTTTCAGGATTCAACCATGAAACATCTACCCCTGTTGGCGGGCGCGTTCGTCTGCCTGCCTGTCTGCGCCTGGGCCCTTGAGTTAGCCCCGACAACCATTGATGGCGACCAAGCGGCCGAACCCGGCCTGACCCTGGACCAATCCAGCGGCATGGCGTCGAGATTGGGCCTGAGCGTGCGGGAAACCCCCGCGTCGGTGGCCATCGCCAGTCGCAATGACATCGAGCGCCACGGTGCCAAGACCTTCCGCGATGCGGCCAATACCCTGCCCGGGGTCAACGCCAGCGCACCGCCAGGGTTTGGCGGGTTTGTCTCCTACCGTGGCTTTACGAGCAGCCAGATCACCCAGATGTTCAACGGTATCAACGTCGCCACTGGCCTGGCTCGGCCAGTGGATGCATGGATCTATGACCGGGTGGAATTGGTGGGCGGCCCCTCCTCGCTGATCAACGGTGCAGGTTCGGTGGGCGGTTCGCTCAACTACGTGACCAAGCTGGCCACCCGCGAGGAACAGGCTGCCGAAGGCCAACTCACCTATGGCAGCTATGACACCGCTGGCATGGCCTTCGGTGTCAATCATGCCCTGACTGAACCTGGCGCCGACGTGCAGCATTACGCACGCCTGGATGTAAGCCGCAACACCAACCACAGCTACATCGATCGCGACCAACGCGAGGCGTGGAGCCTGGCGTTTTCCCTGCTCAGTGACCTTACCCCGAACCTGTCCCACACCCTGGCGCTGGAGTACCAGGACGAGCATGAAGACAGTCCCTACTGGGGCACGCCGGTGCTCAACCCCAAGGCGGGCGAACTGAAGATCGACAAGCACAACCGCTTCAACAACTACAACGTCGCCGACGGCCGCTACGAGCAACGGACGATCTGGGCGCGCTCGATCATTGATTACCGAATCAACGACAGCACCACGCTGAAAAACACCCTCTACCACCTCGACAGCCAGCGCGATTACCGCAACCTGGAAACCTACCAATACAACGCCGACAACAGCGCAGTGAACCGCTCGACGGCCTACCAAGTGCGCCATCAGGGCGAGCAGAACGGCAACCAGTTCGAGCTGCGCCATGACGACAGCCTCTTTGGCCTGTCGACCACCTGGTCCGGCGGTTTCGAATACAAGGTCAACAGCACCACCAACACCCCGCTGAATGTGCCAGGCAACAGCACGGTGGATCCAGGCAACTTCGACCCCGGGCACTTCTACGACATCCCTCGAACCCGGGAAAGCTTCAGCAAAGACAAGACCAGCGAAGTCACCACCAAGGCCTTGTTCGTGGAAAACCGCCTGGGCCTCACGGATAAACTCTCGCTGCTCACCGGCCTGCGGTATGACGCCATCGACCTGGACGTGACCAACCACCGCGTCGTCACGGCCACCAACCCACGCCACTTCAAGCGCAGCTGGGAACCGGTGACCGGCCGCGTGGGCCTGACCTATCAGTTCATCCCGTCGGCCAATGTGTATGTGCAGTACAGCACCGCCGCCGAGCAACCGAATACCACTACGCAAGTGTTTGATGTCTCGACGGGCAAACAGTGGGAAGTGGGCAGCAAGTTTGATTACCTGGACGGCCGTGGCTCCGCCACCGTTGCCGCCTACAAGATCGAGCGCAAGGACTTTGCCGTCACTGACCCGCAAGACCCGACCAACAGCATCCCGGTCGGCGCGCAGTCATCCAGGGGTATCGAGTTGGCCAGTTCGTTGCGCATCACGCCAAGGCTGTTGGCAGAAGGTAACTTCGCCTGGGTCGACGCCGAATACGAAGACTTCAATGAGAAAATCGCCAGTGGCGCGGTGGTCTCGCGCAAGGGCAATACACCGACCAACGTGCCCAAGCGAGTGGGCAACCTGTGGCTGACGTATGATTTCGCCGAGGACTGGCAAGGTGGGGTCGATGCGCGGTATGTGGCCGAGGTGTATGCGGACAATGCCAACACCCAGACGGTGCCGGCCTACACGCTGTTCGGGACGTTCCTGCGCTACAAGGTGGACTCGCACACCTCGGTGACGGGCCGGGTGCGCAACTTGACGAATGAGGTGTATGCCGAGTTTGCTCACGTATCGCCGGCGTATTACCTGGGCTCGCCACGCACCTTTGAGGTGGCGGTACAAACCCGGTTCTGACATTCAAATACACCTTCCTGTGGGAGCTGGATTGCCTGCTCCCACAGGGAGGACCCGACTGGCAGTGAGATCAGTGCCTAATTCAGGCTGGCTTCAACCTTCTGCGCCACGTCTTCGGTTAACCAAGCCTTCCACACGTCCGGATGCTCCTTGAGAAACGCTTGGGCCACCTCACGTGGCGCGGTGTGATTTTCGCTCATGGTCGCCAAGGCTTTATTCAACGGTTCAATGGGAAACTCGACCTTCTCAAAGAACTGGGCAATCTGCGGATGTTCCTTCTGGAACGGCGCAGAGACGCCAATACTCAACTTGGACGCCAACGACCGTGTCGGCTTCGGATCAGGATTATCTGCATCCGTCAGGGTTTTCCAGGCCTCGGCGTCAAACGGCGGCTCTTCCAACTGGATGAGTTTGTAGCGCCCCATCAGGGGCGTCGGCGACCAGTAGTAGAACAACACCGGTTTGCCTCGGCGGATCGACGAGGCGATCTCGGCATCCAGTGCCGCACCCGAGCCGCTGCGAAAGTTCACGTAGTCGCCGTCCAAGCCATACGCCTTGAGCTTTTGCTTGTTGACGACTTCCGAGGTCCAGCCGATGGGGCTGTTGAGGAAGCGTCCCTTGCCCGGGGATTCCGGGTCCTTGAACACGTCTTTATAACGCGCCAGGTCCTTCACGCTCTTGAGTTCGGGTGCCAGAGGCTTGATGCCTTTGGCGGGGTCACCCTTGACCACGTATTCCGGCACCCACCAGCCTTCGGTCGCGCCCTTGACCGTATCGCCCAGGCCCACCACCTTGCCTTCGGCCTCGGCCTTGACCCACACCGGGCTGCGGCCGGCCCACTCTTCACCGATGACCTGGATGTCGTTCTTCGCCAGGGCGGTTTCCAGCGTGATGGTCGTGCCTGGCAAGGTATCGGTAGGCAGGTCGTAGCCCTTCTCGACAATGACCCGCAGCACTTCGGTGATCAGGCTGCCGCTTTCCCAGTTCAGGTCGGCAAAATGTACCGGTGCCTCGGCGGCGGTAGCCGGCAACGTCGCCACCGAAAGCCCCAGGGTCGCCAGGGACGCAGCCAACAGTGTTCTCAATCCTTTCATGCCTTCGCACCTCGCGATATCGCAGCCAATGGCGGACGGCTTTGCTGCGTATGCGCGAAGCCTCTGAATAGTTAAGTCAACTCAACTGTAGTAGAGGTTCCGGGAGATAGCGGGTGTTCGCGTTTTTTGCTGATTACTCACTGGCCTTGAATGTTACCAGCTCACCCTTGCGCCATTTGGCGGCCTTGCCGGTGACGGCCTTGAGGGTTTTGGTCAAGCCTTCCTGCAGTTGCTCATTGGCGGCGAACACCAGCATTACGCTGTGGCCTTCCTTGAACACAATGCCCTGGCCTTCGGTCGAGGAGACGAAGGCATAGTCGCCCAGGCCATACACGGTCAACTTGATGTCGCGAAACTTCAATTCGAACTTGCCGCCTTCTCGGCTAGGCAACACCGCCGCGCGGAAGTGGTCGCCGACTTTAAGCTCCAGCCGGGGCTTGTCATCCACCACCAGGGCCGCTTCGGTGTCGATTTCTGCGATGTAGATGCCTTCCGGCGTCTGCTCGGTAATGTAAACGAAACGGGATTGAAACTGTTTGACTAACTTTGCGCGCAAATCACCCAGCACGAACAACGCGTGCATATCCAGATTACTGACTGCCAAGGAAACGCCCCCACTTCGAAAAGAGCGCCGTCCGCCAGAGCGGGCAGCACAAAAAAACGGCCATCACGGCACGATCACACAACGCATTCTTGAAAAAAACTGAAGACAATCCCGCTGTCGCGCCAAAAGACTAGTACAGCCATACGCGATGGACCTTGTGCAAGGTCATCAGGCACTACAGGAGATCACAGGTTCAACGGCGCGAGAATACGGGCCGACCAACTTCAGAGAATAACCCAATTAAAAATGCAGTTTCCGACACGCAAACACAAATAGACACGCTGTCATGGAACCGAGCGCTGGCCGCCGACGACAATACTAAAACAGCAGCGCGGATCAAAACCAGCCAAAACGCTGCAACCCCATCACATCCGGATCGATCAAAAGGAGCAGGCCTTGCAACGATCACCCTACCGCGCGATGTCTTCGCCGCCCCACCCCGCCTGTCAGGACGAAGCCCAATACTACCGCCTGAATGGCGTTGAGGGGTACTCGGATTCAGTCCTTTATCAAGTCGTACCGGCCGGCAGAAACTTCTACCACATACGCGAAGTGCTCAGTGGCCGAATAAAAGGCTTTCGCAGCGACCCTGTCAAGGCCTGCGAACTGGCCAAGAAACTTGAAGCCCTGTTGTACCCCACCCATGGAGCAATCGTTTCGTCTGCCGGATAACTTAACTGCGCCGCCGACCCGCAACAACTGCCATACTGGCCCGTCCACTGAAGTTTGTGCCCTGCGGGCCAAGTTTCACCAGTGCAGTTATCTCCAAGGGAAGGCTCTACGTGACGGAATTTGATATCGGCGAATTTTTCATCCATGGCGACGCAAGGGAAGTAGACGGTGAATTCCAAGCAGTGATCGTAATGCGGGCCAAGCCACCGCTGACCACGGTGACCACACACCAGGTGGAAAAAGACCGTTGGTTCAAAACCGTAGACGCCGCTGCCATCGCAGCGAAGGACGCCGCCGAGGCATTGAAGTCCGCCGTGGATGCCGGAGCCCTGAATTCCTGACAATCCGATAGAACTCTCCTGCGCCACAACCCTCCCATGCATAACGACCCCACCTGCATGGAGAACGATATGGATGCGCCAATTCCTACCCTCGAAACCCTGTTTGAACAATTGGGCCTGGATTCAACCCCGGACGCCATCGACGCCTTTATCGTCGCCCACCCCTTGCCTGAAGATGTGAAGCTGATCGACGCCCCCTTCTGGTCCGCGCAACAAGCGAGCTTTCTCAAGGAAGAACTGCGCGATGACGCCGAATGGGCGATTGCCGTGGATGAGTTGAACCAACGTCTGCATCAAGCGAACTGAGCCAACCTCAATGCAGGCTGTCTGACTGTTCCAGGCGCAACAAGGCTTGCCAGGCAGCCCTGCACTCCTCTGCCTCATCGCGACTGGCGAACGCCGTGCCGCGCTGCTCACCGTTGAGCAACACCACCCAGCACGCCTTCTGACCCAGCGCACGCAGGGTTGGGGGTACGCCACTGCCAATCATCACGGCAACATCGACTTTGTTTTGCATGGAGCTTCTCCGCAGCATTAGTTAGCTGGCTAACAATGTTGGCCATGCTACGGTTTTACTCCCGTCGGAAAAAGCTATCCCCGGAATAGCTTCATTGCATAAATAGCAATAATCCCCTAGCGCACGCCTTTGGCAGCCTCTGGCTTATAGCCCAGCCGCAGGCCACCCCAATGCCGACCCTTGACCATGATCGGCACCGACAGGTCGTGCATCAACTCCCCGGTGTCGCGTGTGTAGGTTTGCAGCAACACCGCCTGTTGATGGCTACCACAGCGGATCCCCGTACGGTCTTCGAACTTGCGTTTGGTCCGATTTTGCACGGCATCCACCTGCGCATCGCCGGTCAATGCCTGGGAAAACGCCTTGTTGTGAGTCGGCACATACCCTTGGGGCGTGCAGGCAATTGCGAACACCAGCCCTTCATGCCGTGGCAACAGCGCCTCCTGGATCGGCGGCAGCACCTGGTCGGTGTAGCCGTCAAAGCGAGTGTGGTACTTGCTCGGGTGGGTATTGGCGATAGGCGTATAGCTGCGGTCGAAGAGGTCATCCAGGCTGATGCGGTTCTGCTGCACATCGGCTTCGAATTGCGCGGCAATCCGGCTCGCACCTTCACGGGCCAAGTCATAGATACGCTGGTGATAGTCATCCAGCCCGACTTCCGCCAGGCGTTCGCTGATGGTTTCGGCCTGGCCCTCCATCTGCACGGCGGCGTCGGCGAGCTGGCGGGTTTGCTGGTCGCTGACGGCCAGGTCACTGCGCATCTGTTCCACGGCATGGAACAGGCTGTCGAGCTGGGTGCGGTTGGTGTCGGTGCCTTGGGCGATTGCATTGACCTGGCCTTCCACATCCGCAGCCAGGCTGGCGATACTGTGCAACTGCTCGCCGGCATGCTCCACCTGCTCGACACCGGTATGCAGGTCGGCCGAGAGCTGGCGAATCTGCTCCACCACCTGGGCGGTGCGCTGCTGAATGTCCGCCACCATCACCCCAACTTCATCGGTGGCCGTGGCCGTACGGCCCGCCAACCCACGCACTTCATCCGCGACCACGGCAAACCCGCGCCCATGCTCACCGGCACGCGCCGCTTCAATAGCCGCGTTGAGTGCCAACAGGTTGGTCTGGCTGGCGATCGACTGGATCACCAGCGTCACCCGCTGGATTTCCTCACTGCGCTGGCTCAACGCTTCGATCAGTTCGCGGCTGGCATTGGCGCGCTGGCTGAGCTGGTGCATGCGGGTGATCGATTGGGCCAGCACGTCGCGGCCTTCGGTGCTGCGCTGATGGGCCTGGCTGGCCGCTTGCAAAGCCTCACGACTGAGTTGAGAGGTGATCTTTTCGGTGCCGATCATCACTTCGGCACTGCTGACAATCTGCTTGGCGGCGCTCAACTGCGACTGCAACCTGGCCGCCAGTTGCTTGACCGAATAGGCCACGCCGGCTGCGGACAAGGCGTTATGGCTGGTGGTATAGGACAGGTCGCGAGTCAACTCGCCAATGCCATCGACGGCGTCGAAAGCGGCAATGACAGGTGTGCGATTTTTCAAGCGAGGCAGCCAGATCACCAGCAAGGCCAGTGGCAGGCAGAGGTACAACGGCAGGCTGGCAAACGCCAGGCCCAGCAGGACCAGCACCAGGGCGGCGCTCTGCAGAAGCGGCGTAAGCCAGCCGGGCAGCCCGCGCACCACCGGCTGCGGTGGCACTGCTGCGCCCATCAGAGATCCGTCTCCAGCCATCTTCGTTACCCCACTGCTTGTCGTTATTGTCACTGCATTAAACGCCACTATCGGGCCATTATCCATGGGCCTTTAGTGGGGTGGCTTGCAGTAGATCAATACACCGGGGTGTAACGGGTCTTTCCCTGGGGAGCCGCGTGGCAGCCCCCCAGCTTCACCGCATCAGGCTTGGCGCTGGTGCTTGTCGATCTGCTCGTGGCGCTCTTGCGCTTCGATGCAGTACTTGGTGGTCGGGCTGATCAGCAGGCGCTTGAGGCCAATAGGCTCGCCGCTGTCATCGCACCAGCCAAAGGAATCTTCCTTGATGCGCTCCAGGGCGCGCTCAAGTTGCGGCAGCATGCGCTGGTCGCGGTCGATGGCATTCACCAGCCAGGTACGCTCTTCTTCCACGGAAGCGGCGTCAGCCGGGTCGGCCGGGGTATCCAGGCTTTCAATGGCGATGCGGTTCTGTTCAATGCGCTCGTGGTGTTCCACTTTCATGTCTAGC
>Ga0308167_1001501_pt1 | contig 26658 bp, 22 predicted proteins | sample PhyCR1_2_FD_202138 | JGI IMG/M metagenome (GOLD analysis project Ga0308167, IMG submission 202138) | Phyllosphere microbial communities from UC Gill Tract Community Farm, Albany, California, United States - DLSLRC.R1 | ecosystem: Host-associated > Plants > Phyllosphere > Unclassified | place... | reverse complement strand
ACATTTTCCATCTTGATACCTTTGCTTAAGTAGAAAACTTCAAATCAGGCTGTGACTAACAAGATACCGTTTCACGGCTTCGAGGTATAGCCTCTCACTATTCTTATATTACCCAGTTTAGCCACTCGGCAACATGATAAAAACACCTCGAATAGTGAATAAAGATGACTAAATGCTGCAATTTCGCGCAAACGCATCGATTTTGGACGAAAAAAATCCGGGCAAGCCCGGATCTTGGTATCTACGCTTAAATGCGCAAAATATTAGTCTTGCAGCCACTCGGTGTGGAATACACCTTCTTTGTCAGTACGCTTATAAGTATGTGCGCCAAAGTAGTCGCGCTGCGCCTGAATCAGGTTAGCTGGCAGTACCGCTGAGCGATAGCTGTCGTAGTAAGAAATCGCAGCAGAGAAAGTTGGCGTTGGGATACCATTCTGTACAGCGTAAGACACTACGTCACGCAGCGCTTGCTGGTATTCATCAGCAATTTGCTTGAAGTACGGAGCCAGCAGCAGGTTTGCAATTGAGGCATCCTGAGCATAGGCATCAGTGATTTTCTGCAGGAACTGTGCACGAATAATGCAGCCGGCACGGAAGATTTTAGCAATCTCACCGTAGTTCAAATCCCAGCTGTATTCTTCTGATGCAGCACGCAGTTGAGAGAAGCCCTGCGCATAAGAAACGATTTTGCCGAGGTACAATGCACGGCGAACTTTCTCGACGAACTCAGCTTTATCACCGCTAAAGACCTGAGCTTTCGGCCCTGACAGTACTTTAGATGCTGCGACACGCTGATCTTTCAAGGATGAGATGTAACGCGCAAACACTGATTCGGTGATCAGTGACAGCGGTTCGCCCAGATCCAGAGAGCTCTGGCTGGTCCATTTACCGGTGCCTTTGTTTGCAGCTTCATCCAAGATCACATCAACTAGATATTTACCTTCTTCATCTTTTTTGGTGAAGATATCTTTAGTAATGTCGATCAGATAACTGTTCAGTTCACCTTTATTCCATTCGGTAAAGGTTGTTGCCAGTTCATCGTTAGACAGATTTAAACCATGTTTCAGCAGAGAATACGCTTCAGCAATCAGCTGCATATCACCGTATTCGATACCGTTATGAACCATTTTCACATAGTGACCAGCGCCATCAGAACCGATGTAGGTTACGCATGCTTCGCCGTCTTCTGCAACTGCAGCAATTTTTTTCAGGATAGGAGCAACCAGCTCATAGGCATGCTTTTGACCACCAGGCATGATCGATGGCCCTTTCAGCGCACCTTCTTCACCACCAGAAACACCGGTACCAATGAAGTTAAAACCTTCGGCAGACAGTTCGCGGTTACGACGAATCGTATCTTGGAAGAAGGTATTACCGCCATCGATCAGGATGTCGCCTTTTTCCAGATAAGGCTTCAGGGAATCGATAGTCTTATCGGTAGCTTCACCAGCCTTCACCATCAACAGGATACGACGAGGCTTCTCAAGGGATTCAACGAATTCCTGTACCGTATAATAAGGTACTAAATTCTTACCCGGGTTCTCAGCAACGACTTCGTCGGTCTTGTCCGTGGAACGGTTAAAGATGGATACGGTATAACCGCGGCTTTCGATGTTGAGCGCAAGGTTGCGCCCCATCACTGCCATACCGACAACGCCGATCTGTTGTTTGGACATTGGAAACTCCTGTCTAAGGGATGATACCTGCGAGGACTCTCCTCACAGCACATGTGTGGCAGCTATGTTAACTCAGCTTGCAGTTAATGGGATAGCGATTGATGCGATAGATGTTTCAAGCGTTCAGAAGGTGTACGCATACGTTTGCTAAAACTGTGAGTTTAAAATATAAAAAAAGCCCGCAAGCGGGCTTTTACATTTAGTTCACGAACTGGCAGTGCGCACAAAGGATTAATCGCCGCCAAATAGATCGCGGGTATAGACTTTATTCGCCACATCCATCAACTGCTCATCCATGCGGTTAGAGATAATAATGTCAGAACGTGCTTTAAATGCGTCCAGATCGCGCATCACTGGCGAATTAAAGAAGCTATCTTCTTCCATCACCGGCTCATAGATCACTACCTCAACGCCTTTCGCTTTAATGCGTTTCATGATCCCTTGAATCGACGAAGCTCGAAAGTTGTCTGAACCGCTCTTCATGATTAGACGGTAGATGCCTACCGTTTTCGGCTGATGCGACAAAATCGATTCGGCAATAAAGTCTTTACGCGTGCGGTTTGCATCAACGATAGCGCCGATGAGATTATTCGGTACCGATGAATAGTTAGCGAGTAGCTGCTTGGTATCTTTCGGCAAGCAATAGCCACCATAACCAAACGATGGATTATTGTAGTGGTTGCCAATACGCGGATCTAAACAAACCCCGTCAATAATCTGGCGCGTGTTCAAACCAAGCGCTTCAGCATAGCTATCAAGCTCATTAAAGTAAGCTACGCGCATCGCCAGATAGGTATTGGCAAATAACTTAATGGCCTCCGCCTCAGTTGAATCAGTGAAAAGAACCTGAATATCTTCTTTGATTGCACCTTCAACTAGCAGTGCGGCAAATTTCTCTGCCCGCTCTGAACGTTCACCAATCACAATTCTCGATGGATAAAGATTGTCGTAAAGCGCGCGCCCTTCACGTAAAAACTCAGGTGAGAAGAAAATGTTATCAATGCCAAACTCTTCACGAATCTTCTGAGTATAACCGACAGGCACCGTTGACTTAATCACCATCACCGCATCAGGATTTATCGCCAATACATCTTTAATGACTGACTCAACCGACGTTGTGTTGAAATAGTTGGTTTTTGGATCGTAATCAGTCGGTGTTGCAATGATGACAAAATCAGCGCCTAAATATGCATCTTCTTTATCGATGGTTGCACGGAAGTTGAGAGGTTTATTGCTCAGATAGTCTTCTATGTCAGCATCAGAAATCGGCGATTTCTTCTGATTCAACAGATTAATTTTTGACTCGAGGATATCTAATGCAACAACATCATGATGCTGAGAAATCAAAACACCGTTCGATAGCCCAACATAGCCTGTACCGCTGATTGCTATTTTCATCTTTGCCTATACGACAGAGTAGAGAGATTGAGCATACTCTACCCCGTTGCATATGGTCATGAATAGACGTAGATATCAATTCGTTACTAATTCACGAAGCTTTCTACAAGCTTGTTGAAAAAATGTTTAGCTAAAATGCTTCAGCCACAATTTTACTTTTCAAGCAGGGACGCCTGCACTGTTTTCAGCCAATTTCTAAACTCTTTCCCTTGAGATGGATGATTCAGGCCATAAGCGACAAACGCCTCAGCATAACCAAGCTTTTCACCACAGTTGTATGCCTTGCCAACTAATCGATAAGCTTCAACAGGCAGATGCTGCAACATCGTTGCAATGGCATCCGAAAGCTGAATACGTTCCCAAGCGCCATAACCAGTGGTTTCAAGAATAGGCCAAATAGCGCCAGAAAGAACATAACGCCCTACCGCTGATAAATCGGAATTATACATCTCCGCATTTTCAGGTTTTTCAACGATAGACGTCATACGCGCAGATTGCCCTGGCTCAAGGACTTCGTTGTCGCAATTAATCACCGAATACTCAGATAACTCTTCGATAGGCGTAGATTGTACAAGTACCTGGCTGCGGCCAGTTTCACTGAAACGTTGTACCATCGATGCTAAATTCTCTCTCGAAGCATCATAGGTAGAGTCGTCCAAAAGGATATCAGGCAACACCACCACAAACGGATTATTACCTACTAGTGGTTTGGCACAAAGAATAGCATGGCCCAAACCCAGTTGTTTGTGCTGACGTACGCTGTTAATCGTCACGCCTTTCGGACAGATTGACTGAACTTCAGCCAATAACTGGCGCTTTACACGAGCTTCCAGCAATGCTTCCAATTCGTAAGAAGTATCAAAATGGTTTTCGATTGCATTCTTAGAAGAGTTAGTGACCAAAATAATTTCTTTGATGCCCGCAGCCACACACTCATTTACGATCTTCTGAATAAGCGGAATATCAACAATTGGCAAAAGTTCTTTTGGGATCGCTTTAGTTGCAGGCAGCATTTTCATGCCAAGGCCAGCGACTGGGATAACGGCTTTTAGGTTAGTATTCATGCAAATCGCCTTCTGATAAACATAAAAATCTCTTTCTATATAGATTGCACATTCTTAAGGCATACAGAAACATATTCTGTTGATACTTCAGCCGAGTCAGATTCAGCATAGCAACGTAATTCGGGGGCATTACCTGATGGCCGCAAATGAATTATATTATCATTATCAAATGTAATTCGAAGCCCGTCAGTATTATCTACACAACTGACTTTACAGTCATTAAAACCTATTTTTTCAATAAGTAACTGTGGTGATTTTATGCCAAACTCAATAATTGACTTGCTACGTTGTATTGGGAAATTTTGAATTCGGTCAGAGTCTGTATAGCGTTTCGGCAGTTCGTTAACTAGAGACGATATGCTACTTTTTTTAGCTAAAGCAAGAAGCATTAGTGCAGGAAGAAGAGCATCGCGAGTTGGCAAAGCAGCCAATGGTTTTCCATTGATCTCAGTAGAGCTACCCAGTAAAAAACCGCCATTGGCTTCAAAACCAGCCACTGAATTGTACTTATCTAATAACATTGAGCACTTTTCAATAACATAAGGGGAACCAATTTTAGTTCTTTCAACGCACGTAAACTTATGACTAAGCTCTATCGCCGTATTACAGCTAACAGGAACCGCAAGCGCCTCAATACTCAATGCCTCTGCACAAAGTAACCCTAATATATCACCACGCAGCCAGTTTCCTTTTTCATCCGCAACCAAGGGGCGATCACCATCACCGTCAGTTGAAAAAATAAAATCCAAGCTATACAAAGAAGACCACAGCTTCGCTTTCTCAATATCCGCGTGAGAAACGGCTTCTGTATCAATTGGGACAAATTCATCACTGCGATCAAGCGAAATAACTGTTGCTCCCAGCTGTTCAAATAAGGGTTTATATAGATCACGGCCAGCGCTGGAATGTTCATAGACGCCCACACGCTTCTCTGCTAATAGATCAGGGGTGAATAAAGAACGGTAGCGCGAACAATACGTTTCACCTGCGCGAGTACTGACAATTAATTGTGGAAGAGGTGGCAATTCATGGAATTTAGCCTCTATTGCAAGAATGGCTAACTCATCGGTCTTAGTAATTTCTCCATCTGGCCGATAGAATTTTAGGCCATTTCGATCAAAAGGAATATGACTCCCAGTAACCATAATGCACGGCATATTATCCTGCATAGCCTGATAGGCCAGCGCCGGCGTCGGAATTACTCCATAATAGATAGCCTCAATGCCAACCTGTTGTAAGGCAGCAGCGCAAGCTTGCGCTATGGCATAGCTGCTTGGGCGATTATCAATTGCAAGAGCCAACTGAGTTACAGCAAATTCATTGCGTAGCACAGCGACAAAAGCATGAGTAAAGGCCGCGCATACTTGAGGTGTAAAATCCACCACTAAGCCGCGGGCGCCACTAGTACCAAAGGCAATAGAGCTAGAGGCGATAATATCTTTTGAATTTAGCATATATATTTACCAAAATAATGTTGATCAGTAACCTACATCCGTTGATGGTACTCGCACAATATCATCCTCCTCCAGATAGATACCCGTTCTCACCTCAATTATCTCCAAAGGAATTTTTCCCGGGTTCTCTATCGCATGCGCCACACCGATAGGGATATAGGTAGACTCATTCTCTGATACAATATAAGTCTCATCACCACGAGTAACTCGTGCTGTGCCAGAAACAATCACCCAATGTTCGGCACGATGATAATGGATCTGTATAGCAGTTTTTTGTCCTGGTTTTACCCTAACATGTTTGACATGATAGCGTTGCCCATCGGCAATCTCATCATGACTGCCCCACGGACGAAAAATCTCGCGGTGCTGCAACTGCTCGCATCGGTTAACCTGTCTAAGCTGCGCAACAATACCTTTGACTTCTTGAACTCTGTCTTTATGCGCCACTAATACGGCATCTTTAGTCTCAACCACAACTAAATCAGATACTCCGACCGTAGCTGTCAGGCGGTTATGTGAAAAAACAAGGCTATTTTCGGTTGCCTCGGTCAGCACATCGCCACGTAGCACATTGCCATGTCCATCTTTATCGCTTACTTCCCACAATGCCGACCACGAGCCAACATCACTCCAGCTAGCATCAAGCGGCATCACTACAGCATTGTCAGTTTTTTCCATTACCGCATAATCGATTGAATCGTCAGGGCACATGGTGAAGGCATCAGCATCGATTCGAATAAAGTCGAGGTCGTTTTCCGCTAATCTCAATGACTGTTTGCAAGTCTCTACCATCTGTGGGCAATGTTCTGATAGTTCTTGTAAGTAGGCTGAGGCCTTAAACAAAAACATACCGCTGTTCCACAGATAGCGGCCATCCTCCAAATATTGCTGCGCCAGTTCTAAATTTGGTTTTTCCACAAAGGCGGCTACTGCCGAGGCTCCAGCCCCAACATCCGCACCTTTCTGGATATAGCCATAACCAGTTTCAGCAACCGTCGGCACAATACCAAATGTAACCAATTTTCCCTGCTCAGCTAATGGCATGGCCGCCTGAACCGCAGCACAAAATGCATCTGGCTGTGCAATCACGTGATCCGCAGCCAGTACCAACAGCAGAGGATCCTCACCTTTGGCCGTTGCATGTAATGCTGCCACGGCGACGGCGGGGGCGGTATTACGGCCAACTGGCTCTAGCACAATGCCACTATTACTAAGCTTGGCCTTACGCAATTGCTCAGCCACAATAAACCTGTGTTCTTGATTGCAGATAATGAAGGCGGGTTCGTGAGTCAAAGCACCGATTCGGAGCAAAGTCTCTTGCAACATAGTCGCATCGCTGGTGAGGGACAAAAACTGCTTGGGAAACAAGGTTCGGGACAAGGGCCATAGACGAGTGCCAGAGCCACCCGCCATTACCACTGGCAATAACATAGCGTTACATCCTTCCAATAAAATAATTTTTGCTGTACTGATGCACTTTTGGATCATTGATTAATTCAGATACATCAAACCAGCGGTATCGCTCATGTTGACTCACTGGTAATGCATGCTGCAGATCTTCGCATATCAACTCATACCCTAACACTATGTAATGAGTCGAGAATGAATCACCCGAAAAGTTATCGGTATAAAAATGCTCATAAGGACCAAGGAAAGTTGCATTGGCTCGAGTAAATGAAATACCCAACTCCTCATGTGCTAAACGCAAAAATGCATCATCCAAATTTTCATCTTTACGTACTCGACCGCCAGGAACAAACCAAAAATCTTGCGCCGGCCGATTTAACCGCAGCCCTAGCAATACTTGTCCTAGAGAATTACGGACAATTAAATCAAGTGAGATAAGTGGCGTTGCCGCCACTATCTTCTGAAATTGCTCCTGATCTAACCAATGAGCTGGTCTATTTGCGAAAGTCATCTTGGTGCTCCAAAAACCAGCGATAAGTCATCGTCAAACCAGTTTCCAGATCGTAGCGATAACGCCAGCCAAGAGCAGTTAAACGGCTAACATCCATCAACTTACGTGGCGTTCCGTCAGGTTTACTGGCATCAAATATAACTTGACCAGAAAAACCAACGACTTTAGCTATTGTCTCTGCCAATTCACGAATGGTGCAATCAGAACCTGTCCCAACATTAATGTGGGAAAGCATCGGCTGGGTGTTTGCCTCATACAGCTCCTCCGACAGTTCCATAACATGAATACTGGCGGCAGCCATATCATCTACATGTAAGAACTCGCGCATTGGAGTGCCACTCCCCCACACAACCACCTGAGAATCACCTGATAGTTTAGCCTCGTGAAAACGGCGCATGAGGGCAGGGATAACATGCGAATTTTCAGGATGAAAATTGTCATTCGCACCATACAGGTTTGAAGGCATTACGCTACGGTAATCACGACCATATTGGCGATTGTAAGATTCACACAACTTGATCCCAGCAATTTTGGCAATCGCATAAGGCTCGTTGGTAGCTTCCAACGTACCAGTCAGCAGCGCAGCCTCCGTCATAGGTTGCTCAGCCAACTTAGGATAAATGCAGGAAGATCCCAGTAAAAGCAGCTTTTGCACATTCGCCAAGTGTGCGCTGTGGATAATGTTGCACTCAATCATCAAATTCTCAAAAATAAACTCAGCGGGATAAAGGTTGTTTGCATGGATCCCACCAACCTTAGCTGCCGCCAGATATACTTCTGTGATATTTTCCCGTGCAAAAAAATCTTGTACCGCTGCTTGAGAAGTTAAATCCAGCTCGCTGCGTGAGCGTACAACTACCTCAACGTCGGGACGTTGTAGCAATTGGCGGCAGATAGCTGAGCCAACCATCCCTTTATGGCCTGCAACAAACACGCGTTTTTTGGCGTTCAGCTGCTTATTCATCGATCAGTTCTCCAGTGAAATTGCTACATCAAAGCCATGTTGCTTTAACAGAATGTGTTGCTTAGCTTTGTTCAAATCGCTGGCTACCATCTCGGCACACATATCCTTGACAGTGATCTCTGGCACCCAGCCTAATTTTGTTTTGGCTTTGGTTGGATCACCCAATAAGGTTTCAACTTCAGCAGGACGGAAGTAACGCGGATCAACCCTAACGATCACATCCCCTACTTTAACACTTGGAGCATTGTCTCCACTCACAGCGCTAACTGTCGCAATTTCGTTTACCCCTTCACCGCTAAATTCAAGCTCAATACCAACTTCTTTAGCCGACATCCGTACAAATTCACGCACCGAGATCTGCTTGCCTGTTGCGATCACAAAATCTTCAGCTGTCTCTTGTTGTAACATCATCCATTGCATACGTACGTAGTCTTTAGCATGGCCCCAATCACGCAGCGCATCCATATTGCCCAGACACAGGCATTTCTCGATACCTTGCGCGATGTTAGCAATGGCACGTGTGATCTTACGAGTTACAAAAGTCTCCCCACGACGTGGAGACTCATGGTTAAACAAAATGCCATTACAGGCATACATACCGTAGGATTCGCGGTAGTTAACAGTGATCCAATAGGCATACATTTTAGCCACCGCATACGGTGAGCGAGGATAAAACGGCGTAGTTTCACGTTGCGGGATCTCTTGCACCAGACCATATAACTCGGAGGTTGAGGCTTGGTAGAAGCGGGTCTTTTTGGTTAAACCATTAATTCGTATAGCTTCAAGAATACGCAAAGTACCTAGCGCATCAACATCAGCAGTATACTCTGGCGAATCAAAAGAAACGGCCACATGTGACATTGCACCAAGATTGTATACTTCATCAGGTTCAATCTCTTTAATCAGGCGATTCAGATTGGAACTATCAGACAAATCACCGTAATGTAACGTGATCTTAGTTTCTGTATTACATAGTTGATCAATGCGCGAAGTATTATAAGAAGAGGCACGACGAACCAAACCGTGAACCTCATAACCTTTTTCAGTTAATAGCTCAGCTAAGTAAGAACCGTCTTGACCCGTAATCCCAGTGATAAGTGCAACTTTCATATTTACTCCAAAAAAATTGATTTAATATATAACAACAAATTCTCAACCTGATCGTCAGGTATTTCATGAAATCGTTTTTGTCGAACCCTCTTAATTTCACTTGCCGAGCTCAATGCCATATTCAAAGATTTTACGTCATCGATAACTACACCATCATTCCAATATGAATATACAGAGCTAGCACGCCAATCAAAATTGGCTGCATTTATAAAAATTGCATCAATATCCGGTTTACATAGTAAAAACTCAAAATATTGGCTACTCACATCGCCCAAATAACAATCCGCATAGGATATATAACTACCTCGTACCAGAGCATCAGAATTCAAATCAATATGGATATTATTACAAGATGCATATTTTTCAGGAACTTTTATATCATAAAATTTTGATAATGAAATATGAGGCGCAAAAATAAGGTTTATATCTGTTCGATTATAAAAAAACTCTAATATTTCAGTGCCAAATTCGAACCAAGAAGATTGCCCACTACCATTATCCCAATGAGGATTATATACCACAGTGTATTTTTTATTCTGAAAAATATTTTCTCTGCACGAATCTTTTTTTAATTTAATTAAATCATACTTTAAATATGCATTGGTATACACTTTGCTATGAATAGGGAAATTTGTTTTTTCCCTTAGCTTATCAATAAGTCCTATTTGTGGCGAAACCACTAAGTCACAGCTCCAATTTTTATAAAATGGATTGTCATTTGATATTATGCCATGAAGTAGCCACACTAATTTTGGAAATCCATCGAAGGCAACGCACCCCTTTAGATCAGTAGTAAGTATAACATCTTGTTTTAAAAAAAAATTAGCATTTCTTTTATAAAAGCTGCTGAAATCATCAAGATTGTTATTTTTGTTTTTTCTTAGACTAGTGAACACTTTTCTTACAAATGGTAAAAGCATTGTTAAGCTATATTTTTTAGCGACTGCCACCACTATTTTTTTTAGTTTAGATAGATGGCTATCTGACAGTATTACTTGCTCAGAAACAACCAACTCCTGACCATAATAAAATCTATATTCAGTTTGAAGCTTAGAAAAACTGTCTTCACTGACAGCATATAAACTTACAGAAAACTCAGTATTTTCACTAAAAGCCCTAAGCAATGGCAGCATATGCGCATATATTGCAACATTATCAGAAACTTCAAATGCTATCTTTTTCATCGCGTGCTCTTATAAAGGCTTTAATGGCATAAGATGCAATATAGTATCTATTAGCACCTAAAAACATAAGCAAGAAATGTTTAACTAACCCGCTAAGAAATTTTTTGGAAAAAGGCTTCCAAACTCGGCCATAGGCTAACGCAAATTCTTGATTTTTTCTTTTAAATGAAGCAAATGACCCTACTCCTGCGCTAGAAACCCCACCAACCTCATATATAGAAACGGGGGGAGTAATTTTTTTATGATTAGGTAATATGCCGAAGGCTTTTATCACATTTTCCGCATCAGCATAGATCTTATATTTTAAAGAAAAAGGATTAGTTAATAAATACTGCCTAGGCAAAAAAATTGACTGATGGCAAGGTATCCCATTCAACCACCAAACAGAACCTTTATCATTAACTGTATCAAGGTAGTAAATATCACCTACATTCCGCAAACAATCACCATAAAATACGGTTTCGTTGTCAAGGTTGGCGGGCATGATTTCAAAATCAAACAGCCAGTGAAATGCATCACCGGAGTTCATAAATATAACATACTTTCCATTTGCTATTTTGATGCCTTTATTCATAGCATCATAAATCCCTTGATCAGGTTCAGATATATATCTAGTGATATTTTTTTCTTTGCTAATTAGCTCAACTGAACCATCAACCGAGCCGCCATCGACCACAACCCACTCAACACGCTCACTCAGTACACGCCTAACTGAGTGCATAGTTTTTAATAACCCAGGATAATTATTGTAGTTTATTGTAACAATGGAAAAATCGACTTCAGACATTTTTCAGCACCCTATTTGGAGATGCGCATAGATTGCTAACTCCGCGCACTAAATATATAAAAATACAAAAAACAAATAATGCTTGGAAGAAAAAGACATATGCCATCAGCCATCCATGACAAATTAAAATCAATATCAACAGCCGGCATAATAACAATAGATTATCATCCGTTGACACCTTTTTGCATAAAATGATAGATAATACCATTATAGTCAATAAAAAAAGATAGATGATTATGCTTCCTACTCCATAGAAAACATAATATCCAAATAATCCTATATGTGAAGACCAAAACTCCCTTCCATTTATTAGAAGAGCTAAAAATGATTGAGGCTGTATACTTAAATCAATATTCACCCCTAAAGGTTTCATAAAGAACTTAATAATCCAATTACTTGTGAAAAAATTAGATATATTATACGAACCGACCAAAGAACTATAATCACGATAAATATTATTGAAATGCTCAAGAATAAAACTTATATTTGCTACAATTTGAAATCTTTCCAAGGTTACAAATAAAAACGTCGTATAATAATTGAAAAAATCACTGCCAATGATATTAGCAAACTGAAGTAGATCTGTATCATCCCTCTGAAACCCAACAATGCCAATTTTTAGCAAACGGAAACAAGGATAAAGTGCAATCCCTAACATCGTTAGCATGATTAATTTATTTTTATTTATCGGTTTAGAATAATTATTTCGATAAAATAAATACAAAGCAAAAATCAAGATAAACTGATTTGTTTGTCCAGAGACCAAAAATAAAACCACATACAAAACAAGATTAACATAGGTTGAAAATTTAAAACTACCAACCCGGTAAAATAAATATATAACACCAAAATAAATTGGTTGAAAAACTGAATAGGTTTGTTTTAAATATGCTGGAACCGATATTAAATCATCGGGATCAAGCCCATATACGCCTATTTTGTACACTAAAGCAACATAAATTGAAAATATAAAAAGACAAGTAGAAAATGCATCTATTATTATTGAATTAACTTGAGAATATCTTCTCACTTTTACAGAGCAAAAAATCTTGAATAAAAAACAGGAAAAAAAATAGAATGTAGCTAAAACAATAAAAAGAGCAACGATCAGCCAAAATGGAGATGCGACATACTCATTAGCAAAATCTCCGCCAAGCAATCCTGTATAGGAAAAATAGATAACACATGCTACATTAAAAAAAATATAGAGCCGCAAAAAAAAATCAAATTCAGAGCTATTTTTTTGTTTCTGTCCTAACATCTTGAAAATTCCTTCCTGAGAATATCTATATAATTCAAGGAGAATTCAAGACGACTTTTTTCATAAGCTGCCTCAGCGACAGCGCGCCTTTCATTTTCATCATCTACATTGTACGAACTTAACACCAAGCGTATAGCATCTGACATTGCTTCAATATCATTGATATCTACAAAAATCGAGTCAGGGGGACATTGTTCATTATGAACAGGCAAATTAGATAATATGATCTTTTTCCCTGAATATTTAGCCTCCTCGACGGTAGTACTCCATCCCTCAAACTTAGAAGGATTGATTACGGCTAAACTAGCGCGCATCAGTACCAACATATCCTCTCTTGGCACCAACCCCAACGCCGTAAATTTATTGTCAGGTACTTGTTCAATTAAACTTTCAATTTTTTTAATATGACGCTGGCCACGGTAATCTTTCATCATGCCAGTTGATATTATCTCAAAGTCTAGATCATGATTTTTTTGGATTATTGACTGTAAAACTAGCTCATGATTTTTGTGGGCCCAAAACTGGTTTGGCAAATAAAAAAATGGACGTTGTATATTGTATTTGCTCAATACGTTTTGGATTTGATTTTCATTTATCGCATAAAAATCAAGTAAGGGTACAAAATTTAAAACATATGAACGGCATGTTCTTTTATAGAACTTATGATAATCATCATAAGCATTTCTACTGCTAAAAATAATTGAAGCATATTTCGCGTTACGCTCAACAATTATTTTACGTTCCAATAACTCTCTCTTCGAGAAAAACTCGGGGTAATAATTCTCTTGAAAATCGGGCTTCCACCAAATTGTTTTGCATTTATATTTTTTTGAATAAGGGGAATGACTTAGCAGATCGATTTTTAATGCGTTAACGACTTTAGCCAATTTCAAATCACAACCTGATAATTTATTTATTATCTTTTGAAAAAGATTATTTTTCCCTAAACTTTCATCAAAATGAATCGATACGTTCTCGGAGACAAACTGATCAAACAATCCCGTTTTATTTGTAATAATTACAAACTTAAATTCAGATTGCGGAGAAAGTGCTAGTGCACTAATAAGGCTTAAATAATAATTTAGTCCACCGATCCAATGATCGCCAGTAGAGATAACAGGGATACCAACAATGCGCATAAAACACCTTAATTGATTAATATTTTTATGATTTTATTCAAGATTTTAAATTATCAAACCAAGCTACAACCTCTGCCAGACCTTCTGCTAGAGATTTATTTTGATACTTCATCATAAATATTTGTTCACTTGCATCACATGCTAAATGTTTAGGATCGCCAATTTTATTTTTATTGATAAATTGTGGCTGCCCATTCACTTTTTTTAGTTGATAGAGAATACCCACTACATCTTTTATTTTTACACCATGTCCATATCCCGCATTTATTATATCGGGAAAATTGTCAAAATTCTCGGCTATGCCAATGAAAAGAGTTACAAGGTCGTCAATATGAACCCAGTCTCGCTCTTCTAATCCACTGCCAAAATATTCATGCTGATGATTTTTTATTTTACACAAGGCATCCCAAATAAGTTGTTTTTTTAAACCAGGACCATAAATAGAGAAAGGTCTAATAATTTTAGCTTTTATATCAAAATTTCGCTGATGGAATTCGATATACTGCTCAGCAAGTAACTTGTGAAGGCCATAAACGGATAATGGCTTACATGCGGATGAAATAGAGGTGGACTGACTGGCGTTATTTCCATAGACAGCAGCACTAGATATAAAAATTAATTGGCTATCAGCCCAGTCATGCTTCAGCTTTTCAAGCAAAGCTGTTAATGGCTGAAATGTCTTATTAAAATCTACAACAGGGCAATTCATTGAACTTGCAACAGATGATCCACCTAATAAAAAATAAATACATTTTGGTTTTTCAAGGCTGCCCAATAGTTCGGAGTCAATTTCGCCGCTAACGATAGTTAACCGTTCAGATTCCTCAAGCATATGAACTTCATGTCCAATCGCTGTTACCTGCTCACCTTGGCGCAATAGTTCTGTAGTCAAATGTTGCCCAATAAAACCACCGGCTCCCATTACCAAAAAATTAGCCACTGTTGGTTAACCTCTCATATCTTCTGGAATATACTTAACAACCTGCGCAGGGTTTCCAGCAGCGATACTCCATGCAGGAATATCCCGGGTAACTACCGACTTGGCTCCGATTATAGCACCATCGCCAATTGTTACGCCCTTCAATACAACCACATCAAAACCGAGCCAAACATTGTTGCCGATAATAATAGGTTTTGAATTGACCGTATCCCAATTTTTATTGGCTATAAAATTTCCGCTAGCCCAGTCTTGTAATTGTTGATGCTGATCATTAATTCTTTCTCGATAGTCAATTGAATGTGAATCATGATCATAAATCATACACCCCCAAGCAATAGTCACATTATTTCCTATCGAAACCGATGAACGACTGATTATTTTAGTACCACTATTAATAAACGTATTGTCTCCGATTGATATGAACCCTTCGCTACTTTCGAAGATGTTATCGTTCAATAAAATACATTTATTTCCTGCCAACAAAGATGGCTTACTCCTAGGTACGCGATAGACTACTTTAAACGTCTTACCAAGCATTGAATCACCAACCGTGACGTATGAATCTTTCTTCACGTAGTGATAAGGACAATAAAAAACCTTCGTTAAAAGAAGACGTATCATATGCAATAATTTCAAAGTAGACTCGATATATATTTATTTACGTTTCAGCATTGCTATTTTGTGAATGAACTGCAATAGCCCGTGATAGTTTATCAGCCAGTTGTATACGACATGCTTACGTGAAACATATTTGTACGTTGATGTTGCTTTAGTTACATAATATTTAAATAATTCTTTTTTGTTTTCTAACAGGCATCTTGTTGCCATCATTACACAAATTTTGGCAACTCGTCGGTTAACTAAATCATCACCAAAATCGTCTCTACACCAATTAAAATTTTCAATTAGGTTATTGAAAATTTTAATATATTTCTCAAAATCATTTATCTGATTAGACCAAGAGTTAATGGCCGAGACCCTATATGCCGACATTTTATTTGGCATATACAAACCATACGAGTCTTTCATCCCATACACTTCTAGAAAAAAGTCACCAACTTCGGCTTTTTCAAACCATTTAGGCAACTTATCTACTATATTTCTTGAAAACATATAAGATGATGTTGCCGCAATCATTCCAATATGATTAAACATATCTTCACAAGAAAATCGTTTAATATTATTACCTTGCGATAGCTCCTTTATTTCTTGGCTATTTAATATACACGCCGATTTATGAAAAGAAAAATTCGCCTCAGGATGTTTGAGCATTTCATTATATTGGATTGCTAATTTATGCTCGCTAGTCCAGTAGTCATCCCCCTCACAAATAGCAATGTAATCGCCTTGTGCAGCCCTAAACACCCTCAGTAAATTAGCATTCATGCCGATGTTTTTTTCTGAACTTACCACTTTAATGATTTTTGGAAAGCGCTTTTGATACTGAGTTAAAATATCTAAAGCTCCATCGCAACCATTGTCTTCACCGATAATAATTTCATATGGAAAACTTGTTTTTTGCTTTAAAAAACTTTCAATTGCTTGAGCTATATATGGTTCTTGTTTATAGGTGATACAGCAGATACTAACTCGTACAGGAGCGTCATTCGGCCAATCAGCCATAATTCTTGCTTCAGTTAAAGTATGCAAGATTTGTTACCTTTGCTTGTAAAAGGTCGATTGTAAGTGGGCAGCACACTCCAATAATTTCCTTTCTCGGTTTTTGATTCTCTTAGCTGGGGTACCAATATAAACACCAAAAGCTTCACAGTCTTTAGTAACTAAAGAGAGCGCACCAATTGCAACGCCTTCATGTAAGGTGATACCGGGCAATATAACTGTTCCAGAACCGACAATAACATGCCTACCTATTGTCACGTCAGCATGGTTAACATTTGTATATTTTTCCGGCACCATAGGGTTAGTCATATACTCACCACTATAATCATCATTGCTTGAATAAATAGCTACTTTAGATGAAATATTGGAGAAATCATCAAGCGTTATCTTTCCTGCGCCAACCAAAGAGGTATAAATAGCAATATGAACATAATTTCCAATTTCGATCCCCCCTTTCCCAGCGGACAAAACGCAAAAGTCGTCTATGCGTACATTATTTCCTATCCGAATGAGGTTAGCACCATAGATAGAGGCTTTATCAGAAATCAGCACATTTTGTCCCAATGAAGCGAAGTTCATCTGATTTAATTGCTGAGTGGTAAGAAATGCCATTTTAGTTCTCTTTAATCAAATCAATAATTCGCTTCTGTTCAGCGCTCGATAATTCGTTAAAGATAGGTAAACAAAGTACTTTATCCGCTAATTTATTTGCGTATGACAGATTATTTATAGCAGCACTAGGTAGACCACGATACATAGGCATGTTACTTATTAATGGATAAAAATAGCGACGAGACAGAATGTTTTCTGCTTTTAGTTTTTCATACAACGCATCTCGGCTAATAGGATAATCAGATTCGACTAAAATAGGGAAATATGAAAAATTGCTGTTAGCATGAATGTCATGTTTATATAGTCTAATACCTTTGACATTAGCCAATGCCTCTCGATAGTAAGTATCAACGGCCTGACGTTGCGTTATTGCTCCATCTATGTGCTTGAGTTGTACCAAGCCAAAGGCTGCATTGATTTCACTCATTTTGCCATTAATACCAGGGGCAGTTACAGTGAATTCATCGGCAATTCCAAAATTTTTCAAACGATCGATTCGTTGTTTTGTTTTTGCATCCGGGCTAATAATTGCCCCACCTTCAAAAGTGTTAAACACTTTAGTCGCGTGAAAACTTAATATCGAAAGGTCACCCCATTTTAGCAAGCTTTCTCCGTCATAATTCACCGCGAACGCATGAGCTGCATCATAAATGACTTTGAGACCATAATTATCGGCTATTCGTTGAATTGCTGCCACATCACATGGGTTAGAGTAGCAGTGTACTGGCATAATAGCAGTAGTCCGCGGGGTAATCGCAGCCTCAATTTTATCTGGGTCGATATTAAAAGTTTCAGGATCAATATCAACAAACACAGGTTCAAGGCCATTCCACATTATCGAATGGCTTGTAGCGACAAATGAATATGGAGTGGTAATTACTTCGCCGGAAATTCGCAGTGCTTGCAACGCTGTAATAAGTGCAATCGTGGCATTATTAAATAATGAAATATGTTCTACACCTAGATACTCGCAAAGCTCTTTTTCTAGTTGCTGATGGAATGGACCATTATTAGTTAGCCACTTGTTTTCCCATATCTGTTCTAAGTAAGGGATGAACTCTTGAAGCTCGGGTAGATGTGGTTGTGTTACAGGAATTTGTTTCATTTTATTAGCCTTGATTCTTTATCGATAAAATAATTTTGACTACTTTTTGTTGGGTTAAACAGATAAGTGTCAAATAGATAACTAGAGCTATAAATATCATAGCAATTATCTGGGTAATATCTACATCGCTTAAATAATTCGCACTACACCATGAAATAAAACTTGCAGTTAGGGTTATTACCCAAATTGGAAAAATTTCTTTAATTTGTTTTATTGCTTTTATTCCAGTTAACATTTCGGTGTAGTATGTATTTAAAAAAAGAGAAATATATGAGTTAATTAGAAGCCCCAAGCACATATGAATAATACCAAAATGCATTGTTATTGCTATCGTGAGCACTCCAACAATCTTCTTTATTACTTCTAATTTTAAATAAATATCACTACGACCTCTAACTTGCAATATATTTAGATTAATCGCATGAATAGGATAAAGCATATAAGAAAAGGCCAATACCATTATTAAATTTGACACACCATCCCACTGAGCGCCAAGAAAAATATGGATTAACGGCTTTGAAACTATTGCAATACCGGCCATTAATGGGAAAATAAATAGAGCAGCAACCTTCATTGTTAAAAGATAATATTCTTGTATTTTCTTATTGTCATCTTGCATATGGCTAAACATTGGGTAAGTGACCCGCTGAATTATATTAGTCATTGTCATTGCAGGAATACTAGAAATTTGATTTGCTTGTGTATATTGACCAACATTAATTACATCAAATTTTTTACCTATAACTATCTGATATAAATTATTATATGCAGTGTCAAGTAAACCCGAAGCAAGTAATTTTCCTCCGAATCCAAACAAGTAATTAAATGAATCTTTGCTAACCATTAGCAAAGGTGTCCATTTAGTTATAAGATTTAAAAATATAGCATTACAGAATGCAACAGATAAAGTTTGAGCAACAAGGGCCCAAACTCCATAACCGCACTTTGCCAGCGTTAAAGCAATGACACCCCCAATAATCACCGAGCAAATCGATGCTTTTGCCTGAGCTTTAAAGTTCATCGATACTGTCAGCATAGTTCGAGGAACTAATGTAAAACTATTTATAATCAGTGACAAACCTATTACTTTAGTCAACGATGTTAGTTCTGGCTGCTGGTAAAAATCAGAAATAAAGGGTGAAATAATAAATAGAACAATATAGAAAATTAGGGCAACAAAAATATTAAAATAAAAAGCTGTAGAATAATCTATATTGCTACGATCATTTTTTCTGATTAGTGCAGAACTAAATCCACTGTCAATAAAAACTTGCCCAATAGCGATAAAAATAGCCAACATACCAATAAGTCCAAACGCTTTTGGTCCTAGCATACGTGCTAAAATCAGCATTAAAACTAATTGTGCCCCTTGGGAAAGTATTCGCTCTAAAGCACTCCACTTGAGGCCATTGACTGTTTTGTTTTTAAGTTCAGACACGGGAGATCACTTAGCTTTAATTAGCTGAGATAAATACTGGCCATAACTATTTTTAGCCATCAACTTCGCTTGACTTTGCAATTCATCCTTACTTAGCCATTGATTATTGTAAGCAATTTCCTCAAGGCATGCGATTTTATACCCCTGCCTGGTTTCAATTGTTTCAACAAACTGTGAAGCTTGAAGAAGACTCTCGTGCGTACCTGTATCCAGCCAAGCAAACCCACGACCAAGCATCTCAACATATAGATTGCTTTCTTCTAGATACATTTGATTGATAGACGTAATTTCTAGTTCGCCACGATGAGATGGCTTAACACGTTTAGCGTATTCAACAACTTTGTTTGTGTAAAAATAGAGACCTGTTACTGCGTAATTGCTTTTAGGAACGGTAGGCTTCTCTTCAATAGAAAGCACATTTCTATTTTCATCAAACTCAACAACCCCAAAACGCTCGGGATCTTTCACTTGATAGCCAAAAACTGTTGCTTTTGTTTCAGCTCTTGCCACAGCCTCTTTTAATTTAGGAGAAAAGCTTTGACCATAAAATATATTATCGCCTAAAACTAAGCATACTGAATCATCCGCGATAAATTCCTCGCCAATGATAAAGGCTTGTGCCAAACCGTCAGGAGAGGGTTGGATTTGATAATTTAAATTTAATCCTAGGCTTTTACCATCACCAAGTAATCGCTTAAATCCATCTTGATCTTCTGGCGTAGTAATGATCAAAACATCTCTTATTCCAGCCAACATTAGCACTGACAATGGATAATAAATCATTGGTTTATCATAGATTGGTAATAGCTGTTTAGATACACCCATTGTTATAGGATAGAGGCGGGTGCCTGAACCACCAGCTAAGATAATACCTTTCATAAATTTCCAGTCCTTATTATTCTTTAATGAAATCTAATCTGTAATTCAAAGTCCATGCTAATTTATTGTATACAGATTTATTCGCATAACAAATTGGATGTGTGCGTTATTGCGTGTTTAGCCGTTTACACGAAATTTCTTACCAAAAAGATTCATCTAAGTATTAAGTCGCAATATTCTATTAACGATACTTTTAATAATAAATATTTTTGATGAAAATTTGGTTATCAAAAACGATGCCCTCACCCATGCTACCGCCCTTGGCTCGTCAGCTACCAATGCACTGTTAAAAATCGCGGCGATGTAGGCCTTATGAGGCTGCTGGCAGGGTACACTCCTGTCGGACGCCCCCACCTCAGATAATTCTTAATCCAGTCCCTTTTTAGGAACTTTCCCTCTTCTCACTATTTTTTACACTTTTCGGTGCGGGCTAATTCTCATACTTCTAGCGGCCTGATACAAGGATAAATACGCACAAAAAGTTTAGCTGTTTTAGAAATGCACAAATTGACATACAAATTGAACTTTTTGTTGAATATCCATAGTTACCGCAAGCCCTTTGTACGCTTGCACTTGAATTTATCGCTCTAACCACCGATCATTCTCTAAGAATAATTGTAACAACTCTGAAGGTATAACGAAGCGTATGGAATGGATCGCCGATCCGACTATTTGGGCAGGGCTAGCAACACTGGTCGTGCTTGAGATTGTGCTAGGTATTGATAATCTAGTTTTTATTGCGATTTTGGCAGAGAAACTACCTCGTCAACAGCGTGACAAAGCGCGTATCGTTGGCTTATTGCTGGCGCTCGTGATGCGCCTTGTGCTGCTGGCGTCCATTTCTTGGCTGGCAACGCTAACCAAGCCAATCCTGACCCTCAACGGGCACGGCTTTAGTGCTCGCGACCTGATTATGTTGACTGGTGGGATATTCTTACTCTTCAAAGCCACCGTTGAATTAAACGAACGGCTGGAGGGCAAAGACCATGAGAGCCACAACCAGCGCAAAGGCGCCAAGTTCTGGCCAGTAGTGATCCAAATTGTGGTGCTTGATGCAGTGTTCTCACTGGATTCAGTTATCACCGCCGTGGGCATGGTTGAACATCTTGCCGTTATGATGGCAGCCGTATGTATTGCCATTAGCCTGATGTTGCTTGCCAGTAAACCGCTAACCAATTTTGTGAACGCCCACCCCACTATCATCATTCTGTGTTTAAGCTTCTTGCTGATGATTGGCTTTAGCTTAGTCGCAGAAGGCTTCGGTTATCTGATTCCGAAAGGCTATCTGTATGCAGCGATCGGTTTCTCAGTAATTATCGAAGTCTTGAATCAGCTTTCTCAATATAACCGGCGACGCTTCCTCTCTTCATCACGCCCACTACGTGAGCGCACCGCTGAAGCCGTTTTACGCTTGCTGAGTGGCAAACATGAAGAAGCACAGCTCGATGCCAATACGTCCAGCCTAATTGCCGATAATCGCGGTGAGGCCGACCTGTTTATTCCGCAAGAACGCATGATGATCGAGCGCGTGCTAGGCATGGCACAGCGCACCGTGAGCAGCATAATGACTTCCCGCCACGATGTTGAGCAGTTGGACCTCAGCGATCCACAAAGCAAGCTGGATGAGCTATTACAAAAAAACCTGCACACGCGCATTGTTGTAACCGATGATAATGCCGCCGATGAACCATTGGGCGTCATTCATGTCATCGACCTACTGAGGCAACAGCTGCAAGGTGAGAAACTCGATCTTAGGGCGTTAGTTAAGCAACCGCTGATTTTCCCTGAAGGCGTGTCGTTGTTGATGGCTTTAGAGCAGTTCCGACAGGCGCAGACTCACTTTGCCTTTGTAGTTGATGAGTTTGGTTCCGTTGAGGGCGTAGTCACGCTGACAGACGTCATGGAGACCATTGCAGGTAATCTCCCTGTTGCCGGTGAAGACATCGACCCGCGCCATGATATCCAGCAAAACGACGATGGCACGTGGATCGCCAACGGCTATATGCCGCTGGAGGACTTAGTGCTTTATATGCCATTGCCAATCGATGAGAAGCGCGAATACCACACGCTAGCGGGTTTGTTGATGGAGTATCTACAGCGTATTCCGAACGTGGGTGAGCAAATTAGAATTGGTGATTATATGTTCGAGCCGTTAGAAATTAACAGCCACAGGATCCTGAAAATTAAAATCACGCCCCTTGCGGTACCTGACGATGATTATGAAGTCTAAATCACGTCTCGGATAATATTTATCAATTAAAAAAGCGGGCTTTGCCCGCTTTTGTATAGCTGTAATATATAACTGTTATTACAAATGAATAGGAACCAGAATTTCAGTTGCAACTATAACCACAATAAGTCCAACCAGCACAGGTACAGAAGTACGCTTCACCACTTCAAACGGAGAGATCTTTGCCATCCCCGCCACGGCAACCACCACACCAGAAACAGGTGACAATGTACGGCCTAGGTTAGAAGCCTGCAGCATTGGTATCGTCAAGTAGGCAGGGTTGACGCCCATCTGAGCCGAAAGTTTAGGGATCAGTTCCACAAATGCGTAGAAAGGCGCATTGCCAGACCCTGTGGTCATTGCAGCCAGCATGGTAATCACCACCAGAACCAGCATCATGATAATTCCACCGGTGCCAAACGACTGTGCTAAATCTATCAAGCTGCTGATAAAGCCCACGGTACTTAGCCCTTGAGCAAAAACGCCCGCAGCAACTAAGAGCATTACGACGCTAGCAAAAGCGTCTGCCATTCCGCGATATGCCACTTCCAGCCCCACAAAGACTTTCTGCGCATCAAAGCCGCGCAGGAATTCAATGATTGCTGCGCCAAGCATGCAAATCACAAGAACGGTAATGATGTGTAGCTCTGGGCCCCATTTGCCGTCAAAAATTAAAACACCCAGAATAGGCGTGAATGGAAGCAAGGCGTAGAAGCTAGGTGCGTTAGTTTTGATTTCACTCACATCTAGCATTTCATGAGAAACATTTTCTTTTTTATCTAAATAGCGCTGCCAGAAGAAATGCGCGATGGCCATGCAAATAATGGCTGCAATAGAGATTGGAAGCGTAGTTTTAAACGCAAAATCAATCAGCGGCATTTCAGAGGCTTTGGCAGCCAGCACCACGTCGCCTGACGTTGGTGCCAGAATAATCGCGGCCGGAGACGCACAAATAGCGGCCGCAGCACCTCGACTAATCCCAACGTTCACCATTACTGGGAACAACGTTGCCATCAGCAAAACGCCTAACCCTGTCGCCGAGGAGACGGCTAATGACATCAGGCATGCGACGAAATACGCCGCAATCATTAATAAATAGGGTGAATTGATGTACTGCAAAGGACGAGATGCCAGTTTCACCACCATATCATTCGCCCCGATATGGGTCATATAGGCGGCAAATCCGCACAGCATCATAATCATCATGCCTAAGTCGCCACCACGGCTCATCAGCAAGACTTTAATATATTCGACAATATCGGTTGCGCTCAGTCCTGTTGGTTTTGCGCTCGCCGGTAATATCTGATGCCCCATCAAAGCACTAATAATCAGCAGTAAGATCCCACCAACCATTAATACCCCGGTAGCAGAATAGCCTTTGATGATGTATCGACCTACCCCCGTCGCCACGATGACACCAATTAACAACTCAATCATATAAAAGCCTCTATAGGTATTGCTTTAAATAAGTTCTCTGCGGAACTTGAATAGCCTCAATGGCGAAAAAACGAACAAACCACCACCACTGCGCCAGTTAACCAATTAAACTATCGAACTCTGCCGAAAAAGGCTGATGATTTTACTGACTTTGGTCAACGATTTCCCGTGTTTGTTTTTGCCATAACAAGTTTGTGATTGGTCGCTTGCTTCAAGGAATCACAATTGCATTTCATCTTTTTTTAGAAATAAGAAAGAATCGGAAATAAAAAATAGAAAAGCCGCAGCAAAATTGCTGCGGCTTAATGTGAAACTACACCTTAAGTCCTTAAAGCTTCTTCAGTAAGCGCTCTAAGTCTTTCTTCTCTTTCGAATCTTGGTGTTTTCCAAGCCAATTATTCAATGCATCTTTGGCTTTTTGCTCAAGCTCACTACGCAAGACTTTATCCACATCTAGCGAGTAGCTCAAATCCTGCCAAGGGCCATAAATTCGCAATGGGATAACCGCTTTTTGCAAGGCTTGAACCACGTTGCTTTTGCCCTTCCAGCCATCAAGAACGCGAACATTTAAGCTCATATCACAACGTTGTTTGCTCAGATTGATCAATCCTGAGCCACCTGCAGTTAGAATTTCAGAACGGCCAAAGAACTGAGTAATGCGCAAATTACCCTGTCGCAGCACGGTATCCGCTTTAAGTTCCTGAATTTTGGTGTAGTCCGTATAGCTATCTGCAGCGGTAACCTCTGAGTGGCTACGAACAACAGCTTGCTGTATTAACTGCTGAATATTCATACCATTAAGCCGTGCATTAGCCATCGAGATATGCGCGTGGCCGTCCCAGCGCTGCATAACGTCCGCTAAAGTGACCCCTACGCCACTAAACTTCCCGGTTAGCGTGAGATCGCCCACAAACGTTTCCGGCTGCCCAAACGCATGCAAAACGGGCCCCATGGCGATATTTTCTATCTGCGGCGTGAGCGTCATTTGAGCGGGTTGATTATCAACGACAGAAATCGTCCCCTGAGTTTTAAACGATCCATTCCCCAGCTTACCGCTAAGATCCTGCAACGTCGCCGTACCCTGCTGGTTTTGCGCCTGCAGAGAAAAATCAGCGATCGTCAGTCCATGATAGACAATTTTGTTGGCCTGAATTTTTACGTCAGCATTAAACTCGCGTAAAAATGCCATATCACCAGGCTGAGAAACAACTTGCGAATTAGAGGTAACCGGCGAGCGAGGGCCACTCTGTTGAGAGGTGTTGGCGCTGCCTGCATCTGAATCACTTGGCGGCTGCCAGCCCAATAAATTATCGAGGTTGAGCGCCGCAGATGTTAAATCAACTTTGTATGCTGACTCACCATCGGCCTGCATTGAGCCTTGAATGCGCCCCTGAAGCTGGCTTTGGTTAGCCGTTATCTGCAAATTCGAAATATCTAACAACTGTGGCTGTAATTGATAACTGACCGTTGCACTTCCCTGCCCTGCAATCCCGTCCGTTGGCAATCCAACGCCTGCTAGGTGATAGTCAAAACTGGAAACAACGGCACTATAGCGCTGTGGGTAACTACTCAAATCCACGTTTGCCGCCAGCTTAAAGCTGAGATCGCGTTGGTTACGATTAATACGGCTCGAAAACTCAATATAGGCCTGACGTTCGCTGTCTTGATCGATCGACAAATTAATGTCGCGCATATTAATTTGGTCATCTTTATCTTGTTGCCAAATTAACAAGCTGTCTTTGATCTGAACTTTTTTAATGTTCAGCTTCCACGCAACGTCTTTAGACGGCTCGCGCGAGCCCGAGGGAGCAATTGGTGAATTCTCCGGCTTCTGCGCGTCGCTGTCTGGCGTTAAGCGAATCACTGCGCCCTTCAGCATCACCTGCTTAACGTCAAGCTGATGAGATAAGAGTGGCCACAAGGCAACGTCCAAGCGCATGTTTTCCGCACTGACCACGGGTTGCGCAGCGCCTGGAGCCGTCAGCGACATCCGCCCAGACAAAATACTAAGACGAGGCCAAACATGCCAACGCAGAGAGCCATCTAGCTGTAGGTCATAGCCTGTACGCTGCTGCACCTCCTTCGCCATATAGCTACGAAAGTCATTGGGATTCACCAGCAATACCAGCGCCGTCATACCAACAGCTAACACAACCAGTAAAATGACTATGGTCGTCAGAAATCGTCTCATGCCATCCTCTATCGCAAGGCAAGCGTTGTAAAACCGTGGTGTTTAGGTTCGGGATAAACTACGTCGAAAACTCACACCCGCGGCAATTATACACATCAATCTTTATCGATACGGCTCGCGACAGCACCCTGCTGATCACGATATTTTGCATCTTGGCGGCTGTTGTAAGGACGTGCAGCAGGGCCAGATAACGGTTCGAAACTCAGTGCGCCAATCGGCATTCCGGGGCGCAATGCCAAAGGCAATTTTCC
>Ga0308167_1001500_pt1 | contig 26671 bp, 25 predicted proteins | sample PhyCR1_2_FD_202138 | JGI IMG/M metagenome (GOLD analysis project Ga0308167, IMG submission 202138) | Phyllosphere microbial communities from UC Gill Tract Community Farm, Albany, California, United States - DLSLRC.R1 | ecosystem: Host-associated > Plants > Phyllosphere > Unclassified | place... | reverse complement strand
CGTTCCGCATGAGCATGTCGAACGGCGACGTCGTGGTGCCCTGTTCCAGGAAGCCGTGGACGTGCAGGTCGTCGTGGCCGTTCCGCCGGTAGGTCAGCTGGTGCACGAGCGACGGGTACCCGTGGAAGGCGAAGACGACCGGGGTGCCCGGCAGGAAGAGCTCGTCGTACACCGCGTCCGACACCGGGTGCTCGTGCTTGCGCGGGTCACCGATCGCCAGCAGGTCGACGACGTTCACGACGCGCACACCGACGCCGGGCGCGTGCTGGCGGATGAGGTCAGCGGCGGCGATCGCCTCGACCGTCGGGACGTCGCCGGCGCAGGCGAGGACGACGTCGACGTGTCCGACCTGCTCCTCCGTGCCCGCGAAGTCCCACTTCCCGAGTCCCGCGTCGGCGTGCGCGACGGCGTCCTCGAGCGACAGGAAGACGGGTTCGGGGTGCTTGCCCGCGACGATGACCTCGATGCGGTCGGTGGTCTCGAAGGCGTGCGACGCGACCGCGAGCAGCGTGTTGGCGTCCGCGGGCAGCTTGATGCGCACGAGGTCCTGCTGCTTCGATGCGACGACGTCGAGGAACCCCGGGTCCTGGTGGGAGAACCCGTTGTGGTCCTGCCGCCAGACGTGCGACGACAGCAGGATCGACAGGTTCGACACCGGGGCGCGCCACTCGATGTCGGTGGAGGACTCCAGCCACTTGGCGTACTGCCCCACCATCGAGTCGATGATGTGCGCGAACGCCTCGTACGTGTTGAGCAGGCCGTGCCGGCCGGACAGCACGTAGCCCTCGAGCATGCCCTCGAGCAGGTGCTCCGACAGCACCTCGGTCACCCGGCCGCGCGCGCCGAGGTGTGCGTCGCCCGGGGCCCGCTGCGCTCGCCAGACCCGGGAGGTCACGTCGAAGACGGCGTCGAGCTTGTTGGAGACCGTCTCGTCGGGGCCGAACAGCCGGAACGTCTCGCGGTTCCGGTCGATGAGCTCCGCCAGCCAGGGTCCGAGCGTGCCCGTGGCGCTCACCGTCGACCCGACGTCGACCGCGTGGCGCTCGAGTGCCGGACGGTCCAGTGCCGTGCGCCGCCGTCCGCCGTTCGCGTGCGGCGTGGCACTCATCCGGTCGTCGCCCTGCGGGCGGATGGTGTCGAGGATGCCGATCGGCCGCCCCTGCTCGTCGAAGAGCTCCTCGGGCCGGTAGGACCGCATCCACTGCTCGAGCTGCGCCCGGTGGCCGTCGTCCTCCCGCACGCCGGGGAGCGGCACCTGGTGCGCACGGAACGTGCCCTCGACCTGCTCGCCGTCGACCTCCTTCGGGCCGGTCCAGCCCTTCGGGGTCCGGAGCACGATCATCGGCCAGCGCGGGCGGAGGTCCGCGGCACCGGCCGGCTGTCCGGCGGCCGCCCGCTGGGCCTGCGCCCGCGCTGCGGCCTGGATGTCGTCGATCGCGGCGAGCGCGCGACGCAGCGCCCCGTCGAACAGCGCGTGCACGGCGAAGGGGTCGTGGTCGACCCGTGCGGAGTCGACGATGATCGGCTCGTGTCCGAGGCCGCGGAAGTACGCGGTGAGGTCCTCGTCGGGGATCCTCGCGAGGACGGTGGGGTTCGCGATCTTCCACCCGTTCAGGTTGAGGATCGGCAGGACGGCGCCGTCGGACACCGGGTCCAGGAAGGTGTGCGCCTGCCACGAGCCCGCGAGCGGTCCCGTCTCGGCCTCGCCGTCCCCGACGACGCACGCGACGACGAGGTCCGGATTGTCGAGCGCTGCCCCGTACGCGTGCGCGAGGGAGTAGCCGAGTTCACCGCCCTCGTGGATCGAGCCGGGCGTCTCCGGAGCCGCGTGCGAGGGGATGCCGCCCGGGAACGAGAACTGCCGGAAGAAGCGCTGCAGCCCGGCGGGGTCCGGGGTGATGTCCGGGTAGAGCTCGCCCCAGGTGCCGTCGAGCCACGCGTTCGCGTTCATCGCAGGCCCGCCGTGGCCGGGGCCGCACACGTAGAGCAGCTCGCGACCGGTCTCGGCGATGAGCGCGTTGCAGTGCGCGTACACGAGGTTGAGCGCGGGGGAGGTGCCCCAGTGCCCGAGCAGACGCGGCTTGACGTCGTCCGGTTCGATCGGCCGGGTCAGGAGCGGGTTGTCGAGCAGGTAGATCTGCCCGACGGTGAGGTAGTTGGCGGCGCGCCACCAGGCGTCGATCGCCCGGATCCGGTCGGTGCTCGCGATGTGTGCGGGGGCCATGCCCCCACGGTACGAAACGCCCCGTCCGGGACTTCCAGAAAAAGTTCCAAACCGATCGCCAGGGGGCGCCGAATGCATGTCACAAGGGCAAACGCCCAGGGCGCTCTCCGGTCATGAACGGCCGGTGTTCAGCGTGCACACAGAAATGCGCGTACCGGCACGGGCCGGGGCGCCCACACGGCAAAGGACGGAAGACCAATGCGCAAGTTCACCAAGACCAGCCTCACCCTCGTCACCACCGGCGCGCTCGTCGTCGGCGGCGCAGCCTTCGGCGTGACCGCGGCCCAGGCCGACGGCACGGTGCACACGGTGTCCTCCAGCTCGGACTCGTCGAAGATCCCCGCCCCGGTCGCTTCGGTGCCCGAGGTCAAGGGCGGCAACACCGCCGTCGCGCTCGACAAGGGCTTCACCGACGCACTCACCTCGCTCAAGCTGACCCCTGGTGTCTCCGGCGACGCCAAGCTCGAGGACGGCTCCGTGTCGTTCCCGATCACCGCCGGTTCGGTCACCTACTGGTCGCCGGACGGCGACTACCGCCCCTACGTCCAGGGTCTGCTCAACCACGACGACTCCGGCCTGACGCTCACCGCCGGTGAGACCACCGTCACGCTCGAGAACTTCGTCGTGAACCCGGGCAACTCGAAGCTGTACGGCGACGTGCTCGTCAACGGCAAGGTCGCCGTGTCCAACGCGTACCTGTTCGAGCTCTGGGGCGGCACCCTCAAGCCGCTGCAGCTCGAGGGCGACAACGCCGTCCTGACCGGCACCACCGTGCACGTCTCGCAGGACGCAGCCGACCTGCTCAACAAGACGTTCGGCACCGACGCGGTCAAGCGCGGCCTCCTGGTCGGCACCGCGACGATCACCGCGCAGATCAAGTAAGACCCCACCACCGGTACGAGGACGCCGCCCGGCACACGTCGGGCGGCGTCCTCGTCGTCGTCCAGGAGGAGCGGATCACGTCGTCGTCCAGGAGGCGCGGATCACCGCCGCCGCGGACGCCACCACCGTCGCGGGCGGGTCGGGGACTCGGCCGCCTGCGCGGCCGCAGCGCGCGCCGCTTCGGCGATCCGTGCCTCCCGGCGGGACGACCAAGCCAGGACCTCCTCGTCCACGTCGCGCAGCGGGGTGACGACCGGAGGCCCGCCGAGCAGTTGCCGCCTGGCCTCCTTCACCCGGGCGTTGAAGTCCTCGAGCACGTCGCGGACGTCCTGCTCGGTCGTCAGTGCGTCGAGGTGCTCGTCGAGGTCGGCGTCCTCCTTCCGCAGCGCCAGCGCCGGCGGGGCGATGCCGGTGATGCCCTCGCGCTCGACCTTGGCCTTGATCCACCAGTCCGGGTCGTGCCGACCGTCGTTCCCCGGCAACGGCTTCCCGTGGTACGGGTTGCCCTCGAACAGCCCCCGGCGCTCGGCCTCCTCGATCGCCGTCCGAGCGTGCTGTCCGACGTCCTGCGCCCGGAGCAGCCGCCGCTCCTCGCGCACCTCGTCCGGGTCGAGCGTCCCGCGCTCGATCTCACTGTCCACCAGCTGCTGGTAGCGGTACCGTGCCGCTCGCCGCAGCCGGTCCATCCGTGCGTCGACGTCGTTCATGACCCCTCCATCATGCGCTCCCGGACGGCGCGTCACACGTCGGAGGCGCGCTCGCCGGCCATCTCCTCGATCGTCAGCGCGGCCTGGATGAGCGCCAGGTGGGACAGCCCCTGGGGCAGGTTCCCCATGAACGCGCCGTCCTCGGCGATCATCTCGCTGTACAGACCGACGTCGTTGGCCTGGTCGACCATCTCGTCCATCAGGGCGCGGGCGTCGTCGATGCGCCCCGTGCACGACATCGCCGCGGCCAGCCAGAAGGAGCACGCGACGAACGGGGACTCCTCGGCCTCCATCCCCGAGTACCGGTAGACCAGGGGACCGTGCTGGAGCTGCTCCTCGATCGCCCGGATCGTGGCCTGCATCCGGGGACCGCGGTCGAACGCCGACATCGCGTGGATGAGGATCGAGCAGTCGAGCGCGTCGGTGTCGGGGTGCATGACGTAGTGCCCGGCCTCCTCGTCCCACCCGTGCTCGGCCACCCAGTCCTCGATCAGCTCCCGGTTCTCGACCCACGTGTCGCGCGGGCCGTCGATCTGTCCGGCGTCGTGCAGCTCGACCGCGGCGTCGAGGGCCTGCCAGCAGCCGATCTTGCTCGTCGTGTAGTGCCGGATCTCCTCGAGCTCCCACATGCCGGAGTCCGGCTTCTCCCACTGCTTGCAGGCGTCGTCGGCGATGCGGGACAGGGTCGCCGCGGTCTTCCGGTCGAGCACGTTGCCGGCCCGGACGTACTGCCGCAGGATCTCCAGCACGTCGCCCCACACGCCGAGCTGCAACTGGTCGCCGGCGCGGTTGCCCTCGGTCACCGGGCCGATCCCCTGCCAGCCGGGGACGTCCCGCTCCTCGACCCCGTCCGAGTCCGCGCCGTCGAGCGTGTAGAAGATGGGCATGCCGTCCTCGTGGTCGGCGATCGTGCGCATCACCCACGAGACCGCGGCGTGGGTCTCCTCGCGCAGGCCGAACCGGGTGAGCGCGTGCACCGTGTAGGCCAGGTCGCGGACCCAGGCGAACCGGTAGTCCCAGTTCTTCCCGCCGCGGCGGTCCTCGGGCAGGCTCGTGGTCGGGGCGGCGGCGATGGCACCGGTGGGGGAGAAGATGAGGAGCTTCAGGGCGAGGGCGCTCCGCTGCACGGCGTCCGCCCATGGGCCGTCGTAGGAGAACTCCTCGGACCAGGTCGCCCAGTTCCGCAGCGTCCGGTCGACGCCCTCCACGGACTTCTCCGGTTCGGGCAGGAAGACCGGTTCGTCGAGTGTCCCGACGATCGTCAGGATGTGCTTCGACCCCGCCTCGGCCGTGAAGCGTCCGGAGAACCGGGGCCCGTCGTCGTGCACCGGCTCGAAGCCCTGCTCGACCACCGCGATCGTCACGCCGTCGACCCCGATCACGGTGCCGTTGACCGTGTCCAGACGCCGTGGCTCCGCGGTGCCGAGCAGTGTCCCCGGCACGACGGCCCACTCGAGCTCGACGCTGCCGGACACCCCCTGCACGCAGCGGCCGACCTCCGCCCACGGCAGTCGACCCGCGACACCCGTCACCATCGCGTCCGTCACGGTGCAGGAGCCGGAGTCGGTCGTCCAGGTCGTGACGAGCACGTTCGTGCCGGGTTCGTAGTGCCGCTCGGCGGTGGCGTGCCCGGTGGGACGGAGCGCGACGTGGCCGCCGTGCTCCGCGTCGAGGATGCTCGCGAACACCGGCGGGGAGTCCATCGACGGGATCGGCAGCCAGTCGATGCGTCCGTCCCGCGCGATGAGCGCGACCGTGCGCCCGTCGCCGATGGCCCCGTACGAGCGGAGCGGCACGTACCCGTCCGTGCGCTCCTCGTTCTCGGTCGCGTCGGGGATGTCTCGGGTGCGCTCCGTCATGCACCCAGCCTGCTCGCCCGGACGTCCGTGATCACCGGACGGGCGTACCCCGGGTGCACGCTGGTCGCCGCGTACGTGCCGGTCGGGCCCGCGCGGAGTGCGCCGGTTCGCGCGGCCGCGGCGCCGTCGTGCTCCGCGACACGCGGTGGGCGGACAGGGCGGCCGCCGTCAGGCAGGCTCGCAGGGGTGGACGGACAGGCGGGACGAGCGGCGAAGGACGCGGGACGGCAGGCGAAGCGGGCGGCCGACAGCCGCTGGTTCGAGGTGACCGCGCGTGCCGGGTACGTCGGCAGCGGCATCGTCCACCTGCTCATCGGGTACCTCGCGGTGTCGCTCGGCGTCGGGAACGCCTCGAGCGGGCGCGAGACCGACCAGTCCGGGGCCCTGCAACAGCTCGCGGCCGTCCCCGGCGGGGTCGTGCTCCTCTGGCTCGTCGCGGTCGGCACCGCGGCGCTGACGGTCCGACTGGTGGTCGAGGCGGTCGTCGGCGGCCGTTCGGACAGCACCCGTGCCTGGGCGAACCGGGCGAAGGACGTCGGGAAGGCCGTGGTGTACGGAGTCATCGCGTACTCGGCGGCGTCGTTCGCGGTCGGCGCGGGGAAGAGCTCGAGCGGGTCCACGCGGAGCGCCGCCGCGAAGGCACTCGCGACGCCCGGCGGGGTGTTCCTGCTGCTCCTCGTGGCGGCGGTCGCCGTCGCGATCGGCATCGGGCTCGTCGTCATCGGCGTGCGCCGGTCCTTCCGCAAGCAGATCGTCCGGCCCCCGCGCTCGCTGGACCGGCCGGTCACGGTGCTCGCCGTCGTCGGGTACGTCGGCAAGGGCGTCGCGGTGGTGGTCGTCGGCGTGCTCGTCGCGGTCGCGGCCCTGCGCAGCGACCCGGACCAGGCCACCGGGCTCGACGGCGCCTTCGACGCGCTGCGCAGCATGCCCGGCGGGGTGTTCGTGCTCGTGGCGGTCGGGATCGGGTTCCTGGCCTTCGGCGTCTACAGCTTCTTCCGCGCCCGCTTCGCCCGGCTCTGACCGCGGCTCGCCGTCGCAGCCGCGCCGCGCGGACCTGGGCCGTGGCGGAGCGGTGCGCCGGTAGGCACGGGGCATGACCAGCGTGACCACCGGACCCGTGACCGTGTTCTGCGACGAACAGGCGGTGCTCGTGGAGAGCCTCGTCTGGAGTCCCGACGAGCGGGTGCTCCGATGGACCGACATCACCCTCGGCACGCTGAGCACCGCGGACGCCGCCGGCACGGTGCGCCGCGTCGTCCCGCTGCCACCACCCCTGGCCTCGTTCCAGCCCCGGGCCCGGGGCGGGTTCGTCGCGGCACTCGGCGACACCGTCGTGCTCACCGACGCCGACGGCACCGTCGAGCGCGAGCTGGTCCGGGTGGAGCACGCGACCGCGGGCAACCGGTTCAACGAGGGCAAGTGCGACCCGTTCGGCCGGTTCCTCGTCGGCAGCATGAACACGACGACGGGCGACCCGGACGGGGCGCTCTACTCGGTCGAGGGCGACGGGTCCGTGCGCGTGCTCCGCGGCGGCTTCGGCGTCACGAACGGGATCGAGTGGTCGCCCGACGGGTCCGTCATGTACGTCACGGACACGAGCGTGTCGACGGTCTTCCGCGCGCCGTACGGGCCCGACGGCGTGCTCGGTGAGCTCGAGCCGTTCGTGAGTGGATCGGCGCACGACGGCCTCGTCCGCGACGACGAGGGGTGCTTCTGGACGGCGGTCTACGGCAGCGGCCGGGTCGAGCGGTGGTCCGGGGCGGGGGAGCACCTCGAGACGGTCGAGGTGCCTGCGCCGAACACCACCTCGGTCGCGTTCGGCGGTGACGACATGTCCACGCTCTTCATCGGCACCGCCCGCGAGAACCTGAGCGAGGAGGACCTGGAGCGCGCGCCGCACTCGGGCGCGGTCTTCGCCGTCCCCACACGTGTGCACGGCTTCCCCGCGAACACGTTCAGTGGCTGACGCCGAGCCGTCCGACCCGGCGGGGCACTCCGGGGTACCGTGGACGGTCCCCGAGGAGCCCGAGGAGAGACCGTGCACGACGACAGCGCCCCCGACCCCGCGGCGGAACTCGCGCAGGCCGAGAACGCGGACGTCACCGTCCAGGTCGACCGGATCGCGGTCGACGGCACGTACGTCCGCGTGAGCTCCGTCGGTCAGCCCGGCGACCGTGCCTTCCTGCTCGTCGCCGGACTCGGCATCGCGGCGACCTACTACGAGCGGCTCGCCCCGCACCTCAACGAGAACGGTCCCGTGCACGCACTCGACCTGCCCGGGTTCGCGGGCGTGCCGCGGTTCCGCGGCCCCGTCTCGATCGAGCGCTACGCCGACGCCGTCGAGCACGTCATCGACGAGCTCGGCCTCGAGGACCCGGTGCTCGTCGGCCACTCGATGGGTACCCAGGTGGTGACGGAGGTCGCCGCACGACGGCCGGAGATCAGGGACCTCGTCCTCATCAGCCCCGTCGTGGACGCGGCAGCCCGCACGAAGCGGCAGTCCGCCGTGCGGTTCCTCCGGTCGTCGCTGCACGAGCCGGCCGCGGTCCGCTGGCACGGCATCACGGCCTACGCGCTCTGCGGCTGGCACTGGTTCAGCAAGGTGCTGCCGAAGATGATCGCGTTCCCGATCGAGGAGCGCGCCGCGGCGGTGCAGGCGCGCACCCTGATCGTCCGCGGGGAGCACGACGCCCTGGTGCCGCGGTCCTGGGTCCGCCGACTCGCGCGGGTGTTCCCGTACGCGGTCCTGCGTGAGGTCGTGGACGGCGCGCACTCGGTCATGCACGCGCAGGCGGACGCGGTCGCCCGGCTCGCGGTCGCGCACGTCGACGGACGCCTGCCGGACCGCGGGGTGTCCTCGCTGCAGCGCGTCCGCGACGACACGACCTCGTCGGACCTCGCCCGGCTCGGACCGGCAGATGCGTGGCTCGTGGTCAAGTCCCGGTTCATCGAGCTGTTCGGCATGGCGCGGAACGACGACGACGCGCTCGAGGCCGCCAAGTCGGCCCACGCCGTCGCGATGGCGGACGGGGACGCCCTCCCCGTCGACCCCGACGACCGTGCCGCGGTCGTGGAGGAGGTCGCGCCGGAGGTCCGGAAGGCGAGCTGACGCACAGGAGGCCCGGTGCCGGTCTCGCGGACCGGCACCGGGCCTCCTGTGCGATCGACCCGACCGTCAGGGCGTGATGCGACCGGGGAGCATGTCGCGCGTGAGCGCGTGCGCCTCGGCGAGCACCTTCCGGGCCGCGTCGGTCTTGTCCCAGACGTTCCAGAGCAGGACGCCGCGGACGGTGTCGTCGTCGTCGAGGTAGTAGACGACGCCGGTCTCGTTCGGCTCCTGCCAGTCCTCCACCGTCCGGAGGGACGACGACACCTGTCCGACCGCCTCGTACCCGGCGTCGAAGACGTCCGAGTAGAACATCGGCGTGTGGTCGTAGGTCTCGTCCGCGTCCGCGAGGTTCCGGCCGGCCTGTCGCCCCTGCTGCTGGGCGTTGTCGACGTGCTCCACTCGGCGTGTCCCGAGGATCCGGTCGGGGTACTCCGCGACGTCGCCGGCGGCGAAGACCGAGTCGTCGTCCGTGAGCAGTGTCGACGACACCACGATGCCGTCGCGCACCGTCAGGCCGGCCTCGGCCGCGAGCGTCGTCGCCGGCTCGATGCCGAGCCCGGCCACGACCGCGTCCGCCTCGACGACCGAACCGTCGTCGAGCGTCAGCCGGACCCCGTCCGCCGTCTGCTCGCCGGACGTCACCCGTCGCCCGAGCCGGAGCTCGACGCCGTGGTCGACGAAGCGCTGCTGGAACGCCCGAGCGAGTCCTTCGGGGAACATCCGGCCGCCCACGACCTCGTCGGGGTCGACGAGGGTCACCCGGGCGCCGTTCTGGACGATGCCGGCGCTGATCTCCTGGCCGATGTACCCACCGCCGACGACGGCCACGTGCGCTCCGGCGTCGGTCAGCTGACGGAGCCGCCGGTAGTCCGACGCGCTCCGGTAGTCGAGCACGCGGTCGGACGGTTCGAGACCGGGCAGACCGCGCGGTTTCCCGCCGGTGGCGATGAGCAGTCGCTCGTAGCCGTGGGTCTCGCCCGCGTCGGTGGTCACGGTCTTCGCGGCCCGGTCGATCGCGGTCACCCGGGTTCCGAGCACGAAGGTCGCGCCGGTCTCCTCGGTGTGCAGGTCGACCTTCTCGTCCCAGCTGAAGTCCGGGTCGGTCCACAGCTTCTTCGAGAGCGCGGGCCGTGCGTACGGACGGTCGACGTCCTCACTGATGATGCCGATCGAGCCGTCGGCGTCGAGTTCGCGGACACCGCGGGCTGCGGCGTCGGCGACCATCCCGCCGCCGATGACGAGGTAGCGGAAGTCGGTCACGTGCTCCTCCTAGATGGTGGCGACCGAGCCGGAGTCGACCCGGTAGTTCGAGCCGTTCACGAAGCTCGCGAGGTCGGAGCAGAGGAACGCCACGACGTTCGCGACCTCCTCCGGCTCGCCCCGTCGACCGAGCTCCATGTACGGGCGCTCCTCGTCGAGGAAGGAGGCGATCGCCTCGTCGAAGCTCGTGCCCTGCTGCTTCGCCCGCTTGTCCATCATCGCGTCGGTCATCGGCGTGTGGATGAAGGCGGGGCTGACGCAGTTGACGAGCAGACCCTCGGACGCGTAGCTGCGGGACAGCCCCTTCGCGAACGACAGCACCCCGGCCTTCGCCGCGCAGTACGGCAGCTCGTCGTCGTAGGGCTGGGACGCGTCCTCGGAGACGAGGTACACGATCCGGCCCCACCCGCCGCTCCGCAGGTCGCCGATGAACTCGCGGGTGATCCGCACCGGCCCCATGAGGTCGATGTCGATCGTGTCCAGCCAGCCCTGCTCGTCGATCTCGTGGAACAAGCCCTGGGCGCCCGTCACGCCGGACGACTGCACCAGGATGTCGATCGCACCGACGGCCTCGCGGACCCGGTCGTGCAGGGCCGCGAGGCTGTCCGCCTTCGTCACGTCGGCGGCGAAGGCGAACAGCTTGCCGTGCGGTGCCTCGAGCTGGTCAGCCGCGGTGTCGAGCCGGCTCTGGTCGATGTCGGTGACGACGACGGTCGCCCCCTCCGCCAGGAGGATGCGGGCCGTGTTCCAGCCGATGCCGGAGTCACCCCCGAAGACGAGCGCGGTCTTCCCCTGGATCCCGAGGTCCACCCGGCCCCCTAGGCGTGTGCCGAGGCGTCGGCGACGGCCGGCGTCGTGGCCGAGGCGAGCGGGGTGCTCGGGGCGCGGTTCTCGGCGGAGACCATCCACGCGAGCTGCTCGAGTCGCTCGATGAAGCCGTGGAGCAGGTCGGCGGTGGTCGGGTCCTCGTCGTCGACCTCGTCGTGCACGTCACGCATGGTGCCGGTGGCCTGGTAGAGGCGCAGCGTGATGGCGTCGATGGCGTCGTGCGTGGTGATCTCGCCGTCCGGGAACTGGTCCAGGTGGCTGTTCGCCGCGACCGTCGAGGAACGGCCGTCCGGCACGGCGTACAGGGCGCGCATGCGCTCCGCGGTGTCGTCGGCGAACTCACGGGCGGCGTCGACGATCTCGTCGAGCTGCAGGTGCAGGTCGCGGAAGTTGGTCCCGAGGATGTTCCAGTGCGCCTGCTTGCCCTGGACGTGCAGGTCGATGAGGTCCACCAGGACGGCCTGGAGGTTCTTGGCGAGCGTGTCCGATGCGTGCATGATCGGCTCCTTTCGCGTTGGTGACCACTCCGGTCTACGCGGGAGCCGCTTGGTGCTGGCTGGTCGTCCGTCCCCCGGTCCTGCGCGCACGGGACAACGGGCCCCGTCGCGCCAGCGATGCAGGAGCGTTCGGGACCCTCAGTGCGCGGGCGCGGGGTCGATCTGCTCGACGGCGGAGCGCATCTGCTCGAGGAACGTCGCGACGACACGTGCGTCCGTGGCGGAGAGCCCCTCGGCGATGCCCATCATCCGTCGGTGCATGATGCCGAGCGTGGCCCGGACCTCTTCGTCGGTCTCGGTCGTGGGGGTGATGACGAGGGCACGGCGGTCGGTCGGGTGCGGGTCGCGGCGGACGTGGTTCGACCGGACCAGTCGGTCGATGAGGATCGTCGTCGACGCAGAGGAGATCTTGAGGTAGGCGGACAGGTCCTTCGGGCTCACCGTGCGGCCGGCGCGCTGGGCCTGCAGCAGGAAGCGGATGGCGAGCAGGTCGGTCTCGCCCATGCCCATCGAGTCGCGGGTGCGGCGACGCATGGCGGTCTCGGCGGACCGGTAGCGCCGCAGGGCGTTGAGCACGGCGACACCGCGCTGGGTCGCGTCGTCGTCGGGGAACCAGTACCCGGACGCTTCCGTGATCTCCTGCGTGGACATGGCGTTCAGGGTAACCCGCCTCCTTGCTAGACCGTCTAGCGAACACACGGCTCGCGTTCTGCGGCTCGGTCGCAGACGACGGGAGGCGCGGTGCCGGCTGGCCCCGCGCCTCCCGTCGGCGTGCTCGCTGCGACGCGGCGACCGGCGTGTTCGCGGCTACGCGGCGACCGGCTCCGACGCCGCGTCGGCGAGGGCGCGCAGGGCGCCCTGGACGAGCTCGGTGACCTCGGCGTCCTCGCGCGGGTGCGTCTCGGCGAAGCGGACGACGGACTGCGGGATGGCGACCTTGACGTCCTCGAGGACCTTCGCCCCGGCGATGCCGGCGGCCTTGCGTGCGTCGTCGTGGGCCCAGACGCCGCCGAACTGGCCGAACGCGGAACCGATGACCGCGAGCGGCTTGCCGGACAGCGGCGAGGCGCCGAACGGACGCGAACCCCAGTCCAGGGCGTTCTTGAGGACGGCGGGCATCGTGCCGTTGTACTCCGGCGTGACGAGCAGCACGGCGTCCGCGGCGTCGACGGCGGCGCGGAACGCGACGGCCGCGGCGGGCGGGGTGTCGCCGTCGATGTCCTCGTTGTAGAACGGCAGGCCGACGATGCCGTCGTACGTCGTGGTCTCGATGCCCTCGGGCGCGTGGTGTGCGGCCGCCTCGGCGAGCTTGCGGTTGATCGAGCCGGCGCGGAGGCTGCCGACGAGGACGAGGACGTTCGTCATGGGGATCCTTCGATTTCGTGACGGAAAGGTGTCAGCGACAAGTAATCGTCGTCCGGGCGTGACTATTCCCGCCCACTCCTCCACACCCCGTCGCGGGTGACCTGCGGTCCACAGACCTGCGCTGGATCCCCGTGGGCGGCCACGCTGCTCGCGACGATCGGGGACATGACAGATTCCACCACCCCACCACGACCAGCACCCGGTGCCCGGACTCGGATCCTCCGTCTGTTCGCCTGCGCGGCCAGCGTGGCCACCGCGATCGGTGTGCTCGCGGCTCCCGCGCTGACAGCACCCTCCTCTCGGGCCGCCGACCTGACCTTCCCCTACGTCGCGGACTTCGACGACGCGTCCGGGGGCACCCTGAGCGGCGACGCCGAACTCGTCGGGGGCCGGCTCCGGCTGACCGAGGACCTCACCAAGCAGGCGGGCGCCTGGTCGACGGACGACACGTTCCCCGCCGACGCCGGCCTCGAGATCGAGTTCGACTACGCGATGTACACCGACAAGGACGACCCCGGAGCCGACGGCCTGCTGCTCTCCCTGGCGGACGGCGCCGCACCGCAGGGCGTGGGCGCCTTCGGCGCGGCGCTCGGGTACGCCTGCCGACACGGGGCCAGCCAGGGGGCGGAGGAGCCCTGCGACCTCGAGGGGCTCCCCGGCGGGTTCGCCGCCGTCGCGCTCGACCGGTACGGGAACTTCTCCCTGCCCCTGAACGGCTCCGGCCCCGGGGCCCAGCCCGAGTCCGTCATCGTCCGCGGGTCCGGGGACGGCCTGCAGGGCTACCGGTACGTCGCGGGCGCACACGCCCCGGGTGACGTCGGGACCGACGGACCACGCACGCGGACCGTGCGGGTCACACTCCTGCCGGGGCACGACGGCGAACTCTCGCTGACCGTCCGGCTCGAGGCGGGCGGAGGTGTCCGCACCGTCCTCGACGCCGTCCCCCTGCACGGCGCCGGACAGGCGCCGCTGCCGGAGACGCTCCGACTCGGGTTCGCCGCGGGGACCGGAACGCACCTCAACGTGCACGAGGTCGAACGGCTCCGGGTGTGGCAGCCGGCGGACCTGGCGGTGGAGCACGACATGCCGGCGAGCGCGGTGCCCGGGGCGCCGTTCGAGTACACCGTGACGGCGCGGAACGTCGGCATCAACGGATCATCCCCGAGTCCGCTCGAGGTCGACGTCCCCGACGACCTCGAGGACGTGACCTGGACGTGCCTCGCGGCCGCGGGCTCGGCGTGTGCGACGGCATCCGGCGCGGACACCGTCGCCCCGGAGCTCGACCTGCCTCGGGGTGGTTCGGCGACCGTGACCGTGCGTGGGCGCGTCGCGACGCAGGCCGCGGACGCCCTCGAGAGCACCGCGACCGTCACGCCCGCGCCACAGCTGGCCGACGTGCACGAGAAGGACAACGTCTCCCGGGCCACGGCCGTCCTCGCCGACGCCGCGCACGTCGAGACGGACAAGTCCGTGGCGCCGTCGACCGACGTCGAACCGGGCGACGAGCTGGTGTACACGGTCACCGCACGCAACCGCGGTCCCGGCGCGGCGCGGGACGTGGGAGCGGTGGACGACCTGCCTGCCGCGCTGCGCTTCGTCGGCTCGGACGACGGTTGCACGGCCACGGGGCAGCGCGTGAGCTGCGCGTCCGGGGCACCCCTCGAGCCGGGGGCGAGCACGGCGTTCCGCATCCGGGTCCAGCTCGACCCGGAGTACCGGGGTGACGGGTCCGACGTGGTCAACGTGGCGACCGCGACCTCGCCCAGCGACCCGGACGGCGGCGACGAGTCACCGGCCGTGTCGATCGGGGTCATCGACCCCGACGGCGGTGACGGCGGGCCGGACGACGGTGGAGACGGCGGTGGTCCGGACGGCGGCGGCCCCGGAGGCGGCGGTCCGGGCACCGGTGGGGTCGACGACGGCGACGGCGGGCCCGTGCCGGCAGGGGACACGGACGACGCCGGCACCGCGCCGCGATCCCGCTCCGCGCTGGCCTACACGGGCGTCGACGACCTCGTGCTGGTGGCGGCGCTCGCCGGGACCGCGACCGCCGCGGGCATGGTCTGCTGGTGGCTCGCACGCCGCCGGGCCCGGCGCGGAGCGGCCCCGGCCCACGCCCCGACCGACGACCGGGGCCAGCCCGGGACGCGCACGGTGCGTCGTCCGTGAAGCGCGGACGGCCACCGCGGGACCGGGTGCTGCGGCACCGGCGCCCGGCCCGCGGTCGGCCGTCCGGACGGGCGGCGGTAGGATCGACCGTACGATCCGCATGCCCGAAAGAGGTCTCGTGTCCGACACCGTGGACGACGCCCCCACCGTGGACGACGCCACCCGTCGCGCGCGGTACTGGCCCATCCCGATCCTCCGGGCGCTCCCCGCAGCGGTCGTCGCGATCGTGATCACGTTCTCCTCGAACCACGCTGCCGGCTACGGCCTGCTGTTGTTCGGCGGGTTCGCGATCATCGAGGGGCTCGTGCTGCTGTTCGGCAGCCGTCGGTTGCCCGGGGACCCACGGTCCCGCCGTTCATCGCTCCTGCAGGGGGTCCTGGCCGTGCTCGCCGGGGTCGCTGCGCTCGCCTGCAACGGACTCGGGCTCCCCGCCTTCATCACGATCGTCGTCGCGTTCGCCGTGCTCACCGGGGCGCTCGAACTGACGCAGGGACTGCGCTCCCGCCGGACCGCGCCCTTCTCGCGTGACTGGACGACCGTCGGCGGCCTCACGCTGCTCCTCGCCGTCGCGTTCCTCGTGACCCCGCCGGACTACTCCCAGCAGCTCGGCGGCGTCGAGCAGGTGAGCGGCACGCTCGATGCCTCGATCGTGCTCGTCGGACTGCTCGGCGCGTACCTCGCCATCACGGCGGTCTTCCACGTGATCGCCGGACTCTCGCACAAGTGGGGCACGGCCAGCCCGGCCGCCGCCCCGGACGGAGCACCACACGCATGACCAGCCCCAGCCGTCGCGACCGCCTGCGCCCCGCCGAGCTCCTCGGGATCTCGGCGGTCGTCGCCGTGTTCACCGGGATCGTGGTGCTCTTCTCGACCCGGGAGCTCCAGCTCGCGGTGATCTTCCTCGGGGTGGCGTTCATCGTGGTGGTGGTGGTCCTCGCCATGCTGCAGCTCGCGGCGTCGAGCGACCAGGACGACAACGACATGCTCGGCGGCCACAAGACGCCGGGTGAGACGGACGGCGACGACTTCCACTGAGGCCACCGGGGCTGGTCCCGCCCGCTGATCCGTCCCGCTGACACGCCCGGGATCACGATTCCGTGTCGGTCCTGTCAGGATCGCGCGTCCTCGGACACCTCCTCTGCAGAAGGAGGTGTGCTGTGCACGTGGCGAGCGAGGCTGAGACGGACGAACAGATCGTCCGTGCCGTGGCGGCCGGTGACCAGTCGGCGCTCGCCCGGGCGTTCGACCGGTACGCCGCCACGCTGACCCGGTACGCCTGGGCGATCGTGGACTCGAGACAGGACGCCGAAGAGGTCGTCCAGGACGCCTTCCTCACCCTCTGGCAGCGGGCGGCGACACTGGAGTTGCCCGCCGACACGATGCTCCCGTGGCTCCTCGTCGTCTGCCGCAACCACGGGCTCAACACCGGACGGAAGCAGGCCAGGCGTCGAGCCGACGAGCTCCCGGAGCACCTGGCGGGACCGGCGGACCACGACGAGGCGCGCGAACGCCTGCGGTGGGTCCGCGCCGAGATCGCCGCACTCCCCGAGACCGACCGACGCATCTGTGAGCTCTGCCTTCTCGAGGGCCACTCCTACGCCGAGGCCGCGGCGATGCTGGGGCTCAGCGTCGGCGCGGTCACCCAACGGGTCTCCCGTTCCCGAGCGCGACTGCGGAAGGCGGTGATGCACGATGAACACTGAGCCCCCCGAGGGAGACGAGCTGCAGCGCATGCTCGTCTCGATGAAGCAGAACGTCCTCGAGCGCGCCACCCCGCGCCCGAAGCGGCGGCGTGTTCGACCGGGCATCGCGATCGGGGTCGTCGGGTTGCTGGCGATCGGGACCGCGACCGGCGCCGTGGCGCTCTCGCTGGCACAGCAGGACGAGCCGACGGCCGCGCCCACGCAGACCCAGCAGCCGGAGCCGGCGCCGACCGCGACCACACCGACGTCGGCGCCGATCACCGCCACACCCACGCCGCGGCCGACACCGCAGGACACCGTGGCGACGATCCCGACCGAGTGCCGTTCGCTCGTTCCCGCCTCCGACTACGACCGGTTCTTCGGCGACACCCCGGTGCAACGCGTCGTGCCGGTGGAGGAGGGGCTGCCTCCCGAGTACACGCCGCCGCCCGGCGAGGACGACGACGCCGATTCGGCCACGACCGAGTTGTACTGCCTGTTCAAGGACCCACGGGCCGACATCAGCGGACTCTCGGTGACGATCGAGACCGGCTCCGCGGAGCAGCTGGCGCAGAGCGAGCGCAGCTTCTACGAGGGGTGGTCCCCGACGTGCTCCGACGACGACGGCATCCGGACCTGCCGTCAGACGCGGAAGGACCCGCAGTACGGCGTCGACTGGGCCCGGACGCTCTACGTCCGCGGCGACACGATGCTGCAGATCGACCAGTCCAACTTCCCGACCGACGGGCTCCTGCCCGCGATCGTCGGGGAGGTCTGGGGGGACTGACGGCCTGGAGGCACGTGGCGGGGACGACCCGTGCCTCCAGTCCGTCGGTGGGTCGCCACCCGGTCGGCCGGTGTCAGACGACGCGCGCCGCGACGATGTCGCGAGCCAGCGTCCGCACCGCGCGGTTCGGCTCCGGAGTCGACCGCATCGCCAGTCCGATCCGCAGCGGCTCCACGGTGTCGGTGAGCTCGAGGACCACGCCGTCGTGCCGGACACCGGAGTCCGGGACCACACCGACCCCCAGCCCGGCCGACGCGAACCGGATCACCGCGGGCATGTCGTTCATCTCCGCCACGATGCGACGACGGATCCCGAGCCGCTCGAGCGCGGCGTCCAGGATGATCCGGTTGCCGAACCCGTGCGCCGTGTCGATGAACGGTTCCTCGGCGAGGTCCGTCAGGGACACCGATCCTCGGTCGGCGAGGGGGTGGTCGGCCGCCAGGAACACCCGGAACGGCATCTCCCGCAACGGCTCGACCACCACGCCGGTCGGGGTGCCGGGCAGGCCGGTGTAGGCGAGGTCGAGCCGCCCGGCCACCAGGTCCTGGACGAGCCCGGTCGTCCCGGACGGTGAGGTCATGAGTTCGACGGCGACGAGCGGGTGTCGCTGTCGGAACCGCCGGAGCACCCCCGTCAGGTCGACGATGTCCATGCTCGTGAAGATCCCGAGCCGGACCCGCCCCCGGAGCTCGGCGTCGGAGACGGTGGCCAGGTCGCGCATCCGGTCGAGCGACTCCAGGACGGATCGAGCGTGGGGCAGGAGGTCCTCGCCAGCGGTGGTGAGGACGAGGTGTCGCCCCGTGCGGTCGAACAGCCGGACGCCCAGGCTGCGTTCGAGCGACGCGATGCCGGCGGACACCGTCGACTGCGCCGCCCAGAGCCGCTCGGCGGCACGGGTGACGCTGCCCTCGGCCGCGACGGTGACGAACTGTTCGAGCAAGCGGGTCTCCACGCCGCAAGTATCGATCACATCGATGTGGTGCATCAACAACGTCCGTTGGACTCGATGAGCGGTGCGCGGCACCATCGGACCATGACCACCGTGACCGAACCCCGAACCACCCCGACCACGACGTCGGACCACGCGCCCGCGCCCCGCGGTCGCCGAGCGCACTCGCGCCGTCGACACGGTGCCGGCTTCTGGGCAGTGGCGTTCGCGTTCACCGCGGTGATGGCGTTCGCCACCGTGCCCGCCCCGCTCTACGTCATCTACCAGGCGCGCGACGGGTTCCCGACCTTCACGACCACCGTCGTGTTCGCCGCGTACGGCGTCGGTGTCGTCGGTTCGCTCTACCTCGCCGGCCACCTCAGCGACGTGCACGGCCGGAAACCCCTCATCCTGGTGTCCGTGGCGCTCGAACTCGTCGCCGCGGTGGTCTTCCTACTGTGGAACGACGTGAGCGGGCTGATCGTCGCCCGGCTCGTCACCGGCCTCGGCGTCGGGACGCTGACGGCGACCGCGACGGCGCACCTCGGCGAGCTGCGGGTCCGGGCGACCGGTTCCGAGGCATCGGCGAAGGGCGCGAGCGTCGTCGCCGGCGTCGTGAACCTCGGCGGGCTGTCACTCGGTGCCCTCGTCGGCGGGGCCCTCGCCGAGTTCGTCGGCCAGCCGCTCCTCGTGCCCTACGCCGTGTTCGTCGTGGCGCTGGCGGTCGCGTTCGTGCTCGTGCTCGTCGCCCCCGAGACCGTCGACCGTCCGACCGAGCCGGTGCCGTACCGGCCGCAGCGCATGCAGGCGCCCGAGGGCAAGAGCGCCGCGTTCTGGGCCGCCGGCACGGGGGCGTTCGCGGCACTCGCGGTCCAGGGGTTGTTCACCTCGGTCGCGCCGACGTTCCTCGGGACCACGTTCCACGTCACCGACCGCCTGGCAGCTGGCGCGACCACGTTCGGCGTCTTCGCCGCGAGCGCCGTGTCGCAGCTCGTCTTCGCCCGACTCGCGCAGCGGACGCAGATCCGGCTCGGGGTCGTGCTGCTCGTCGGTGGCCTCGTCGTCCTGGCTGTGGCCGCGGTGGTCCTGCAGGTCGCCGGGTTCATCGGCGGTGGAGTGGTCGCGGGCGCCGGCGTGGGGCTGCTGTTCCGGGCGTCGATCGCGAGCGCCGGAGCCCTCGTCGGACCCGAGCAGCGGGGCGGGGTCCTGGCGGCGACGTTCCTCATCGCGTACGCCGGGCTGACCGTGCCGGTCGTCGCCGTCGGAGCGGCGCTGCTGGTCGTGCCGACGCTCCCGGTGCTCATCGCCTACGTGGTGCTCGTCGCGGTGCTGGCCGTCGTCGCCGGGTCCCGGCTCGCCGCGCGGGCCTGAGCGTCCGCGGCGCGTGGGGATTTCTCGCTCTGGATCGAACCACGTTCCCGACGTCGAACCGGTGACCGCCGGTGGTTCGACGTCGGGAACGTGGTTCGTCGCCGTCAGCCCGCCGGCACCAGGACTGCCGGACGGGAGGCGCGACCCGGCTCCGGCATACTGGCCGCATGTCCCAGAAGCGCCGGCGGTCCGTCCTCACCGGGCTCTACGCCGTGATCGCCGCCGGGCTCCTCGCGGGCGGGGTGGCGCTGACCACCCAGCAGGGCACGGACGACCCCGTCTTCACCGGTGGGTCGACACCCTCGTCCACCGGAGCGGCCGGAACGGTCACCATCACGCGCGAGGGCCCCGACCTGCCGGGCGGCGACGTCCTGGACCGCTGCGACACCGACAGCCGTCGCTCCGTGGCCCGCTACGACACCCGGGCGCTCGGCGAGGTCGTGCTCCAGTGCGGCAACTCGAGCCAGGGGTACGAGCACATCCGCGTCCGGCACACCGAGGACTGGCAGGACGTCCTCGCGGGACACGGCACGCGCGACTGGGACGACGCGATGCTCACCGCCGTGCGCACCGCGCTCGAGACACCGCGCGGCGGGTACCCGGTCGACGCCGGCGACGGCAAGGTCTGCTACGCGGCACCGGTCCGGTTCGACGACGGGTCCCGGCCGGACCAGGACCCGTACGTGAAGGTCATCGTCTCCGACACCACCGAGCGGGTGATCACGGCGTACCCGACGCGCGACGACGGCTGCTGAGGTCCGCGAGCGCCTGCGCTGGTGCGCGTTCGGGATCTGTTGCGCGTGCAACGGGCGACAAGACCGTCGTCGTACGACGTCGGAGTTGTCGTTCCGCGTCGCACCCCCGATCGACGCACCGACGCACCGACGCACTGCCGCGCCCACGCCCGGCAGGCGCAGCGCGCCACAGCCTCCTACGCGTGCACCTCGTGCTCGTGCCGCCGATGGGACACCGGCTCCAGCTGGAACGTCGAGTGCTCCACCGGCACGTCGAAGTGCTCCGCGACGCACTGCTGCAGCTCGTCGAGGATCCGGGGAGCGTGCGCCGTCGAGAAGCAGTGGTCGTCCACCACCACGTGCGCCGTCAGGTTGGGCACCCCGGTCGCGACGAGCGTCGCGTGCAGGTCGTGCACCGCGATCACGTGGTCGAGCTCGAGGATGTGCCCCCGCACGGCGTCCAGGTCCAGGCCCGGCGGCGTCGACTCGAGCAGGACGTTCGCGGTCTCGCGCAGCAGCCGGATCGCCCGCGGCAGGATGAGCAGGCCGATGAGGATCGCCGCGATCGAGTCCGCGCGCTCCCACCCGGTCAGCATGAGCACGACGGCGGCCGCGATCACCGCGACGGAGCCGAGCGTGTCGTTGAGGACCTCGAGCCGGGCGGCCCGGGACGTGAAGGTCTCGCCCGACGCCCGGATCAGCACGGCGTAGGCCACGAGGTTGCCCACGAGCCCGACGAACCCGAACACGAGCAGCGGCCCGGAGTGGATCTCGGCGGGTACGAACAGGCGTTGCACGGCGGAGATGATCACGTAGACACCCACCGCGAGCAGGATGGCCGCCTGCGCCGTCGCGCCGAGGACCTCGGCCCGTTGGAAACCCCAGGTGCGCTGCGCCGTCGGGGTCCGTCGCGCCAGACGCGTCGCGACGAGCCCGATCCCGAGCCCACCGGTGTCCACCACCATGTGGCCGGCGTCGACGAGCAGGGCGAGGGACCCGGTGACCACGGCGCCCACGACCTCGGCGAGCAGGATGCCCGCCGAGATGCAGAAGGCGACGAGCAGCGCACGCTCGGAGGCGTGTCCGTGCCCGTGCGCGTGGTCGTGTCCCATGCGCACCATCGTAGGGAGCAGCACCGACGCGTGCCAGGATCGGCAGCGTGAGCGCCTCGCCCTACGAGCTGAGCACGTCGCCGGACGTCCTCGCCCGGCTGCACCCTCGCCTCCGCGCGTACTTCGGGGCCGTCCCGTCCGGGCACGTCGGCCGCGGCGAGGGCGTCTTCGACGTCGTCGGCACGCCCCGCCGGTGGCTCTGGCCCGTGCTCGCCCTGCTGGCGCGGGACGGGGTGGTGTTCCCCGTCTGGGAGCGGGACGTGCCCTTCACGGTCGAGAACCGTCCGGTTCGGGTCGGTCGTGGCACAGCCGCCGGTCGGGAGGCACGGGTCGCCGTGCGCGCGCACCGCACCTTCCGGTTCCGCACCGGCACCCGCACGATGGTGGACGCCCTCACCGCCGAACCCGGTGGCCTGGTCGACCACCTCGGGCACCGCGGGCGCGTCAGTGCCGAACTCGACGTGGCCGTGGACGACGACGGTGCCCTGCGCCTCGTCTCCACGTGGGTGACGTTCCGGGTCCTGGGTGTCCGGCTGCGCCTCCGGGCCCCGGTCGCCCCGCGCGTGACGCTCGTGGAACGATTCGATGACGAAGCCGACGTGCAGCGCGTGTCCCTGGTGCTGACGGCGCCCGTCGTCGGCACGCTGTACCGGTACGAGGGGGCGTTCCGGTACGCCGTCGTGCCCGATCCCGTGCCGGAAGGGGAGCAGTGATGGTGGAGCAGCAGCCGCGTGTGGTCGTGGCGGGCGCGAGCGGGTTCGTCGGTCGGTACCTGCAGCGGGCGTTCGCAGACGAGGGCTACGAGGTGGTCACGATCGGTCGCAGCGGCGATGCCGTGTGGGGCAACACGCTCCGGATCCGCGAACTCGTGGACGGTGCCGCCATGGTCGTCAACATGGCCGGCAAGAGCGTGGACTGCCGCTACGGCCGCCGCAACCGGGCGGAGATCCTCCGGTCCCGCGTCGACACCACGCTCGAGCTCGCCGAGGCGATCCGGACGAGCGCGCGGCCGACCCCGCTGTGGGTGAACGCCTCCACCGCGACGATCTACCGCCACGCGGACGACCGACCGCAGGACGAGGCGACGGGGGAGCTCGGCGAGGGGTTCTCGGTCGGGGTCGCCCGCGCGTGGGAGGACGCCCTCTTCGGCGCGGACCTGCCGGACACCCGACGGGTGGCGCTCCGGATGGCGATCGTCTTCGGGGACGGCAGCGCCCTCGTCCCGCTGCTCCGGCTCGCGCAGGCCGGGCTGGGCGGACCGCAGTACGACGGCCCCTGGTTCCCGACCCGGGCGCGGCTGGCTGCCGGCACCTACCACCACGACCGACACACCCGCGGCCGTCAGCGGTTCAGCTGGGTGCACATCGAGGACGTCCTCGGTGCGATCCGCTTCGTCCGGGACCACCCCGAGCTCGACGGGCCGGTCAACGTGTCGAGCCCGAACCCGTCGGACAACCGCACCGTGATGGCGACGATCCGGGACGCCGTCGGTCGCCGGTTCGGGCTGCCGACCTGGCGGTGGATGCTCGAGGTCGGTTCGTTCGTCATCCGCACCGAGACCGAGCTCGTCCTGAAGAGCCGGTGGGTGGTGCCGACGAAGCTCGTCGACGCCGGCTACGAGTTCCGGCACCCGCACCTGCGGGGTGCGCTCGCGGGCATCATCGCCGAACGTCGCCAGCACCGGGGCTGACGACCACGGGCACCGCGGGCCCGGCCGTCTGCGCCGAGCTCGCCGGTACCGCCGTCGTCGGCAGGTCCCGCGGTGGACGCGACGACCACAGCACCGCGACGACGACCACCGTGCCGGCGACGACCTCCACGGGGTCCGGCACCTCGCCGAAGGCCGCCCACGAGGCGAGCACCCCCACGACGGGCACGAGCATCGAGAACGGTGCCACCGTGCTCGACGGGTAGGTCGCCATCAGCCGGGACCAGATGCCGTACCCCACGAGGGTCGCGACCAGCACGATGTAGAGCAGCCCGAGGTCGGCCGGTAACGCCTCGGCGCTGAAGGCGGTCCGGAGTGCTCCGCCGACGCGGGCCGGACCCTCGACGACCAGCGACAGCACGGCCATCGGCACCGGCGGTACGATCGCCCACCACAGCGTGAGGTGCAGCGGGTTCGCCGCCCCGGCCCGGCGGGTCGCGACGTTCCCGATCGCCCACCCGAGCGCCCCGCAGAGCGCGAGGACGACCGGCAGCAGCGCCGCGGCCTGGGCCCGGTGCACGGCGATCGCCGCGAGGGCGCAGACCGCGACCGTGACCCCGATCACCTGGCGTCGGGTGAGCCGCTCCCGCAGGAACACCCCGGCGAGCAGGACCGTGAACGGTGCCGAGGCCTGGAGCACGAGTGAGGCGAGCCCGGACGGCAGTCCCGCCGCCATCCCGAGGTACAGGAACGCGAACTGCAGCACCCCGAGCCCCGAGCCGACCAGCAGCAGCCGTCCGAACGGGATCCGGGGGCGTGGGACGAACAGGATCGTCGGGACCGCCAGCAGCGTGAACCGGACGGCCGCGAGCAGGAACGGCGGGAAGTGCTCGAGGGCGAGGGCCGTGGCGGGGAAGTTGAGGCCCCAGACGACGGCGACGACCACGGCGAGGAGACGATCACGGGCGAGCACGACACCACGATGGCGGCATCGATGCGGTAGGACCAGCGAAATCCCACGAACGATCGTTGTAGGGTCCCTGTATGGTCGGCTTCGACGTGCACCTGCTCGCGGTGCTCCGTGAGCTCGCCGAACGGGGCAGTGTGACCGCCGTCGCGGCCGCCACCCACCGCACGCCGAGCGCGGTCTCCCAGCAGCTCGCCACCCTGCAGCGTCAGGTCGGGGTCCCGCTCACCGAGCGCGTCGGCCGCGGGGTCCGCTTGACCGAGCACGGCCGGGTCCTTGCATCGCTCGCCGCACCGGTGCAGACCGCGATCGCCTCGGTGGACGCCGCGTGGCAGGAGCACCTCGGCGGGGCCTCCGGCCGCGTCGACCTGGCGGTGTTCCCCTCGGCCGCAGAACTCCTGCTCCCCGGGCTCCTCCGCCGCATGCGGGAACACCCCGGTGTCGAGCTCGTGCTCGTGGACGTCGACCTCAGCGAGGACGAGTTCGGCCCCCTCGCCGCCGATCACGACCTGGTCGTCGGGCACCGACCGGACGGGGCGCCCCAACCCGGCCGCGAGGGCCTGGAGACCGTGCCGCTCCTCCGCGAACCGCTCGACGTGGCGCTCCCCGTCGGACACCGGCTGGCGGGCCGGGAGCGCGTCGGCATCGGGGACGTCGTCGACGAGACGTGGATCGGTGTGCCGGAGGGGTACCCCATCGACCGGGTGCTCACCGCGGTGGCCGCCGCGACGGACACCCCACCGAGCATCGCGTTCCGCACCGTGCACCTGCCGACTATCGAGAACCTCGTCGCCGCGGGCCACGGCATCGCGCTCGTCCCGCGGTACAGCTCGGGCACCCGCGCGCCGGGACGGTTCCGGCTCGCGGAACTCGCCGACGTGCGGGCCGGACGACGCATCGAGGCGCTCGTCCGCCCCGAACGCGCGGTCCGCCCCGTGGTGCGCACCGTCCTGGAGGCACTCGTCGCCGAGGCACGCGACGTCACCACCTGAGACGGCGCGGTCCGCGACGCGGGCGAGCCGCGCCTCCCGTCCGTGCAACGCCGCCGCGAACGCGAGACGCCGCCGATCCGCGGCGTCTCGCGGGGTCGGCGGCGTCCCGAGGGGGAGTGGGTGGAGGCCTCAGACCTCCAGGTGGTCGACCAGCTCGTCCGCCAGGCCCGTGTAGGTGGCCGGCGTGAGGTTCGTCAGCCGAGCCTTCGCGCCGCTCGAGATGTCGAGGCCGTTCACGAACGCGACCAGGTCCGCCTGGGTGATGCGCTTGCCCCGGGTGAGCTCCTTGAGCATCGCGTAGGGGTCCTCGATGTTCGACTGCCCCGCGGTGACCTCGGCGCGGATCACCGTCTGGATCGCCTCGCCCAGGACCTCCCAGTTGCGGTCGAGGTCCTCGGCGAGCCGTTCCTCGTTCACCGCGATCTCGCCGAGACCCCGACGCAGGTTGTCGAGCGCGAGCAGCGAGTGGCCGAACGCGACACCGATGTTGCGCTGCGTCGTCGAGTCCGTCAGGTCCCGCTGCAGGCGGCTCGTGACGAGGGTCTCGGACAGCGTCGAGAACAGCGCCGACGAGATCTCGAGGTTCGCCTCGGCGTTCTCGAACCGGATCGGGTTGATCTTGTGCGGCATGGTCGACGAGCCCGTGGCACCCGCCACCGGGATCTGCGTGAAGTACCCCATCGAGATGTAGGTCCACACGTCGGTCGCCAGGTTGTGCAGGATCCGGTTCGCGTGGCGGACGCGGTCGTACAGCTCCGCCTGCCAGTCGTGCGACTCGATCTGGGTCGTCAGCGGGTTCCAGGTCAGGCCCAGGCCCTCGACGAACTCACGCGAGAGCGCCGGCCAGTCGACCTCGGGGTCCGCGGCGAGGTGTGCCGAGAACGTGCCCGTCGCGCCGGAGAACTTGCCGAGGTACTCCCCGCGCTCGATCTGCGACAGCACGCGCTCCAGGCGGTACACGACGACGGCGAGCTCCTTGCCGAGCGTCGTCGGCGTCGCCGGCTGACCGTGGGTGTGCGAGAGCATCGGGACGCTCTTGAGCGCCTCCGCCAGCTCGCGGAGCTTCGCGATCACGGCGCGGTACGCCGGCAGCCACACGCGCTCCACGGTGTCGCGCACGGTGAGGGCGTAGGACAGGTTGTTGACGTCCTCGCTCGTGCACGCGAAGTGCGTCAGTTCGGCGATGGCGTCGAGCCCGAGCTCGGACAGGCGTCGGCGGACGAAGTACTCGACTGCCTTGACGTCGTGCCTGGTCGTGGCCTCGATCTCGCCCAGCTCGGCGATCTGGTCCTGCCCGAAGGTCTCGACGACCCGGCGGAGCGCCGCCTTGTCGTCGACGCTGAGCGGCGACGTGGTGAACATCGCGTGGTCGGTCAGGAAGATGAGCCACTCGACCTCGACCACGATGCGTGCGCGGTTGAGACCGGCCTCGGAGAGGTGCTCGCCCACCGTGTGCACGATCGGGTAGTAGCGCCCGTCGAGCGGGCTGATCGGCTGCGGGGGAAGGGGGGTCATGGGGCTCCCTGACGGACTGCCGGCTCGAGTTGGCG
>Ga0308167_1001496_pt1 | contig 26796 bp, 19 predicted proteins | sample PhyCR1_2_FD_202138 | JGI IMG/M metagenome (GOLD analysis project Ga0308167, IMG submission 202138) | Phyllosphere microbial communities from UC Gill Tract Community Farm, Albany, California, United States - DLSLRC.R1 | ecosystem: Host-associated > Plants > Phyllosphere > Unclassified | place... | reverse complement strand
CTGGTGGCCGTGTTGACCGCTTTAACAAGCGTTTCAGCGTGCCAGGCGCTAAAAAATAAGATTAAAAGGCACCTGAACCTGCGGGTTCGGCGGCAAGAAAAACCCAGCTTCGGCTGGGTTTTTTTATAGCGTTTTTTTACTGGCGGGTAGGTTTATTACAAACTGGTGCCCGGTTCTGATGGTGCTACAGGCTTATTCAGTTCAAGGGTCTGCGTCGTATAGTTGCCATCCAGCTCACGCAGACTCGCGATCTTAGGCGCAGTAATGGTGATTTTATCGGCCTTCATGGTGCCTTTGGTGCAAAATACCCACCATACGCAGGATGAATTACTGATTTTCTCATCGGTAATCAGCGCCAGCGTTCCCGCTTCCATGCTGCCGGTATTATATATCCCGTTTTTGCCCTCTACGCTTAACAGTCCGGTAGTCTGCATCACCCCGCTATTCCGCACCTCTTTAGCCGCGACGGAAGCGCTCTGTCCGATGAGGGCCGCGTCGTTAGAGACTTTTGCAGCAGAAATATATGCTGCACCTTGCGCGGTGACGTCTCCACCTGACAACAGATTAATCTCGTTTACCGCGAGCAGGCTGATATTATTGGCCTGCATTGAGCCGGAATTAAGCAGACTGGTGTTGAATTTAGCTTTAACTTCTTCACCAACCGGTCCAAAGCCGGTCAGCATTGTCAGATCTTTCCCGCTGGTGATTTTACCGGCGTTATCAATATTACCGGCCTGAGCAATGATACCGATATCTCCAGCTGCATCGATTTGCCCATGACTGCTATTAAAGACTGCCCCATCACTGATGATATCAATAGAATCAGTGGCTTTAATTGTGCCATTGTTAGTGAACGAGCCGGCTGTCTGCAGCACTGTCTGATGGGAAGAAAGCTGACCATTATTAATAATTCCGCTGCGAGTTTTGGCGTTAATAAAGCCACTTTCAACGGTGCCGTTGTTGATCAGCGCACCATCAGAGGTGATAGAAAGGCCGACGGCATTTAGTATGCCGTTATTATTTACCCCAGCACCCGCCTCAGTAGTTTTCAGTTGAATAATTCCTGCCGTTACGCCACCCAACGCGCTGACATCAATACTGTTAGCGTAACGCACGCTGTTTTCCGCTGCCGTTACCAGGCCGGAAGCGATATCGTAATCATAGCTACCGGCGATAGCGTTCAACTGGCTGGTCTCTACCTGACCGCGGATGTTAATTTGCTGCGCCAGCAGGTCGGTATAATCTGCCCCTTTCAGGCCATCACCGCTGACAGCAATCGAACCCTGTGCCACTTTAAAGCCGGTTAATGCACCATCGCTGAAGGTTGGCGTGCCGGTGGTGAGGGTGGCTCGTCCGGTATTAATAAAGCCGCAGCCAGAACAGCTAATGCCGTTAGGGTTAGCGATAATCACATCAGCCTTCTGACCAGCAACTTCTATATAACCGTTAAGATAAGAGGGGTTTTTCGAAATTACCTCATTAAGAATCAGGCTAGCAGGGCCGTCCAGATTACTATTATGCGCGATATTACCACTTTCACGGATTAAATCTGTTGTGCTGTTATTAATGATCATGCCCTGAGAAGGGACATTAAAATTCTGATACATATTATGCGAAAGACCATTCGCATCGGCTTTATTGATATTAACCACCGTTGAACCATTTGCATGGGTGTAAAGATCAAGTGCAGCAAAGGAAGACTGACTGCTGAGCGTAGCTAACGTCGCCAGAAATAATAAATTAATTTTAAGACTTTTCATTTTTATCCCTTTAAGTAATGATGTTTTTAAACTCTGTTTAACGGTAGTGATGGTAAAACTTTCCTCCTTTTCTCAGTATTTCCATTGCAGAGAGAAACCCAGCGTAAGGGGATCCGTGTGTAAGCCCTGTGGCTTTTTAAGAGGCGTGCCGGAAAAAAGATCAAGGTAGGTTTGCTGATATTTACCTCGCAAGCCGACGACGCTGCCGATAACCGTTTTCCCGTTGTAATATTGTTGACTCTGATGGCCATAAACCTGACCTGCATCAACGCCGATATAAGGTTGTATGGCCTTGTCGGGAAATATCCAGCTGATGTCGTTGCGCCAGTACCATCCCTTATTATCCTGAAGCGAATTTTCACCATCGAATCCGCGTACCGTCCAGCGATTTGCCAGTGAAAAACGACTCAGCGAAGAAACATTATCGGGTGAATATTGCAGGCTAAAATGGGGAGAATAGTTCAGCCAGTTACCGTAAAAAAGGAAGTTCACGGAGCCTTGCAGATCTAAGGTAACAATCCTGCCTTCTTTATCGATGAGTTTATATTCCTGCTCAACAGTCTGATGACTATTAAACCATGGCATCTTTTTTTGGTAACTCAGGCTGGCTGCCAGACCGGCATTATCGTAACTGAGCTGATGTTGCAGTACGGCTTTCCATCCCGCATTTTTCTTATGCATGCTGACGAGATTGAAACCATTGAGCGCATAGCGGGATTCGGTATTGAATATTTGCAGGCCAGCCGTCGTAGTCTGATGTTCGGTACGCGAGAGCAGGCGATTAAGTTGCGCGCTGTAGTAGCTGTTTTTGTTATTCAGCCGCCAGTTGGTCCAGTTACCGATCATATATTGTTGATACTGGCTCTGGCTGGCGTACAGATCGAGCCACCAGTAACCCCATGGAACAGAATAGCCAATCGATTTATTACTGTTACCTTTTACGGTATGTTTTGGCGCGATGTCGTGGCCATAGGAAGCATATAGCGTGTCACTCAGTGAGGTGATGTTATTTAAATAGAGTGCTGCGCCTCCCTGATAACGCCCGGTTGAGACCGAACCCGCATCATTGATCCACGCCCCCACCTGCCAGTATTTATCTTGTTCGCGCTGGATATAAAGATCACTTTTATTTTTCTCACGGCCAGGTGATACATTGATCCTGACCTGCGAACCCGGTACGCGCTGCAGATTAAAACTGCCCTGTTCGAGATCGCTTAGTTCGAGGATGTCGCCCGCTTTCAGCGGCAGGGTATTACGCAGACTGATATAATCGCCGCTGGCTTTATTAACCACGATATTGCCAATTTTACCGGCATTGATTTCAAAGGTTAACGCATGATCCGATAAATTCTGATTGGGTAAGTTAACCCGTGTGGTGATATAGCCCAGCCTGATAATTTCGTTTTGCAGGGTTTTTGCCAGCAGATTTATGCCCGCAATACCCAGACATTGACCTTCGGCCTGAGAGGTAAAATAACGTAATTTTTCAAGGTGAAGTTTTTTGCTATCCTGACGTAAATAAACCTTATCAATTTGGTAGCAATTCGATTCGTGTGGAAAACGGATCGCCTGACGTTCAATACCCCTTTTCTCAGATACGCTTTTTTGTGGTTTGGGGATTAACTGTTGTTTGCGAATCTGGTCCTGTAAAAGTGCATTAGCTTCGCTGTTTTTTTCTGCCACCGGCAGCACTGCATTTGCCAGGCCGGAAAAGGAAAAGGCCGAAAGGGTAAACAGATTAATAATTAAAAATAAGCGCTTTTGTTTTTTTGTTATAGATTTCAGTGCCATCATGCTTCCTGCAGACTCATTGCTTTGGCGGAAATCTTACGGAGTCAGCTAATCAGGAACAATAGTAATTCCTCCATTCAGTAATTGAATATAATCTCATCCTGGAATGAAAATATCCCGATAATATAAAAATGCGATGGATGTTATTACTATACGAATAAATCGTACTGAAAAAAGTCAGAATGGCGGGGCAGGCGGAAAGATAGAAAATGCGTCACCACAGATTAAGGTCAGATGAGCAGCACCCTTGCGGAGACTGCTCATCTGAAACAAAGCGATGTTAAGCGAAACAGGCCTGACGGATTAATATTCCCAGGTATCTGGATCGATACCCATGTCGCGCATGATCTTTTTCGCTTCTTCCGGAATCTCATCGCTGCGCTCTTTACGCAGGTCAACATCATCTGGCAGTGGCTGGCCGGTAAAAGCATGCAAAAACGCTTCACACAGTAGCTCACTGTTGGTGGCGTGACGCAGGTTGTTGACCTGACGACGGGTACGCTCATCCGTTAAAATCTTCAGCACGCTCAATGGGATAGAAACCGTAATCTTCTTGACCTGCTCGCTCTTCTTACCGTGCTCGGCGTACGGGCTGATATATTCGCCGTTCCATTCAGCCATGGGATACCTTAATTAATAAACGTTAAAAGTGAGGAAATCAGCGAATTATGCCTGATTTTTCCCTGCCTGACCCCTGATATGGCGGGTTTTCTTCGCTCACAGCGTCTGAATTATCGGGTGAGCGCCAGGCGATGACGCATAATTTTAGCGGTTATTGCGTTTCTGCTCAATCTATACGCAAAGACATTTAGATGTCCAGATGTATTGACGTCTAATTAGAGGGTGATATCCTGTGCCTCAACATTTCACATTTCAGGAACAATAAGCCCCATGACGCGCAAACAGGCAACCATCGCAGTACGCAGCGGTTTGAATGATGACGAGCAATATGGCTGCGTTGTCCCACCGATTCACCTCTCCAGCACCTATAACTTCCTGGATTTCAACGAGCCACGCGCACATGACTATTCACGTCGCGGTAATCCAACCCGCGATGTGGTGCAACGGACGCTGGCCGAACTGGAAGGCGGGGCAGGCGCGGTATTAACCAATACCGGCATGTCGGCTATTCACCTGGTGACGACGGTGTTCCTGAAGCCTGGCGACCTGTTGGTGGCGCCACACGACTGTTATGGCGGCAGCTACCGGTTGTTTGACAGCCTGAGCAAGCGCGGTGCTTATCGGGTGAAATTTGTCGATCAGGGTGACCTGAATGCGCTGCAGGCGGCGTTGGATGAAAAACCGAAGCTGGTGCTGATCGAAAGCCCCAGCAATCCACTGTTGCGCGTGGTCGATATCAGTGCGATCTGCGGCGCCGCACGCGCTGCTGGCGCCCTCAGCGTAGTGGATAACACCTTTATGAGTCCGGCGTTACAGAATCCGCTGGCACTGGGCGCGGACCTGGTGATCCACTCCTGCACCAAATACCTCAACGGTCATTCTGACGTGGTGGCGGGCGCGGTCATTGCCAAAGATCCTCAGCTGGCGACCGACCTGGCGTGGTGGGCTAACAACATTGGCGTCACCGGTTCGGCGTTTGACAGCTATCTGCTGCTGCGCGGCATCCGTACCTTAGCGCCACGCATGGCTGCGGCGCAACGGAACGCATTAGCAATTGTTGATTACCTGAAGCAACAGAAGCAGGTGAAAAAGTTGTATCATCCTTCGCTGCCGGAAAACGCCGGACACGAATATGCAGTGCGCCAGCAGCGCGGTTTTGGTGCGATGCTGAGCTTCGAGGTCGACGGTGATGAGGCCCTGCTGCGCCGCTTCCTGAAAGCGCTGCGGCTATTTACGCTGGCGGAATCACTGGGCGGGGTGGAGAGTCTGATTTCCCACACCGCGACCATGACGCATGCGGGAATGTCGGCAGAAGCACGGGCCGCAGCCGGCATCTCCGACACGCTGCTGCGTGTTTCTGTCGGCATCGAAGATCACGAAGATTTAATTGCCGATCTGGATAATGCATTCCGGATCGCAGCCGAGGGTTAAGCATGACGATTTCAGCAGGCGCGGGAACGCCGGATATCAGGCAGTTGCATAAATTTGGCGGCAGTAGCCTGGCGGATGTACGCTGCTATCAGCGTGTGGCCAGTATTATGGCGGACTACAGCCAGCCGGGCGACATGATGGTGGTGTCGGCGGCAGGCTCGACCACCAACCAGCTGATTAGCTGGCTGAAGCTCAGCCAGAGCGATCGGTTGTCTGCGCACCAGGTGCAACAGGCTTTACGGCGTTATCAAAGCGAGCTGATTAGCGCGCTGCTGCCTGCTGAGATCGCTGAACCGTTAGTCTCGGCATTCATCCGCGATCTGGAGAAGCTGGCCGCCCTGCTGGATGGCACGCTGACGGACGCGGTGTATGCCGAAGTGGTCGGGCACGGTGAAATCTGGTCGGCCCGCCTGATGGCCGCGGTGCTGAGCCAGCGTGATATGCAGGCCTGCTGGCTGGATGCGCGCGATTTTCTGCGTGCTGAACGGGCCGCGCAACCGCAGGTGGATGAAGGCAAGTCGTGGCCACTGCTGCAAACCCTGCTGGCACAACATCCGCACAAGCGCATCGTGGTGACCGGCTTCATCAGCCGTAACGACGCCGGTGAAACGGTGCTGCTCGGACGTAACGGTTCCGACTATTCCGCGACGCAGATTGGCGCGCTGGCGGGCGTTGGTCGCGTCACCATCTGGAGCGATGTGGCCGGCGTGTACAGTGCCGATCCGCGTAAAGTGTCGGATGCTTGTCTGCTGCCGTTGTTAAGGCTGGATGAAGCCAGTGAACTGGCGCGCCTTGCCGCCCCGGTGTTGCATACCCGCACACTGCAGCCGGTCTCGGGCAGCGACATTGATCTGCAACTGCGCTGCAGCTACCAGCCGGAGCAGGGTTCAACCCGCATTGAGCGCGTACTGGCTTCCGGTACCGGCGCCCGTATCGTGACCAGTCACGATGACGTTTGCCTGATTGAGATTCTGCTGCCGGAACAGCACGATTTCAGCCTGCTGCATAAAGAGATCGATCTGCTGCTGAAGCGCGCCCAGCTACGTCCGCTGGCGGTGGGTGTACATCCCGACCGCCAACTGCTGCAGCTCTGCTACACCTCAGAAGTGGTCAACAGCGCTTTTTCGCTGCTCCAGGATGCCGGTCTGCCGGGCCATCTGCAACTGCGTGATGGGCTGGCGCTGGTGGCGCTGGTGGGCGCGGGCGTCACCCGCAATCCGCTGCATACCCACCGTTTCTGGCAGCAGTTAAAAGACCAGCCGGTAGAGTTTATCTGGCAGTCAGAAGAGCACATCAGCGTGGTGGCGGTGCTGCGCGTCGGTCCGACCCGTCATCTGATCCAGGGATTGCACCAGTCGCTGTTCCGGGCGGAAAAGCGCATTGGCCTGATGCTGTTCGGTAAAGGTAATATCGGTTCGCGCTGGCTGGAACTGTTTGCCCGTGATCACGAAAACCTGTCGGCCCGTACCGGATTTGAATTTGTGCTGGCCGGTGTGGCCGATAGCCGCCGTAGCCTGCTGAGTTACGACGGACTGGACGCCAGCCGGGCGCTGGCCTTCTTTGATGATGAAGCGGTAGAACGTGATGAAGAATCGCTGTTCCTGTGGATGCGGGCGCACCCGTTTGACGACTTAGTGGTGCTGGACGTCACGGCCAGCACGCCGCTGGCGCAGCAGTACCTCGATTTCGCCAGTCACGGTTTTCACGTCATCAGTGCCAATAAGGTAGCGGGCGCGTCGGACAGCCAGACGTGGCGGCAAATCCGCGATGCCTTTACCAAAACCGGCCGTCACTGGTTATATAACGCCACGGTAGGGGCTGGCCTGCCGATTAACTACACGGTGCGCGATCTGCGCGACAGCGGCGACACTATCCTGGCGATCAGCGGCATCTTCTCTGGCACGCTGTCGTGGCTGTTCCTGCAGTTTGACGGCACGGTGCCGTTCACCGAGCTGGTGGATCAGGCGTGGCAGCAGGGTTTAACCGAGCCCGATCCGCGCGTCGATCTCTCCGGACAGGACGTGATGCGTAAGCTGGTGATTCTGGCGCGTGAAGCGGGATATGACATCGAACCGGATCAGGTTCGGGTTGAATCTCTGGTGCCGGATAACGGCCAGCAGGGTTCGATCGACCATTTCTTTGAAAATGGTGAAGAGCTGAATGAGCAGATGCTGCAACGACTGGAAGCTGCGCAGGAGCTGGGCTTAGTGCTGCGCTATGTTGCCCGTTTTGATGGCAACGGCAAAGCCCGGGTCGGCGTCGAAGCCGTGCGACCGGAGCATCCGCTGGCCGCATTGTTGCCGTGCGATAACGTTTTTGCCATTGAAAGCCGCTGGTATCGTGATAATCCGCTGGTGATCCGCGGTCCGGGTGCGGGACGTGATGTCACAGCGGGCGCCATTCAGTCAGATATCAATCGCCTGGCGCAACTGCTGTAATCCTTTCTTCTCAGGCGCTTCGGCGCCTGTTCTCGTCTTTAATCCTCACCCATCATGAATTTCCTTCAGGTTGAATGAAAATTTATCACCGCCGTTGATCATTTTTTAGTTGACGCTGATGCCGGATTCGGTCATTTTGAACATCTGGACGTCTAAACGTATGGATGTTTACAGATCGACAGTTAACCGATGTGATCGATGAGGATGCAGGATGAGTTTCTTTCATGCCAATCAGCGCGAAGCGCTAAACCAGAGCCTAGCAGAGCTGAACGGGCAAATTAATGTCTCATTTGAATTCTTTCCGCCGCGTACCAGCGAAATGGAAGCGACGCTGTGGACCTCAATCGATCGCCTGAGCAGCCTGAAACCAAAATTCGTCTCTGTCACCTACGGCGCGAACTCTGGCGAGCGCGATCGTACCCACAGCATCATCAAAGGGATTAAAGATCGCACCGGTCTGGAAGCCGCGCCGCACCTGACCTGTGTCGATGCCACGCGAGAAGAGTTACGCACCATCGCGCAGGATTACTGGAACAACGGTATCCGCCATATCGTGGCGCTGCGCGGTGACCTGCCACCAGGCGGCGGTAAGCCAGAAATGTATGGCTGCGATCTGGTCTCGCTGCTGAAAGAGGTTGGTGATTTTGATATATCGGTTGCGGCTTATCCAGAAGTCCATCCGGAAGCCAAAAGCGCGCAGGCCGATCTGATTAACCTGAAGCGCAAAATTGATGCCGGCGCGAACCGGGCGATCACCCAGTTCTTTTTCGACGTCGAAAGCTATTTACGCTTCCGCGATCGCTGTGTGTCGACCGGCATCGACGTAGAGATCGTGCCCGGTATTCTGCCGGTCTCAAACTTTAAACAGCTGCAACGCTTCGCCACGCTGACCAATGTACGCGTGCCGGGCTGGATGAATGCAATGTTTGCCGGGCTGGATGATGATGCTGAGACGCGCAAAATGGTAGGTGCCAACATCGCGATGGATATGGTGAAGATTCTGTCGCGCGAAGGCGTGAAAGATTTCCACTTCTACACGCTGAACCGTGCCGAAATGAGTTATGCCATCTGCCACACTCTGGGGGTGCGTCCCGCCGTCGCGGCCGCCTGATTCGACCGCTCCAGCCAATAAAAAAGTCGGGCTTATCCCGACTTTTTTGTTATCAGTAGCAGGCGCGAATACCGCGCCTGCACCGGCTTAACCGGTATTACGCATGCCGGCTGCCACACCCGCAATGGTCACCATTAATGCCTGCTCTACGCGTGCATCCGGCTCATCACCACGGGCTTCCTGAGCACGTGAACGATGCAGCAGTTCCGCCTGCAGCACGTTAAGAGGATCGGTATAGACGTTACGCAGCGCAATCGACTCAGCAATCCACGGCTGATCGGCCATCAGGTGAGAGTCGTTAGCAATGGTCAGTACCGCTTTGATATCCGCATCCAGCTGGTCGCGCAGCTGTTTGCCCAGCGGCCAGAGTGATTTTTCGACCAGCCGCTGATCGTAATATTCCGCCAGCCACAGGTCGGCTTTCGAGAACACCATCTCCAGCATGCCGAGGCGAGTGGAAAAGAACGGCCAGTCGCGGCACATCGCTTCCAGCTGATCCTGATGGCCCGCCGCCATCGCCTGTTGCAGCGCCGCACCGGCACCCAGCCAGGCAGGGAGCATCAGACGGTTTTGCGTCCAGGCGAAAATCCATGGAATCGCACGCAGCGACTCTACGCCGCCGGTCGGACGACGCTTGGCCGGACGTGAGCCCAGCGGCAGTTTACCCAGCTCCTGCTCCGGTGTCGCTGAACGGAAGTAAGGCACAAAATCTTCGTTTTCACGCACATAGCCACGATACATCGCACAGGAGTCGGCAGAGAGCTGATCCATGATGTCGCGCCATTCGCGTTTTGGCTCCGGCGGCGGCATCAGGTTCGCTTCGAGAATCGCGCCGGTGTAGAGCGACAGGCTGGCGATGGTGACTTCCGGTAAACCATATTTGAAGCGGATCATCTCGCCCTGTTCGGTGACGCGCAGGCCGCCACGCAGGCTGCCCGGTGGCTGTGACAGCAGAGCCGCATGTGCCGGTGCGCCGCCACGGCCGATGGTGCCGCCGCGTCCGTGGAACAGCGTCAGCGAAATCCCGGCCTTTTCACAGGTTTTGATCAGCGCATCCTGCGCCTGATACTGCGCCCAGCTGGCTGCCATGACGCCGGCATCTTTCGCTGAGTCAGAATAGCCAATCATCACCATCTGTTTGCCCTGAATAAAGCCGCGATACCAGTCAATGCTCAGCAGCTGGCTCATCACGTCGTTGGCATTATTCAGGTCATCGAGCGTTTCAAACAGCGGTGCCACCGGCATGGCATAGTTGATGCCCGCTTCTTTCAGTAACAGGTGGACCGCCAGCACGTCAGACGGCGTTTTCGCCATTGAGATAACGTAAGCGGCGATCGAGCCCTGTGGGGCTTCAGCCGCAACGCGGCAGGTTTCCAGCACTTCGCGCGTCTCATCGCTGGGTTCCCAGCTGCGCGGCAGTAGCGGACGTTTTGAATTCAATTCGCGGATCAGGAAGGCCTGTTTGTCCGCTTCGGACCAGCTTTCATAATCGCCGAGGCCGAGATAGCGGGTCACTTCCGCAATGGCTTCGGTATGACGGGTGCTCTCCTGGCGCAGGTCGATACGTACCAGCGGCACGCCAAAGCACTTCACGCGGCGCAGCGTATCCAGCAGCTGGCCGTTGGCGATGATGCCCATGCCGCACTGCTGCAGTGACTGATAAATGGCATACAGCGGATCCCACAATTGGTCGTTGGAGACCAGCAGGTCCGCCGGACGCGGCAGACGTTCGCCTTTCAGTCGACGTTCAAGGAATGCCTGCGTGGTCATCAGCTGACTGCGCAGACGTTTCAGGATCATCCGGTAAGGTTCCAGCGCGTCCGGATCGCCGCTCAGTTCGCGCACTTCTTCGCTGCACTCCGACATCGACAGCTCAGAGATCAGCACGCCAATGTCACGCAGGAACAGATCGGCCGCTTTCCAGCGACTCAGTTGCATCGCGTGGCGGGTAATGGCGGCTGTGACGTTAGGGTTGCCGTCACGATCGCCGCCCATCCATGAGGTGAACTGCACCGGCACGAAATCGACCGGCAGTTTAATCCCGAAGGCTTCTTCGACCTGCTCGTTCAGCTCGCGCAGAAAAGCCGGAACGCCTTCCCATAAGCTGTTCTCGACCACGGCGAAGCCCCATTTGGCTTCATCAATCGGGGTCGGACGATATTTGCGGATCTCGTCGGTATGCCAGGCCTGCGCCACCAGCTGGCGCAGACGGCGCATAATCTGGTTACGTTCGTAATCGGAAATGTCACTGTGATCGAGTTGCTTGAGGCAACTGTTGACCTCCACCAGCTTGTGAATCAGCGTGCGGCGGGTGATTTCGGTCGGGTGCGCAGTCAGCACCAGCTCCAGCGACAGCGACTCAATCGCCTCACGGATCGCGGTTTCGCTGATGTCTTTCTGCTGTTTCAGGGTTTCGAAGGTCTTTTTCAGCAGTTCAGGATGGTTTGCGCCTTCACCGCTGTGCGAGATGGTCTGGTACTGCTCAGCCACGTTGGTGAGGTTCAGAAACTGGCTAAACGCGCGGGCCACCGGCAGTAACTCGTCATTGGAGAGGTTTTGCAGCGTATTAAGCAGTTCCTTACGATGAGTGTCATTACCTGCACGGGATGACTTGGAGAGCTTACGGATGGTTTCCACCCGGTCGAGGATGTTCTCGCCCAGCGCATCCTTAATCGTATCCCCGAGCAGTTTGCCGAGCATACTGACATTACTTCGCATTGCGGAATATTGTTCGTTCATTGGACCCTGACACCCTTATCGTCTTGAAAAACTTCTACACCCGACCCTTTTCAGGCAGCAGAAAAAGCAGCAACTTTATCTTCCCGGTAATGTACGGGGAATTTGCTCAGTTGCCGCCTGTCTGCAATCTGAAAATATCTGGATAGTTACCCGGTGGGCATAACAACGTCTTTTATCTAGCCACGTAAACCTGTCCACGTCAAATGCGTTAAAGTGGGGCGAACGTGCGGCTAACTAACCGAAATTCATGGAATTTATTTGGGACGGAGCGGGATAAGTTATTCTTATTGTTAAATCCCGCAGAATGACCGGGCATTTTACTGATATCACAGTGAAATGCCCCATTTGCTGTTAATCAGTGACAAAAATGCTGCACAACCTGACTGATAAGCGCCCGCGTCGGCTTAATAAATGCGGTATCAATAAATTCGTCTGGCTGGTGCGCCTGATTGATTGAGCCCGGACCCAGTACCAGCGTCGGGCAGAGCTGCTGAATAAAGGGTGCCTCGGTGCAGTAGTTCACCACTTCGGTTGGCGTACCGAGTAATTTCTCGACCACGCTGACCAGTTCATGGTTCGCCGGGCATTCGTAACCCGGAATCGGCGGATGCAGCTCTGCGACCGTCACACGGCCAGGCCAGCGCGCACTGACCGGGGCCAGCGCGTCGTTCAGCAGTCCATCCAGATCGCTGAGCGATAAGCCCGGCAACGGCCGGATATCCATATGCAGTTCACAGCAGGCGCAAATGCGGTTAGCCGCATCGCCACCGTGAATATGCCCGAAGTTCATCGTGGGATAGGGAATAGCGAAACCATCGTGGTGATAGCGCTCTTTTAGCGTATTGCGCAGTTGCATCAGATGGGTGATCGATTCATGCATCAGTTCAATGGCGTTGACGCCGCGCGCCGGATCGCTGGAGTGGCCCGACTTGCCTTCAATACGGATCACGTTCGACAGGTGCCCTTTGTGCGCGCGAACCGGCTTGAGTGAGGTCGGTTCGCCAATGATGGCGCAATCCGGACGCAGCTGGGTCGATTCAGAAAAGTATTTAGCGCCGGCCATGGTGGTCTCTTCATCGGCGGTGGCGAGGATGTAGAGTGGCTTGCTCAGCGTCGTGACATCCACATCCCGCAGCGTATCGAGAATAAAGGCGAAAAAGCCTTTCATATCTGCGGTGCCGAGGCCGTAGAGTTTGTTGTCGTGCTCGGTCAGGGTAAAGGGATCGCGGGTCCAGCGGCCATCGTCGAACGGCACGGTGTCAGTATGACCGGCTAACAGCAGCCCGCCTGCGCCGTCACCGGTCCGGGCCAGCATATTAAATTTATTGCGGGTGCCGGGCACCGGCTGAACTTCAACGCTGAAGCCGAGGTCGCGAAACCAGCCAGCCAGCAAATTGATTAAAGTTTCATTACTCTGGTCCAGTGCGGCATCGGTTGCGCTGATTGACGGTGTGGCGATCAACTGGCGGTAGAGTTCGATAAAAGGCGGTAATTTTGTCTTCACTGTTGACGGTCCTTGAGTTAGGATGTATCAATATTCATGCATTAATAGTGAATAAAAATACATTAACGTCGTCTGCATGTGAACCTTAAATCGCTGCAAACGACATTGTGGGCAACGGGGCAAGGCCGCGACCCGGAACGTGTGACTGTAAAAAGGGTTACAGCCTGATGTTGAATACGCTGATCGTGGGTGCCAGTGGTTACGCTGGCGTAGAGCTCGCCACCTTCCTGAATCGCCATCCAGATATCAACATAACCGCTTTAGCGGTTTCGGCGCAAAGTCCCGATGCGGGTAAGCGCTTGTCCGATCTGCATCCGCAGCTGAAAGGGGTAGTGGATCTGCCGCTACAGCCGTTGAGCCATGCGGCGGAATGGGCAGATAAAGTGGATGTGGTTTTTCTGGCGACGGCCCATGAAGTCAGCCACGATCTGGCTCCGGAATTTCTCAAGGCCGGTTGTGTGGTATTCGACCTGTCCGGTGCCTTCCGCGTCAATGATCCCGCGTTTTATACCCGCTTCTATGGCTTCACCCATCAGCATGGCGACTGGCTGGATAAAGCGGTCTATGGCCTGGCGGAATATCAGCATCAGCAGATTAAGCAGGCACAGCTGGTGGCCGTGCCGGGTTGTTACCCGACGGCGGCCCAGCTGGCGCTGAAACCGCTGGTGGAGGCGGGCCTGCTGAATACGGCACAGTGGCCGGTGATCAACGCCACCAGCGGCGTGAGCGGCGCAGGGCGTAAAGCCAGCGTCGGCACCAGCTTTTGCGAAGTCAGCCTGCAGCCTTACGGTCTGTTCAACCATCGTCATCACCCGGAAATCGTGGCGCATCTTGGTACGCCGGTGATTTTCACGCCGCATCTGGGCAACTTCCCGCGCGGTATTCTGGCGACGATAACCTGCCGGTTAAATCCGGGCGTGAGCCGCGAAGACGTGGCGGCAGTGTTCCAGCGCGCGTATCACGATAAGCCACTGGTCCGGCTCTACGAGCAGGGCGTTCCGGCACTGAAAGCGGTGGTGGGTCTGCCTTATTGCGACATCGGTTTTGAGGTACAGGATGAGCACCTGATTGTGGTGGCCGCCGAAGATAACCTGCTGAAAGGCGCCGCGTCGCAGGCAGTCCAGTGTCTGAATATCCGCTTCGGCTTCCCTGAAACCACCTCACTGACCTAACGGACGAGTAAACCATGACCAATCCATTGATTATCAAGCTGGGCGGTGTGCTGTTAGACAGCGAAGAAGCGCTGGCCCGTCTGTTTGATGCGCTGCTGACTTATCGCAGTGCCCATCAGCGTCCGCTGATTATTGTTCACGGTGGCGGTTGCCTGGTGGATGAGCTGATGAAAAAGCTGGCGCTGCCGGTGAAGAAAAAGAACGGCCTGCGCGTCACGCCGGCCGATCAGATCGACATTATTACCGGTGCGCTGGCGGGAACTGCCAACAAAACCCTGCTGGCGTGGGCCAAAAAAACCGGCATCAACGCGGTTGGCCTCTGCCTTGGCGATGCCGGCATGGTTAACGTCACCCCGTTTGATGAAGAACTGGGCCACGTGGGTCACGCCATGCCGGGTAACCCGGCGCTGATGAACACCCTGCTGGCCGCTGGTTATATGCCGGTCGTCAGTTCTATCGGCATCACTGACGACGGCGAACTGATGAACGTCAACGCCGACCAGGCTGCTACGGCGCTGGCATCGACCCTTGGCGCTGATTTAGTCTTGCTGTCAGACGTCAGCGGTATTCTCGACGGCAAAGGTCAGCGCATCGAAGAGATGACCGCCGACAAAGCTGAGCAGCTGATTACCCAGGGCATTATTACCGATGGCATGATTGTGAAGGTGCACGCTGCGCTGGATGCGGCGCGTACGCTGGGCCGCCCGGTGGATATCGCCAGCTGGCGTCACGCTGAGCGGTTGCCTGACCTGTTTAACGGCGTGCCGATTGGCACCCGGATTCTCGCTTAACGACTCTGATTCAAGGATTACGAAATGCAAACGCAAGGCATCAAAAAAATCGTTCTGGCTTACTCCGGTGGTCTTGATACTTCCGCCATCATTCCGTGGCTGAAAGAGAACTACGGCGGCTGTGAGGTGGTGGCGTTTGTGGCCGATATCGGTCAGGAGCGCAGCGATCTTGAAGGCGTAGAGAAGAAAGCGCTGCAGTCCGGTGCCTCTGAGTGTCACGTGGTTGATCTGCGTGAAGAGTTCATCAGCGATTACGTTTACCCGGTGCTGCAGACCGGCGCTCTGTATGAAGGCACCTATCTGCTGGGCACCTCGATGGCGCGTCCTATCATCGCGAAAGCTCAGGTTGAGCTGGCGCTGAAAGTGGGTGCGGATGCACTCTGTCACGGTGCAACCGGTAAAGGTAACGATCAGGTGCGTTTCGAAACCACCTACACCGCGCTGGCCCCGCAGCTGAAAGTGGTCGCGCCATGGCGTGAATGGAACCTGCGGTCGCGTGAAGCGCTGCTGGACTACCTGAAAGAGCGCAACATTCCGACCACCGCGTCGCTGGAAAAAATCTACAGCCGCGATGAAAACGCCTGGCACATCTCCACCGAAGGCGGCGTGCTGGAAAGCCCGGCTAATGCACCGAATAAAGATTGCTGGGTCTGGACCGTCGATCCTTTAGAAGCGCCGGATCAGCCGGAAGAAGTCACCGTGACCGTTGAAAAGGGTCGGGTAGTGGCAGTGAACGGCGAAAAACTGAGCCCGTTCCAGTGTCTGGAAAAACTCAACGTGATCGGTGCGAAACACGGTGTGGGCCGGATCGATATCGTTGAAAACCGTCTGGTCGGCATCAAGTCCCGTGGATGCTATGAAACCCCAGGCGGCACCATCATGGTTAACGCGCTGCGTGCGGTTGAGCAGCTGGTACTGGATCGCGATAGCTTCAAATGGCGTGAGCAGCTGGGTCAGGAGATGTCTTACGTGGTCTACGACGGCCGCTGGTTCGCACCGCTGCGTAAGTCAATTCAGGCCGCTGCGGAATCACTGGCTGAAGAAGTGAATGGCGAAGTGGTGTTGCAGCTCTACAAAGGTCAGGCCACGGCGACGCAGAAGCGTTCACCGAACAGCCTCTACTCCGAAGAGTTCGCGACCTTCGGCGAAGACGAAGTTTACGACCATCGTCATGCTGGCGGATTTATCCGTCTGTTCTCGCTCTCTTCGCGCATCCGCGCCCTGAACGAGCAGAAGAAGTAATTCTCAGGCGAGGTACGCCTCGCCTCACCGTTTGAGATCAGGGGCGGCATTTATGCCGCCCTTTGTTTAACGATTTGAAGGAGTTTTCCCATGGCACTTTGGGGTGGACGGTTTACCCAGGCAGCAGATCAACGTTTCAAACAGTTCAACGATTCGCTGCGCTTCGATTACCGCCTGGCGGAGCAGGACATCATGGGTTCTGTCGCCTGGTCCAAAGCGCTGGTGACGGTGAATGTCCTGACCCAGGATGAGCAGCAGCAGCTGGAAGCAGCATTGACTGCCTTGCTGGCGGAAGTGCGCGCCAATCCTGAGCAGATTTTGCAGAGCGATGCTGAAGATATCCATAGCTGGGTAGAAGGTCAGCTGATCGACAAAGTCGGTGCGCTGGGCAAAAAACTGCACACCGGCCGTAGCCGTAACGATCAGGTCGCTACCGATCTCAAGCTGTGGTGCAAAATGCAGGTCGACGCGCTGCTGAGCGCAACGCGTGAGCTGCAGCAGGCGCTGGTTGCGACCGCAGAAGCGAACCAGGATGCAGTGATGCCGGGTTACACCCATCTGCAGCGGGCGCAGCCGGTTACGTTTGCGCACTGGTGTCTGGCCTATGTCGAAATGCTGGCGCGTGATGAAAGCCGCCTGCAGGATACCCTGAAACGGCTGGATGTCAGCCCGCTGGGCTGCGGCGCGCTGGCGGGTACCGCCTACGAAATCGATCGTCAGCAACTGGCGGGCTGGTTAGGTTTCGCCTCGGCGACCCGCAACAGTCTGGATACGGTTTCTGACCGCGACCATGTGCTGGAGCTGCTCTCTGACGCCGCGATCGGCATGGTCCATCTGTCACGCTTCGCCGAAGATATGATCTTCTTCAACACCGGTGAAGCGGGCTTTATCGAACTGTCCGACAAGGTGACCTCCGGCTCATCACTGATGCCACAGAAGAAAAATCCGGATGCGCTGGAGCTGATCCGGGGCAAATGCGGCCGGGTACAGGGCGCACTGACCGGCATGATGATGACGCTGAAAGGTTTGCCGCTGGCCTACAACAAGGATATGCAGGAAGACAAAGAGGGATTATTCGACGCGCTCGATACCTGGCTCGACTGCCTGCATATGTCGGTGCTGGTGCTGGATGGCCTGCAGGTGAAGCGTCCACGTTGTCAGGAAGCGGCCGAGCAGGGCTACGCCAACTCGACTGAACTGGCGGATTATCTGGTGGCCAAAGGGGTTCCGTTCCGTGAAGCGCACCACATTGTCGGAGAAGTGGTGGTAGAGGCGATCAAACAGGGCGTGGCGCTGGAAGCGCTGACACTGGCGCAGTTACAGCCGTTCAGTGCAGTCATTGAAGAGGATGTCTATCCGATTCTGGCACTGCAATCCTGCCTGGATAAGCGTAATGCGCAGGGTGGCGTTTCACCGCAGCAGGTTGCTCATGCCCTCAGCGAGGCAAAGCAGCGCCTGGCATAAAAATACAGGCTGGCAAAGCGCTTGCTTTGCCAGCCTTGCAGCAGTCAATCCTCTCCCGTGCCTGTTCATCATTCTTATCTTTTATCTGCAGTTTACCCCCACACTTATAACGCCCCCGGCACAGTACTTAACAGAATGTCAGGAGCATGTGGTTTGCGTATAAACGCGCTCTTTTAACACTCGAAATAACATTTGCCCGTTTTATGGAGTTTTTACTATTTCTTAAGCTAAAAAATGAAGCTACTTTATCAACGCATCGAACAGGTGTTTATTTAATGTATTTTTTGAGCCAGGAGGGCTTATGCGTGAATTAACGATTGATGAGACGTTTTCTATTTCAGGTGCGACAACTACACCTAATGATATTGCGTTTTTTATTGGCGATCATCTGGCCAGCGCAATTCTCGGCGGCGTAGCCGCTGCTGTTGGCGGCGGTGTAATTGGCTTTCTGCACGGCGGTGATGCAATGGGAATCTTTGGGCTGGGATTCATTGGTCAGATAGCAGGCGCTATTGGCGGCGCAATAATTGGCGGAGTAGGTGGCGTTATTGCTGGCTCGCTGGTTTCGCTTTCTTACAGTCTTCCTCTGGCTAATCTGCTGGCGCAGACGATTATTTCCGGTGGAGTTAAATAATAATTACATTCATTTTTTTATAATTAAACAGGAAATAGTGTATGCGTGAATTAAATGCTTTTGAAGTCAGTTCCGTTTCCGGTGCTTATGGTGATAACTTTCTGGCCAATATTGCAGAAGGTGCAGTATGCGCCATTGGCGGCGCGGTCATAGGGGCCTGGACGTTAGCCATTTTAGGTGGCCGTGGTGCAAGCTCTTCGGATGTGATCGGTATCGGTGGTGGCCTGACTTCTCTGGTCGGCATGATCGGCGGGGCGATTGCCGGCGCAGTCGCAGGTGCTGTTTATGGCACTTATGTTGGCTATGAAGCGGGGCTGGTTATGGCGCAGGACCTGCTGACTGATATAATGAAGGGAATGCCTGGGGCCTGATATCTGCCGCCCGGGGATGTTCGCAAGGCAAAAAAAGCGGGCATGTTACATGCCCGCCAACCTCTAGCTTCAGAATTACTACTTTTTTTATAGGCACATCATCAAAGGGCCAGCACTCCCGGCTGACTCAGAGATAGGTTTACGCTGACAGCAGGAACTGCTCCAGGTCATCACTGCCGCCAATATGACGGCCACCGATAAACACCTGCGGCACCGTTGCCCGGCCAGAAACGGCACGCAGGCTGACGGTCGTGGCATCCTGTCCCAGCACGATCTCTTCGTACTGAATTCCGTGGTCCATCAGCAGCTGTTTTGCTTTGGTGCAGAACGGGCAGCCCGGCTTGGTAAAGACCGATACTGACTCCTGCACTTTAAATTCCGGCGCCAGATAACGCAGCATGGTATCGGCATCTGACACTTCAAACGGGTCGCCTGGCTTGTTCGGCTCAACAAACATTTTCTCAACTACGCCGTTACGCACCAGCATCGAGTAACGCCATGAGCGTGGGCCAAAGCCGAGATCGGCTTTCTCAACCAGCATCTCCATGCCGCGGGTGAACTCGCCGTTGCCATCAGGGATAAAGGTAATGTTTTCTGCCCGCTGTTCCGCTTTCCACGCATTCATCACAAAGGTGTCATTAACGGAGACACACAGAATGCTGTCCACGCCGTGCTGTGCAAAAACACCTGACAGCTCGTTGTAACGCGGCAGATGGCTGGATGAGCAGGTAGGAGTAAACGCGCCCGGCAGAGAAAAAACGATCACCGTTTTGTTGTTAAACAGCTCATCGGTGGTTACATCGACCCAGCGATCGCCCTGGCGGGTGTGAAAAGTGACCTGCGGAACGGCTTTACCTTCCTGACTTGCAAACATTTTTTCTCCTTGATGGCGAACCGCTTATTTTGATGCGTGCATTATTCCCGCCCACCCTTGATAGGGCTAATCGTTCATTGCTATTCTATCTATCGCCACGGACTATCGTGGTCTGGAGGGTAATAATGAATATTCGTGATCTTGAATATCTGGTTTCGCTTGCTGAACACCGTCATTTCCGCCGCGCTGCGGATGCGTGTCATGTCAGCCAGCCCACGTTAAGCGGGCAGATCCGTAAGCTGGAAGATGAGCTGGGTGTGATGCTGCTGGAGCGTACCAGCCGTAAAGTGCTGTTCACTCAGGCCGGCTTGCTGCTGGTGGATCAGGCACGAACGGTGCTGCGTGAAGTGAAAGTGCTGAAAGAGATGGCCAGTCAGCAAGGGGAAGCGATGTCAGGCCCGCTGCATATCGGCCTTATTCCAACCACCGGTCCTTATCTGCTGCCACAAATTATTCCGATGCTGCACCAGACGTTTCCAAAACTGGAAATGTATCTGCATGAGGCGCAAACCCAGCAGTTGCTGGCACAACTCGACAGCGGCAAGCTGGACTGCGCAATTCTGGCGCTGGTCAAAGAGAGTGAAGCCTTTATCGAGGTGCCGCTGTTTGATGAGCCAATGAAGCTGGCGGTCTATGCCGATCATCCATGGCGCGATCGCGATCGGGTGCCGATGTCCGATCTGGCTGGCGAGAAACTGCTGATGCTGGAAGATGGCCACTGTCTGCGCGACCAGGCGATGGGCTTCTGCTTTGAGGCGGGCGCGGATGAAGATACCCATTTCCGGGCCACCAGTCTGGAAACGCTGCGCAATATGGTGGCGGCAGGCAGCGGCATTACGCTGCTTCCGGCGCTGGCGGTACCGCCAGAACGTATCCGTGATGGCGTGTGCTATCTGCCTTGCTACAAACCGGTCCCTCAGCGCACCATCGCGCTGGTCTACCGGCCGGGTTCACCTCTGCGCAGCCGTTATGAACAGCTGGCAGAGGCAATTAAAACCCACATGCAACATCATTTCGACACGGCGTTAAAACAGGCGGTTTAAGCCGTTTAATGCCGCCACGCGATAGGCTTCGGCCATGGTAGGGTAGTTAAAGGTGGTATTCACGAAGTACTCAATCGTGTTGCCACCGTTCTTCTGCTCCATGATCGCCTGTCCGATGTGGATAATTTCGGCCGCCCGCTCGCCAAAGCAGTGAATACCCAGAATCTCTTTGGTTTCGCGGTGGAACAGAATCTTCAGGCTGCCAACGTTCATACCCACAATCTGCGCCCGCGCCAGATGCTTAAACTGCGCACGACCCACCTCGTAAGGCACTTTCATCGCTGTCAGCTGCTGCTCGGTTTTACCCACGGAGCTGATTTCCGGAATGGTATAAATGCCGGTTGGGATATCTTCAATCAGGTGCGCGGAGGCTTCCCCTTTGACGATGGCCTGTGCGGCAATCCGGCCCTGATCATAAGCAGCCGACGCCAGGCTCGGATACCCAATCACATCACCGACCGCATAGATGTGCGGCTGTGCAGTCTGGTACATGCTATTCACTTTCAGCAGGCCACGGCCATCCGCTTCCAGTCCGACATTTTCCAGTGACAGCGAATCGGTGTTACCGGTACGGCCGTTGGCGTACAGCAGACAGTCAGCTTTGACCTTTTTGCCCGATTTCAGATGGATAATCACGCCATCTTCCACTCCTTCAATCTTCTCGAACTCTTCGTTGTGACGAATCACCACGCCGCTGTTCCAGAAGTGATAAGAGAGGGAGTCAGACATCTCCTGATCCAGGAACGCCAGCAGACGATCGCGGGTGTTGATCAGGTCAACCTTGACGTTCAGGCCGCGGAAAATCGACGCATACTCACAGCCAATCACCCCGGCACCATAAATGATTACGTGGCCCGGTTCGTGATGCAGGTTAAGGATTGAATCTGAGTCGTAGACACGCGGATGGGTAAAGTCGACGTCATCTGGATGATAAGGACGCGAACCACAAGCGATGACAAACTTCTCCGCAGTCAGCCGTTCACGCGTGCCGTCAGGTTGTTCAATCTCAATGGTGTTGGCGTCAACAAAACGGGCATCCCCCTGATAAAGCTCACAGCGGTTACGCTCATAAAAACCCTGACGCATCGCCGTTTGCTGGCTGATCACGTTTTCAGTGTGATTAAGAATGTCAGCGAAGGAGGAGCGGAGCAGTCGGGTGTGGTCGCTGTAGAGCGGATTCTGGTTGAATTCGATGATGCGACTGACGGCGTGGCGAAGTGCTTTAGAAGGAATGGTGCCCCAGTGCGTACAACCGCCGCCGATGTTGTGGTAGCGTTCGATCACTGCGATGCGCGCTCCCTGCTTCACCAGCCCCATCGCCGCACCTTCACCGCCGGGTCCTGAGCCAATCACAATGGCATCGTAATCGTAAGACTTTTGCATACCGATACGTCCTATTATTTATACATTTTTACAACGAGATTCTAACATCTCGCCGCGCACTTCTGAATTCTATCAGCGATTTTCATCACAGTTTGGCAAAGAGTGAGGTTCACAGGCGGTGACAAAGTTTGCTGCTCTGTACGCTGAAAATTTTGTTATAGTGCCCCCTCAACACCGCAAAAGGCTGAGAGAATGGGCGTCAGAGCGCAACAAAAAGAACGTACACGACGTACACTGATTGAAGCAGCTTTCAGTCAGCTCAGCGCCGAACGCAGTTTTGCCAGCCTGAGTTTGCGAGAGGTTGCCCGTGAAGCGGGCATCGCCCCGACCTCGTTTTATCGTCATTTTAAGGATGTTGATGAACTGGGTCTGACTATGGTGGATGAAAGCGGGCTGATGTTGCGACAGCTGATGCGCCAGGCGCGCCAGCGTATCGCCAAGGGCGGCAGCATCATCAAAACCTCGGTTTCCACCTTTATGGAATTCATCGGCAATAACCCCAATGCCTTTCGCCTGTTACTGCGTGAACGCTCCGGCACCTCTGCCGCTTTCCGTGCTGCGGTCGCGCGTGAAATTCAGCATTTTATCGCTGAACTGGCGGATTATCTTGAGGTCGAAAATCGCATGCCGCGCAGTTTTACCGAAGCGCAGGCCGAAGCGATGGTGACTATCGTCTTCAGCGCCGGGGCAGAAGCGCTGGATGTCGATGCCGAACAGCGCCGTAAGCTGGAAGATCGTCTGGTGCTGCAACTCCGCATGATCGCCAAAGGCGCCTATTACTGGTACCGCCGGGAACAAGAAAGACTGGCGGTCACCCTGGAAAAACCCGAAGAGCAATGAATAAGGATCAGGCCATGACCCACCCAAGTTCCCGCGATAAAGGCACATTGTTACTGGCTTTTATTACCGGTTTAGCGATTAACGGCTCGTTTTCCGTGCTGTTCAGCGCTTTTGTTCCGTTTTCGATTTTTCCGCTGATCGCGCTCGGCCTGGCTGCCTGGTGTCTGCATCAGCGTTATCTGAACACCAACATGCCTGACGGTATGCCGGGACTGGCGGCGGCGTTTTTCCTGCTGGGGATCCTGGTTTATAGCGCACTGGTGCGGGCAGAATATCCGGATATCGGCTCGAACTTCATTCCGACCATTTTGATGGTGGCGCTGGTGTTCTGGATTGCGACGCGCTTCAAGCGCAAACGCAATCAGTAAAGGCGAGAGATGAAACAACGGGAACCTCAGGGTTCCCGTTTTTTTTCAGGCTTTGCGCGTCAGAAGTACGCCGCATTCCATATGGTGGGTATAAGGGAACTGATCGAACAGCGCCAGCCGTGTCACCTCATGCGTCTGCGACAGCGTCTCTAAGTTGTCGCTCAGCGTTTGCGGATTGCAGGAGATATAAAGGATGCGCGGGTAACCCTGCACCATCTTCACCGTCTCGTCATCCAGTCCACTGCGCGGCGGATCGACAAAAATGGTTTCACATTCATAACTGGTCAGATCAATCCCTTCCAGCCGATTAAAACGGCGTACGCCGGTCATCGCCTGGGTGAACTCTTCGGCAGCCATACGGATGATCTGCACATTATCGATCTGATTAGCGGCGATGTTGTACTGCGCCGACGCTACCGACGGTTTGGCAATTTCAGTCGCCAGCACCCGGCGAAAATTACGCGCCAGCGCCAGTGAGAAGTTGCCGTTGCCGCAGTAAAGTTCCAGCAGGTCACCCTGCGAACCCTGAGTGACATCCAGCGCCCACTCCAGCATCTGAATATTCATCGCTGCGTTTGGCTGGGTAAAGCTGTTCTCAACCTGACGATAGATCATCTCACGTCCCGCCACCGGCAAACGTTCATCCACATAATCCCGATCGAGGCAGATTTTGGTTTTGGTGGCGCGGCCAATCAGCTGCACATCCAGGCCTTCGGCGCGCAGTTGATCGCGCAGTTCGCTGGCGGCCAGCTGCCACGCGTCATCCAGCTTACGGTGGTAGAGCAGCGAGATAACAATCTGATTGCTCAGGGTCGACAGATAGTCGATCTGAAACAGCTTATGGCGCAGCGTGCGATTGTCGCGGATCGCCGCGATCATTTTTGGCATCAGCTGGTTGATCAATTCACTGGCGGCAGGGAATTGATCGACGCGGATCCGCTCGCGGGTCTGCTGATCAAAGATGATGTGATAGATGTCATCGCCATCATGCCACAGACGGAATTCCGCACGCATGCGATAGTGGCTGACCGGTGAACGGAACACCTCCACCTCGGGCGCAGCAAACGGCGTCATCATCGTCTTTAAACGACTGACTTTTTCCGCCAGTTGCGCGTCATATTGTTCAATAGGGAGATGTTCGGGTGTCATGTTCCGTCCTGATTAATAGCTTACCAGCGGGCGATTGTAGGGATTCACTTGCTGATGTCCAGTCCCGCAGCGATAAGAAGTTTGGAAGTCTGGACTTCCGTATCGCCACTCCGTAGACTGCGTTCGCCGGCCTCAAGCCCGAGTTAATAGGGAATCCAGTGTGAATCTGGAGCTGACGCGCAGCGGTAAGGAATGTCGTGGTGAGTGCATTTGCAGACACTGTCCTGCGGGATGGGAAGTCATCACCACTTATGGTTCCCAGCCCGAAGACCTGCCGGTGTCCGTCGCTACTCGTACGATCATCGCGTGCTATTGATTGTATGCCTGCGGCATCCTGTTTTGTTTTTTGGATGCGATTAAAAATGACTAAAACGACCGCATCGCTGTTCGCCTTTAGTGCAACGGCGGTTTCTCTCTGGGCGCAAAATGGTTTTGCTCAGGGGAATGATGATACGCAAATAGTAACCGCCAATCGTTTCGCTCAGCCGGTATCCAGCGTGCTGGCCCCTGTCACGGTGGTGACGCGTGACGAGATTGACCGCTGGCAAGCCAAAAGCCTGACGGATGTGATGCGCCGCCTGCCCGGCGTCGATATCACCCAAAGCGGCGGTATGGGGCAGCAAAGCTCACTGTTTATCCGTGGCACCGAGTCCCGGCACGTCCTGATTCTGATCGATGGTATCCGGCTCAATCAGGCTGGCATTACCGGCTCATCCGACCTCAGCCAGATTCCTCTTTCGCTGGTGCAGCGTATTGAATATATCCGTGGCGCGCGTTCGGCGGTCTACGGTTCGGATGCGATTGGCGGCGTGGTCAATATCATCACGGGCCGTGCGCAACCGGGAACCACGCTGACGGCTGGCGTCGGGTCCAACGGTTATCAATCTTATGATGGCTCTACCCAGCAGAAACTGGGCGACGCGACCAGGCTGAACCTGGCCGGTAATTATACCTATACCAAAGGGTATGACGTGGTGGCTGGCTATCCCAACGCGTATGGTCCGGCACAGCATGACCGCGATGGGTTCATGAGCAAAACCCTGTACGGCAATCTGGAGCATCAGTTCAGTGATGAACTCAGTGGCTTTGTGCGTGGATACGGTTTTGATAACCGCACCGCCTACGACGGGTCAGATAGCTATGATGCCAGCTACAGCAACATTATTGGCCTGGCTGATACCCGACAGCTCTATAGCCAGACCTGGGACACGGGGTTGCGCTTCAATCATGATGTCTATTCGTCCCAGCTTATCGCCAGCTATGGCCGTACCAAAGACATCAATTACGATCCGCGCAACGGACGCTACGGGGCGGCGTCGACTTTCGACGACGTGACCCAATACAATCTGCAATGGGGCAACAGCGTGCAGATTGGGCAGGGCACGATCAGCGCCGGTGTTGACTGGCAGAAAGAGACGACGGAACCGGGCACCAACTATCTGGCAGACAGTTATGAACAGCGTAACACCGGCCTCTATCTGACCGGCCAGCAGCAGTTTGGCAGCGTGACGCTTGAAGGCGCGGTGCGCGGTGACGATAACAACCAGTTTGGCTGGCATAATACCTGGCAGACGGCGGCTTCCTGGGAATTTATCTCCGGGTATCGCGCTTTTGCCTCTTACGGTACCGCGTTTAAGGCACCGAACCTCTCTCAGGTCTACAGTCCTTTTTATGGTAACCGCGATCTCGATCCTGAAAAAAGCAAGCAGTGGGAAGGCGGATTTGAAGGTCTGACCGGGCCGCTTAACTGGCGGGTCTCCGGCTATCGTAATGACATCGATAACCTGATTGATAGCGACCCGTCGACCTATCGCTACTACAACATTAAGCAGGCGCGCATTAAAGGTGTGGAAGCGACCGCTTCATTTGATACCGGGCCGCTGGCGCACCAGCTCTCTTACGATTATGTCGATGCTCGTGATGGCAGCACTAATCAGCCGCTCATCCGTCGTGCTAAACAGCAGGTGAAGTATCAACTCGACTGGACGCTGTATGATTTTGACTGGTCAGTGACTTATCACTATCTGGGCGACCGTTATGATACCGACTTCAACAGTTCGCCCAGCCGTC
>Ga0308167_1001495_pt1 | contig 26804 bp, 32 predicted proteins | sample PhyCR1_2_FD_202138 | JGI IMG/M metagenome (GOLD analysis project Ga0308167, IMG submission 202138) | Phyllosphere microbial communities from UC Gill Tract Community Farm, Albany, California, United States - DLSLRC.R1 | ecosystem: Host-associated > Plants > Phyllosphere > Unclassified | place... | reverse complement strand
CGTAAAGTGTGGTACATCTGCTCACCTCTGGAAGCAGATATCGTCAGTTTTCGCTCCTACTGCGTGACGATCGAGGTTTCTTAACTATCCGGCTTCGGCCTTTGTCCTTCGGGGAAACATTCCCGAACGGGCTCATGTTTCTCCCGCTTTCAGGAGAAATCATGTCACTTATCCGTTCGTTTCTTTCTGAGTTCAGCAAACCCTTGATTTGGCCCGTTCTGCCACAACTCGTGTTGTTTCAGACTTTCCCCGACTCAAAGCTGCCATCAGAAGAACGCCCTGGCTTGCCTCACCCTCCGGTCTGCATGAATACCGCTCCCACGTCTGGTTTGACGATCGTCGTTACCACGCCATTGTTATGGTTCGTAAGATGATCGACGGACAGCCTTCGGAAGCGTTTGTGCACAGCCGTCACGGTGAGTTTCATACGTTCAGAGCGGCCCGTAAAACGGCGCAAATGGCAACGTCAGCACTGGCGACACTTACCGTGTTAAAACGCCAGGACTGATCACCTTCTTAACCATCCATCCGCTCAGCGGATCCCCTCGGGAAACATCTTTCCCGACAGGGCAGGTGTTTCCCGTTTTTACAGGAGAAACACCATGATTACCCTGCCTCTTTCACACACATTTTCCCCCGAAAAATTTATCTCCACCTGCAGCATAAAACTGTCCGCCGTCGTTAAGCGTTTTACCGACCAACAGGATACAAGTTGCTGGCTGACCAATCGTTCAGGAAACCTCAGTTTCCGGATACAGCTGCATCAGCTTCCTTCAGGAAAGTGGACTGCAGGCATTCTTACCCGTTCCGGCACCTTTCACGGTAATCACCGGTTTGGATCCCTTAACAGCCCTTCTGAACAGTTTCGTACCCGCAGTCAGGCGCGCCGTTTCGCTCTGAAACTGGCTAACCAGATGGCAACGCTGCGTTATGCGTATTAGTAAGGAACAGGGAGACAAATTGATGAACAACGTGATCTGTGATTTACAGCACCTTGCCCTTCTGGAAGGTGATCTGCTTGTTGCGCGGGCTAACGTTCGCCTGAGCATCGGAACCGAACGCCCTGAACCGACGGAGCTTACTGACACAGAGGAAAGCATCTACAGCGCCATATACAGGCTTCAGTACCACCTTGCCAAAGGGTGCTATGCCGATACCCGGTGTACTGCGCTTGTGGAAACGATTTTTGACCTGGGGCGAAGCACGGAACCCGAGCTTTTTAAGTTTGCGGTGGAATCTGCAAAGTTCGATGTCAGAGCTGAGGAATACGATGATTCTGACCATTTTTAATCCAATCTGACCCTGTGAACAGTCATCCCAGGGCAGCCCTCCCACATTTCTGGAGAAATTTAACGATGTATATAGCAATTAAAGTTAACGAGTCATCTGAAGGTCTGATCGGGGATATGCACGTCCTGTCCATGCTTGAGGGTGAACTTATGTACCTGAAGGCCCGCCAGAATCTTAATCTGCCGGAGCTGCAGAAATTTAAGCATCCGTACACCATCGATGACGCGCTTGAGGGGGTTGCGAGTAATCTTGCCTATGCAACCACCTACGGACGTTTTTCATCTTCAACCTTTACCGACATGCTGGCCGGCCTCACTACCCTTGGTAAAGAGATCTGCCCGTGGACCTGGGATTATGGCACTGATGTAGGCAGGCGTGATGCGCAGGAGCATCTTGCCGAGCGCGACTGCGATTCGTCAGAAACCGTTATCTGATTCCAGGCACCACCCTTAACCCTCTGGGGGATTTAACTCCCTCACGGGCGTTGATCCCCCTAAATTATCAGGAGGATTTATGACGCCCCATTCACTTTCCACATCTACCGCAGATGTTCACTATATCGTGACGCAAAAGGCCACCGTTCCGCCTGAACTATGGGCCACGTTCGTTCTGGCAATCACCGATGTTTTCTGGCGTCTGCCCGTTAACCTTCGTCCCTGCAATTCCACTAACGGGCTGCGCATGGAACGGTCATCGGAGCTTTTCCCGGATCCGGATATTTTCGCTTTCGCCAGCACGAACGAGGGTGATTTTATCGTCGCAACCGCGCTGATAACCCGCTTCCGGTCAATGAGCCCTGATGCCAGACCCAGAGTTATCGCTCCTCACGGCCAGCCGGTTGACCTTTTCACCCGTCTCGCGCTGGTTCTACTTTATAACCATTGCGAAGGCTGCTTTGAGATTACGTCTTCTGCCGGTGCCGCCAGCTGGTCCTTACCGGTTCGCTGGCTCTGCCGTCATGACGCGACGCTGAACCTGTCATCACCGGCGTCCTTCAGGGACGACAACGTGTTCAACGGCACCGCCGATGAGCTCATGCTGACGATGATGTCCGGAGCCGAACGTATCGTGACAACGCAGGAGTGGCTGCTTATCAATGAATTTGAATACAGGCTTTACGGCCTGAGATGTTCACTGGAGTAGTTCGCTTCCGCCCTGCAGCCGCAGTCATTAACCCCCGAAGGGATTTTATCCCGTCGGGATGAGATCCCTTCCAGTCAGTAAGGCGTTCTCATGCTTAAATTTGACAATGCGCAGCTTTCGCAGCTGTTCCATGAATCGTACCATCACGCTATGTCCGCCAGGCTCGTTATCTGCCCGCAGGAAGGCGTCTATCTTGAATTTCAGCGGGAACAGCCGAGTAAGCTTTTTCCCCGACTGAAACGCATCTATCCGGTGGGCTTCAGGGGAGGTAGCACCGATCCCGGCGTGCTGGCTGAAATGCACTTTGGTGATGGCTATTCAGCGCATACGCTTGATACCGGCGGAGCTGAATTCTTCAGAGAGCTTAGCGATGACGAGCGGGTAGTCGTGCTTGGCACGCGTGAAGCTTTTCGCCTTCTTCGTTGCCCCGTTCAGTGGCTGAGCGTGGCAAAGCTGCGTCAGTTCACCGAGCGGCTCAACCGGATGCGGATGGTGCATTTCCCGGCGTGTTATGACAATGGGGAACGTGCCCGCTGGTATGTATCTGCCTCGAACTTGCTTGAAGAGGCGGCATTTATCGGATGTAAACGAGCCAGCTGTAGTGATGAGCTTGATTTTTCCTCTGCCAGAAATGCTCTGGAAAAACTCGTTAACATCGTGAAAACCGACGGTTCAATTCGTACCGTCGTTTAACCAACCTGACCCCCTTGGGCGTATTTCTCGCCCAAGGGGGAGGGATACGCCCTTTTTTTACTAAAGGAGTATCCCGTGAAGAAACCAACCAAAGCGCGTCGCACAAAGAAAACTGAAACCGTCGATCTTTATCAGAAGGTGACGGATCGCATTGTTGAGGCGCTTGAGAAAGGCGTCGCGCCGTGGAAAAAACCGTGGCGCGCAACACAGAAGTACGCCGCTGCGGGCCCGCTGCCGGTCAATGCATCGACGGGGCGCGCCTACAGCGGTGTTAACGTTCTGCTTCTCTGGCTTGAGGCCGAAGAGAAGGGATACAAAACGGATCGCTGGGTGACGTACAGACAGGCTCAGGACATGGGCGGCCAGGTTCGTAAGGGTGAAACCTGCGCACAGGCCGTTATCTTCAAGCCTTTTGAAAAACAGGCTGAAGATCTCAGCGGAAACCTGCGTTTCGACGCCGAAGGTAATCCGCTGATGGAGTCGCGGGTGATGATAAAGCCCAACTTCCTGTTTAACGTCGATCAGTGTGACGGGTTACCCGAATCTGCTGTTGATATACCGCATGCCTCACCTGATGAGGATGAGCAGGGCAGGCTTCACTGGCCGACCGAGCAGCGGATAATGGAACTGCTCGATGCCGCAGGCGTGGCTATCAGCATTCGTTTACAGGATCGCGCCTACTACAGCCCGACCACCGACAGAATTGTGATGCCGGAGGCGAAGCAATTTTTTACCGAGGCCGATTACTGGTCCACGCTGCTGCATGAGATGGTGCATGCATCAGGCCATGAAAAACGACTCAGCCGCGAAGGCATAACCAAATCATCCAGAAAGTTTGGCGATCCGGTTTATGCGTTTGAGGAGCTGATAGCCGAAATGGGCAGCGCATTTCTCTGCGCCCAGCTTGGCGTTTATGGCGAGGTTCAGCACGAAAACTATATCGACTCCTGGCTGAAGGCGCTTAAAGAGGACAAAAAAGCCCTTTTTCGTGCCTGCCGGCATGCGAGAGAAGCGTCAGATTTTTTACTGCAGTCAACTGAAAAAGCGGCCCAGGCTGCTTAATTAACCAACCCGGCGGCGTCCATATCGCTCGTTGCCATCCCGTGAGGGCATTATTCCTCACGGGATGATGCCCTCTTTTTTTACGTAAGAGGAAATCAACCATGTCTGACTGGTGCAGAAATCATTTTGAAATTACCGGCAAATCTCCGCTTCTGGCCGTGGCAGAGGAATGGATAAAGGGCGAAACAGAGCCTCTTTACCGTCATGCCGTTATGCAGAGCATAAAACTTTTCCTTGCTGGCTGTGGTGGCCTGCTCCGCCCCGTTAAAACGGCATCTTTTTCACCCTTCCCGGAGCTTATAAAACTTGGGGTCGGGCAGAATACGCTGGCTAATCAGGCATATGAACAGTGGCTGGAATATCTGAAAAAAGACGTCCCTCTGGATGGTCATCATATCCGATTGATAAATCGTGTTTATCATCAGTCGGGTATTGGCGCCATAAAGTGGGAAAGCATTCCAGAGTTGTCGCGCAGACAGATTGGCAGGCTCTTGGAAGATCGGTATGCCGACTGGTTTGGTGTGGCGTCCCTTTCGCGAGACATTGACTTTGCTTTGTGCTGGGAAAAACTCGGACAGTTTCCCGAACGCTCCCAGCCCTGCGATCTGCTGCAGATTATTCCCAGCCGGCTTGCGGCTGAGATAAACGGGAGCGGCGGACTGCTGGCCGGTATGTCTACGGCAACCAGCCTTTACTGCCGGCTGTACGGAATGGAATGGCCCGCCGGCCATAACGTCCGCTTTCAGCGTGAAGGGTTAAACAGCATAAAGTTGTCTTTCGACTCACCCTGGTTTCCGCCGTCCGGTGAATCAGTGGCCGCACTATCGGCAATGTTCGATTGTGAGGTTCGTCACTGGTACAGCGAGCCCGCCCATGAACTGGAAGGTTTTGATTGCTACGATCGGGGGCAACACGTCAGCAGCGGCGAAGTCACCGTTGACGAACTGTCCGCGGAAGTAGTGGCAGTCGTTTCGGATAAGGTGGATGAACCTGAAGCCGTGGACAGCGCGCAGTCACCATTAGCCGCTTCATACCAGGAGGTTAGGATATGAAAAATGCAGACGAATATCTGCGATGCCGTGTGGTCTCAACGGCTCACCTGACGTCTCTGGATAACGAGCTGCTCGATGAGATCTCCAGTCGGCGTGATGAGTGGGGACCTGGTGAATGGATCCACTATATCGGTTTTGGCTACATAATCCGGCTAACCGCTTCTTCAAATCCGGTGTTGAGGCTTAAGGCAGAAGGACTGTCAAAAAGCGTTCGCCGGCTAATAGTCTCACTGATGAAGCGTGATGCAGTGGAGCTCCTGATATTTGAATCAGGCGCACCGCAGGTTGATGGTTTTGAAGTGAATGACTGGTAAGTAAACTCACGGGTCGTTAATCGCGGCCCTAATACCCTGAGGGGAACACTCCTCTCAGGGCGTGTTCCCCTTTTTTTTGGAGAACACGAATGACGATTGAATACAAAAAAGCGTTTCTGAAGCTGTTTCAGGTTACCGCGACATACCATAAGCGCCACAAGGTATTTGAGGACTTTGTCAGCTGCTCCGCCATTGCCCTGCACAATGGCGTTAGTTTTGATCAGGAGCTGGAAAACCGCTACCTCAGCATAATCGCTGGCTATGAAAAGGAGGACATCAGCAACATGGCTAAGCTGATGGGGCTTGTCGTTATGGCGCTTGAAGCAGAACGTTGTGACTTTCTGGGTAGCGTATTCATGGAGCTGAATATGGGAGACAAATACCGGGGCCAGTTTTTTACGCCCTGGGATATTGCCCGTATGATGGCTTCACTGCAGCTTCACGGTATAAGCAAGTGCTTTCCGGATCGGGACTTCATCATCCTACAGGAACCGGCGAGTGGTGCCGGATGCATGGTGATTGCTTTTGCCGAAGAGTTTGCTCAGCGTGGATATTCTCCACATGAACAATTATGGGTATCAGTAACTGACGTTGACCCGCTGGCCGCTGATATGTCTTACGTCCAGCTGTCTTTGTGTGGCATACCCGCTGAAGTTATAACCGGTAATGCCCTGACACTTGAACGCAGGCGCACAATTTATACGCCCGCCCATTACACCGGCAGATGGTCAGTTCGCCTCAACGAATATGATCAGAACGCTGCCTGAACCATAACGCCTCCTCGGAGGCGTTTTTTATTGTCCGGTATCTGGAAAAAAGCGGAAGAAGAAAATATTCAATTTCAACATTCAGTTTATGGTCGTTTATCGCCCTGAAAACCGTCAGCCTTGAGACTCCCCATTGTCAGAGGTTGCCGAGCTATGTCTTTTAAACAGACTCCCGAACAGGAAAGAATCATTACGTGGACGGGAAACAAGCTTGTCGTGGGCGCTTTTGCCGGAACCGGAAAAACATCAACGCTTGAAGCGTTCGCCAGAGCGAACCCGGAACGGCGAATGCTGTATCTGGCATATAATCGTGCCATCCGGGATGAGGCCGAACGCCGTTTTCCTTTTAATGTTGAGTGTAAAACGTCGCATCAGCTTGCCTGGTCCAAGTTCGGTCGTTTCTTTCAGCATCGACTTACAACGTCTCTTCGTATAACCGACGTTGCAAAACTGTTGAACTCACGATACTGGCCTCTTGCAAAAGCATGCCTCACTTCGCTGAACAACTTCCTCTACAGTGCTGACTCAGCGCCATGTTTTGCACATTTGCCTGATGAAAACGATCGTAGTGGCCTTGATGCCGGCAAAATTTTGGGTGCTGTACAAGTTTTATGGCGAGAAATGAGCTGCTCTGATTCTCGCTTCGCGCCGCTGGCACGGGTCCGACCGAGCCGGTCAAAATCATCTACAGCGGCGACGTCAGCACGGCCAGCAGCGCCGCTGACGCCGGCTCCCCGGCGTCCGGCGCGGAGGGAGATAAACCGCAGGCTAAACGTAAAAAAGTCAGCTACAAGGCGCCCATTCCGGTGCTGCTGACGCGTTATGCCGCGCAGAGCCTGTACGCCCCGGTGCGCACGGTCGAAGGCGTGCCGGGTATTCATCCGGTTAATCCGCATCTGCCGTCGCGCATCACCACGCTTTACCCCTCGGCGCCCGTGACCGTGTCACCCGTGGCCGGCTGGGGCGTGGCCGGGCGTACGGTGGTGGCGCTGCGGGTGCGTAACGACTCTCCGCAAAAGGTCGTGCTCGATCCGCGCGAGCTGCAGGGCCAGTTCGTCACCGCCACCTTCCAGCACCGCTGGCTGGGTGCCGCCGGCACGCCAGAGGACACCACCACGCTGTACCTGGTCACCGCCGGCCGCGCCGATGAGGCATTCGTGCGCGAGCCCTCCACCGCCCGCAAGGCCGCCCGCTCCGCCCAGAAGGTGATCCGCTATGAAGATTAAGTCAAACGGCCTGGTCAAGGTCCTGGTGCCGGCGGTGCTGATTGCCGGCGTCTTTGTGGTCGTTAAAGGCCACAACAGCAAACCGTCCGAACCGGTGCAGTCCGCGACGCAGACCCCACCGGCGCTGGCGAACCTGACGCCGCAGGAGCTCAAGGCCATCGGGGTCGAGGGCGACACGCCGCAGGACACGCTACGAACCATCGTGGGCTCGCTCAACGCCGTGCGCCAGCAGCAGGCCACGCTGAACAAGCAGAACGCCGACCTGCTGGAAGAAAACCGCAAGCTGCGCGATCGCAACCAGAACGTGTCCGGCCAGGTCAGCGAGGCGGTGCAGGGCGTACAGAAAGGGTTCAGCGAGCGCGAAAAGCAGCTGCGCCAGCAGCAGAATACGCTGACGTCCAAAATCAACGACCTCACCGCCCGGCTGCAGAGTACCGGCAAGGGGCTGGCCGACAAGGCCGGCGGCCAGGACGGCGACATACCGCTCGACCTCGGCCTGGACGGCATGGGAAGCGGGAACGGCAGCCCGGCGGCGGCGGGGAACGACGGCCTGATGTGGGTAACGCCGCAGGACGGCAAAAGCGCCGCGTCCGGTCAGGGCAGCAACGGATCCAGCGCCGGATCCGGCACCGCCACGGCCTTCCCGACCTCCTTCATGAGCGACAATGCGATCACAAAGCAGAAGGCCAGCTACGAGCAGCAGGTGAAGGGTTCGACCAGCGAAAAGGGCGCGGAAGAAGAGGCCGAGCCTGTCTACACCCTGCCGGAGAACTCCACGCTTATCGGCAGCCGCGCCATGACAGCACTGCTGGGCCGCGTGCCGGTTAACGGCACCGTGACCGACCCGTATCCCTTTAAGGTGCTTATCGGCAGGGACAACCTGACCGCCAACGGCATCGAACTCCCGGACGTGGAGGGCGCGATCGTGTCCGGCACGGCCTCGGGCGACTGGACCCTGTCCTGCGTCCGGGGCCAGGTCAGCAGCATTACCTTCGTGTTTACCGACGGCACGGTGCGCACCCTGCCGAAGCCCGACCGCAGCGGCCGCGCCGGCAACGGCAACGGTCAAAACGCCCGCAACGGCGACAAGGACACCGGCACCAGCGGTGGCATCGGCTGGATTTCTGACGAGAACGGCATTCCGTGCATTTCCGGCACGCGTAAATCCAACGCGTCCACGTATCTGCCGACGCTGGGCCTGCTGGGCGCCGCCGGTGCCGCAGGCGATGCGGTGGGCCAGAACCAGCAGACCAGCCAGACCAACGCCTACGGCGGCGTCACCTCCACGCTGACCGGCGACGCCGGGCAGGCCGTGCTCGGCAAGGCGATTTCCGGCAGCTCCGACGAGATTACCGAATGGGTGAAGCAGCGCTACGGCCAGACCTTTGACGCCATTTACGTTCAGCCGGGGGCGCACCTCGCGGTGCACATCACCCGCGAGCTGGCAATCGACTATGAAGACAAGGGCCGCAAGGTGCGCTACGACTTCACCCTGCCCGGGGAAGACGACAGCACCGGCGGGCTCGACTGAGGAGACATGACATGCAGATTTCAGTAACACTCGGCGTTTTTATGCTGGTCGCGGCCTCCACCCTTGCGGGCTGCTCCACGTCAAAAGATGAGATGCTGCCGGCGGGCAACAGCAACATGCTGGAGCTCTGGAAGGGCACGGACGGCGAAAGCGGCCCGGCGCGCGGCGTTGAGGGGCGCGCCGCCCTGCGTCGCGCCCTGACCGACGGCGAACAGCAGGCGGCCGTCAGCGACGATCGCAGCTACAGCCGCACCCAGGAGTCGGAGATCAGCCAGCAGTTTCCGCGTCTGCCGAATCCCGACATGGTGATGTACGTTTTCCCGCACCTGGCGCAGGGCAACACGCCCGTCCCGGGCTACAGCACCGTTTTCCCCTTCTATGACCAGACGCAGTACGCGATGCCTGGCGAACGCACGGAGGCGCTGTAATGTTCGGACTCTTTAAAAAAAGCCGGCCCGCCCGGCAGGACATCCCGGAACCAACCGGCCCGGCGCCGCTGACGCGTCCCGGAAAAATGACGCAGGACGACGAACGGCGGGTGTACGCGCATAACCCGTCCATCGTGGACTACCTGCCGTGGGCGGAGTTTCTGGACGAGGAGCAGTGCCTGCTGCTGGACGACGGCGTCTCGGTCGGGGCGGTGTACGACATCACCCCGGTTGCCACCGAAGGCCGCCCCGACGCGCGCCTGGAACAGATCCGGGATGTGATCGAAGACGCCCTGCAGGACAGCTTTGACGACATGGAGGCTAACCCGTGGATCGTGCAGTTTTTCTGCCAGGACGAAAACGACGTGGACGCCTATCTGGACAGGCTGCGCGGGTACGTCAAGCCGCACGCACAACACACCGAGTTTACCGAGGCATGGCTGAAGGAAACCGAAAGCCACCTGCGCGGCATCGCCCGGCCGCAGGGGCTGTTCGTGGACAAACTGATCACCGGCCAGCCGTGGCGCGGCCAGCAGCGACGGACCCGCATGATCGTATACCGCTGGGTGGATAAAAACAGCCGCGACCTGATGCCGCCCGTGAGCATGCTGAACCAGGCGTGCGAAAGGCTGTGCGGCGCGCTCTCCAGCGTCAACATCGGCTGCACGCGCCAGAACGGCCTGCAGGTCCACGCCTGGCTGCTGCGCCTGTTTAACCCGGCGCCCGAGGGCATGGACAGGGAGAGCTTTTACCGCGCGGCGGCCTACGAGGACAGCCGCAACACGCCAGACGGCACGATCCCGGTTGAAAACGACTTCTCCGAGACGCTGCTGTTCACGCCGCCGCGCTCGGACGTGGAAAACGGCGTGTGGTGGCTCGATAACCTGGCGCATTCGGCGCTGTCGGTTGAGCGCCTGCGCAAGCCGCCATCGCCCGGCACGCTGACCGGGGAGAAAAGCCGGGGCGAGAAGAGTGTTAACGCCCTGATGGACATGTTTCCCGAGGGCACCATGCTGTGCATGACCATCATCGCGGAGCCGCAGGACACCCTGGAGGAAAAGTTTAACCGGCTGGCAAAGAACGCCATCGGGGAAAACACCGAGTCGGGCCGCGTGCGCCAGGACGTGGCCGCCGTGAAGGAGCTGCTCGGCAACCGGCACAAGCTGTACCGGTCCGCCATCACGTTCCTGCTGCGCGCAAAGGACATGACCGACATGAACCGCAAGCGCATTGAGCTGTCCACGGTGCTGCTTAACGAGGGGCTGCAGCCCGTGCGCGCCGAGCACGAGGTGGGCCCGCTGAACACCTGGCTGCGCGCGCTGCCGATGTGCTTTAACCCGCAGAGCGACAAAAAGCACTGGTACACCCGCCTGACGTGGGTCCAGCACCTTGCCGGCCTGCTGCCCGTCACCGGGCGGGAAACCGGCACCGGCAACCCGGGATTCAGCTTCTTTAACCGGGGCGGCGACGTGCTGAACTTCGACCCGCTCAACAAGCACGACCGCTCGCAGAACGCGCACATGCTGCTGTTCGGGCCAACCGGAGCGGGCAAGTCGGCCACCCTGTGCTCCATGCTCTGCCAGCTGATGGCGGTCCATCGCCCGCGCCTGTTTATCGCCGAGGCCGGCAACAGCTTCGGTCTGACGGCGGACTACTTTGAAAGCCTCGGCCTCACGGTGAACAAGGTCAGCGTCAAGCCGGGCAGCGGCGTGTCGCTGCCGCCGTTCGCCGACGCGCACAAGCTGTTTGAGATTGACGCGCCGGCACCGGCGGTGGCGGAGAGCGATTTGCCGGAGATTGACGAGGACGACGAGGGAGATGGAAACGAAAAGCGCGACATCCTGGGTGAAATGGAGATCTCGGCACGCATGATGATCACCGGCGGCGACCCGAAGGAAGACGCCACGCTCAGGCGCGCCGACCGGGCCATGATCCGCGAAGCCCTGCTGATGGCCGCCCGGCAGAGCCTGGAGGAAAGACGCCAGATGCTGCCCAGCGACCTGCAGAACGCCCTGAACCGAATTTCCACGGATGAGGCCGTCGAAGGCGGCCAGATCCGCAACGAGTCGCGCCGGGCAAAGGCGGCGGAGATGGCGGAATCGCTGGGCATGTTCACCCAGCCGGGGAGCTTTGAAGCCGAGCTGTTTAACAGGGAGGGTTCGCTGTGGCCGGAGGTGGATGTCACGCTTATCGACCTGGGCCACCTGGCGCGCGAGGGCTACGAAGCCCAGATGGCCCTGACTATGGTTTCCCTGACCAACACCGTCAACAACATCGCCGAGCGCGACCAGTATCTTGAGCGCGATATCGTCTTTCCTGTGGATGAGGCGCACATTGTGACCGTTAACCCGCTTCTCGCGCCGTACATGACCAAGGTGGTCAAGATGTGGCGTAAGCTCGGGGCATGGCTGTGGCTTGCCACCCAGAACCTGGAGGATTACCCGGCGACGGCAGGCAAGATGCTGAACATGGCCGAGTGGTGGATCTGCCTGACCATGCCGAAGAAAGAGGTGGAGGATATCGCCCGCTTCCGCACGCTTTCCGAGGAGGAAAAGGCCGTGCTGCTGTCGGCCAGCAAGCTGTCAGGCTGTTACACCGAAGGCGTGGTGCTGTCGAAAAAAATGCAGGCGCTGTTCCGTGCCGTGCCGCCCAGCCTGTTTCTGGCACTGGGCATGACGGAGAAGGAAGAGAAGGCGGAGCGCAAGGCACTGATGCGTAAACATAACTGTTCAGAGCTTGATGCTGCTATTCTCGTAGCAAGAAAACTGGATCGTCTGCGTGGACTGATGACGGCTGAGTCGGCTGGGATGCCGGAATACAACGATAAAAGAGAGAAGCTGACCGCATGATTAAGCTTAAATACGCGTGCCCTGTAACACAAACCCCCGCGGCCGATGAGACGCCCACGCCGACGCTTTTCGGCCTGTATCCTCAGGGCGAGCCTGTCGCCACGCAGAGTACCCAGGAGCGGCTTGAGGCGATGAAAGGCGCGCTGAAGGAGCGCCTGCAGCCCCCGGTCGCCATTACCTGCAATCCGCACCGGATCGGGAAAAACAGCTGCGTTGCCATCCATCTGGAGGATGGCCGGGGAAAGCGGGCGGACATTCTTGTGACTCAGGAGGGCCGCGCCAGCCTGCCGCTGGACAATGAATTTGACTCACCCCGCTGGTACGTCAACGTGCCCGACGCGGCGGATATGGTGTATATGACGCTCTGGGTTAACAGCGTTTTTCAGGAGTAATGTGCGTCTCAGACGTATCAATTAGCCGGCCAATCTGGCCGGCTTTTTTTATTAACCTTAAAGACAACGGCTGAGAGTGATCGACTTCTTTATTCACAGACTGAAATGTCCGCTATGAGCGAGAAGCGGACATTGCTAACATCAATCTGTGTCAATCAATGGGGAGCAGGTCAGCATCTTTATACGCATCGCAACATATCACCAGAATAAAACGCTAGCGATGATTGTAAGGCTCATTAATATAATCTGCTTGGTAAGCATTTTTAAATTTCAAACTTTTCATCCAGTTAAGAATGAACGATATCTCAATCACCGTGTATGTAATTGAATAATGGTAAACCAGTCGGGATTAACCCATAACCGAAAGTAGCATTTGTGACAATTGCAAAGCTACCATAAATGGCTGTTAAACCGCATAAAATTCCAACCCATCCTCCAGCGTAGGTTAGGGTTAGTGAATTGCAGCATGCTCCGAGGCCAAGTAACAGATAATCTATCCATAGGGTTAAAAACACTATAAATGTTACTCGCGGCAGGCAAAAAGTGGATATCCAGAATAAAAATGTCATCACTCCCCAAGTGATCAATATAGCGCCTGTTGTAGGTCCTGCTGCGGAGATATCTATAATGTGATTTTTTTCGAACAGGGACATTAACGCAAACCACAACCAGAAAGCGCCATAGCTACAGGAGGAGGTTACACCAAAAGTATTACCAAGGCGGAATTCACAAATGCCAACGATTATCTGTACCAGCCCGCCGAATACTAGCGCAAGCGGCAAAACTACAGCAAATCCGCCCGGTGGCAATAATCCAGCATTAACCAGACTTAATGAAACGGTAGTGAGTCCAAAAGCGGCAAAACCAAGTCCAGATGGTACAGCATGCATGGCAGGCGACGCAGATAACATAGATCCTCATTATACAGTGGGTGCAACTTCAAAAGCCTGCTACAGAGAAAGGGTCGTAATCCTACAGGGGAAAAACACACTAAGGGCTTGTCAGCAAAGCGCCACGATCAAATACTGAAGCGGGGTGCTTTCAACTTAATCTGCCTTTACAGAAATTTCTGCCTCAGCCCTGCCAGCGTGACTGACGAATAATATTGCAAAAATTCCTTGGCTTAAAACTTGCGTCTTTATCTGCCAGAACATCAGCTTTTACATTACCGAAGATGGTCTGCGGTTTGTGTTTGATACCATCATAGAAAGCCTGAATGATGTCTTCTTTGAAAGCTGGGGTACGTAACAAAACTGTTGATTAAAAAGACCCGGCAGGTGAAGGTCTCAATCCGGCCGGGGAAAATCCACACAAGGTATCATCCATAACATTAAATTGCCGACAGTACCGGCAGGACAGACATGGGTTCATTCAAAGCATAGAAAGCTCACCTGTAAGATGAAAATACAGCGCTAAATCTGACAGGATATTCAGCTGACCAGCTTGTAAATACTCTACGTAAACATTCATACAGAGGCACCGCGTCAGAGCGGGTGCCTCTGTATTGCACTCTGCAGTCTTATCCCTGCCAGCGCGAATTACGGATGATGCTGCAGAAATTCATTGGCTTAAAGCTGGCTTCTTTATCTGCAATGACATCGGCTTTAACGTTTCCGAATGTAGTCTGCGGTTTATGTTTGATACCGTCATAAAACGCCTGAATGATATCTTCCTTAAAGTCAGGCGTACGCGGAAACTGCTGTGTGACCGCGCTGATCTCTTCCTGCGTAAACTTTTCGTAATCAATGCCCAGCACGTCCATCTCAACGCCGGCAGTAAGCAGCGCGATTTCAGGCGCCATGAACTCAGGAATACCTGGGGTGGTGTGCAAAGCTATGGCAGTCCAGACCTTGTCAATATCATGCGTAGCAATGCCGTGCCCTTCCAAAAACTTACGGGCTTCATTCGCGCCGTCTACTTCAAAACGTTTGTCGCAGCTGCAATATTCGTGAGTCAGACCAATGTCATGGAACATACATCCGATGTATAACAGCTCAGCGTCGGCCTTAAGACCGCGCATCTTGCCAGCCAGAGCTGCCCAGTGATACACGCGGCTCGAATGGTTGAAAAGCAGATCGGATTCTGTATCGCGAATAAACTCTGTGGCCTCACGAGCCATTTTGCTGTCCGGAATACTGATACCTTCAATTGTGCGGCTCATAAAAATTCCTCTTCTTGGTTGTAGGCCTACAGAATAAAGCCTAACATTGATGTCCTGAATAATATTATTACGACTATATAGGACATAAAGATGAATCAAGACGCTGGGGAATTAAAATGAGTCACAACGTCTTTATTCTGGCCATACCAGGCGTTCAGATGCTTGACGTATGCGGACCGATTGATGTCTTTGCTGAAGCCAACAGAGTACTCAGACGTGACTTTTATACGCTACGCATCCTTTCCGTCACCGGGTCGGTTGTCCGGTCTTCGTCCGGCGTAAAGCTGTCGGCCGACGCATCGCTTACTGACTGCACTGAACTCATTACGGATACGTTTATCATTGCTGGCGCACCTGAGATTGCCCGTTATCAGCCCGACTCCCGTGTACTGGAAAAAATCGATGCGCTTTGCGATTCAAGCCGTCGCTATGGTTCAGTATGCACAGGCGCTTTACTTCTGGCGTTAACTGGAAGGCTCAGTGGAAAAAGGGTAACGACTCACTGGGCATGTGCAGATGTTCTTTCTGTCAGGCATCCGGAAATTATCGTAGAAGCAGATGCATTGTACGTGGCGGATGGGCGAATCAGAACAGCGGCAGGTGTGACATCGGGTCTTGATATGGCGCTGAGGCTTGTAGAGGAAGACCTCGGACGGAGCGTTGCGGCTGAAGTAGCAGACCAGCTGGTGATGTTTTTCAGGCGCCCTGTTAACCAGTCTCATTTTGTAAGAAGCAGTACGCTTTCGCTCGATGGTCGTACAGCACTTCAGGATTTGCAGCGCTGGGCAATTGCGAACCTTAAGGATGTCATTTCGGTTGCTATGATGGCAGACCATATCAGCTTTAGTCAGCGACACCTGACCCGTATTTTCCGGCAGGAAACGGGACTGACGCCGGCTCAGTGGCTGGAAAGAGAGCGGGTATCTAAGGCAAAGTTGCTCATTGAAAATGAGAATCTTCCAACAAAAAAACTGGCCAGCGAGTGTGGTTTTTCAGGTACGGACGTTATGAGACGCGTTTTCAGCCGCCTGACGGGAATTACCCCTGCAGATTACAGAAAGATGATTAAACGGACATAGTACATAAAGCGCCTGGTTTTCGGGCGCTGACTGATGAGTCATTTTATAACGTCGATGACAGTCAGTTCCCGTATGAAATCATCGCTCTTTTGACCTGAGTGGAACAAGGATACGATCTTCCTCATCAATTTTTTTCCCGGGGCGACAATCGATTAGATTTGAGGCCTTACGTTGATGAGTTGTGGCAGGAAAGCAACTTCCGCCGTGGGCGCAGTAAGTAATATGATTTGCTTTCGTTCTCTGTATGTCCACAGGTACAACCTGCCCTTTTTTCCAGTGGTTATTCAGGTTGTCTGTGACTGAACCTACGATGCGTATATGGCATTCGGTAGCCGCCATTGCATTAGTAGTGCACCCAGCCCACGTAAAGAAAAAGACCAAAAACGCTTTTTTTCTCATGCCTGCTGATTTCCTAAATTATATAGTTGAGCCTGATATGATTTTTAATCATACCTGGCAGAATGTCAGATGACGGACGTCAGGATTTGCTGATCTAAAGTCATTCTGCAACTGATTTACAGAGTAATGACTGACAAAGATATAGTCCCGTGTTTTTAATACAAATCAGGACATAACGATTTTTCAGGACATCAGGAATTGCAAAAAACTCACATTTGATTGCCTGCTCAGGCATCCTCAGAAAAATCGTTCAACCACTGATTTTGATAGAGGCTATCTGTGAGCACAGGTACTGTTCTTGTCAGAAATATTCGTGCGGCATCCCGGGTCATTGTCCGGGAGCTGGGTTTTATAGATCTTACATTTTCAACAATCCGATATTCTCCCTCCGCTATTCACACTCTGATTGAGATAGAAAAAACGGGAGGAATGACTTTAGAAGAACTTCAGCAGTTTCTTGGAATCGAAGGAAGCAGCGTGCTAAGGACTGTCAATCGCCTTCTTAAAGCCGGCGAAATTGAAAAATGGCCCTCGGTGAGCGACGGAAGGAAGAAACAACTCAGATTAAGCAAAAAAGGAAGTGAAACCGTAAATACCATACATATTTACGGCGATAATCTTGTCAGAAATGCTCTGGAAAAACTTGATCCAATAAGTCATAAAATAGTGAAAGAAGGTTTACATTACTATGCTTTCGCTTTAAAAGCCCGCCGCACAGGCCATAAATCCTGCAGTCAGAATAACATCAGAATTGCTACAGGATATCATACCGGAATGGTTGGCCGCATTACTGAAATGCATATCAGTTTTTACGCGCGAGAGCATGGTTTTGGCAGCTTTTTTGAAGCAAAAGTTGCAGCAGGCCTTGCTGATTTTACCGGCCGTCTCCACAAAACCTGCAATCAGGTCTGGCTTGCAATGATGGATAATCGCATCGTAGGGTCAATCGCTATTGATGGAGAGGATCTGGGAAATAATGAAGCACATCTTCGCTGGTTCATCCTTGATGACGGCTGTCGGGGAAGCGGCACAGGAAAGGCTTTGATTAGAGAAGCAATGAAATTCTGCGAAGAGCAGGGTTTTGATGCCATCAGACTCTGGACGTTTAACAAACTCTCAGCCGCTATACGACTGTATGAGTCATTTGGTTTCGAGCTGGCAGAGGAGTGGGAAGGAGATCAGTGGGGATCGGTCATTACTGAACAGTTGTATATACGCAGAAACAGTTGCGCGGTTTGAAAAATTTAATCTCTTTAGTCTGGAAGGAATGCCAGTGATCACGCTATCCCGTTTATTTGTGTACCCGGTTAAATCGATGCGAGGCTTGCAGCTTTCACATACTCAGGCGCTTGAGAGCGGCCTGGCTTTTGACCGGGTTTTTATGTTAACCGAACCGGATGGAACCTTCATTTCTGCACGTCAGTTTCCGGAGATGGTGCTCTTCACTCCCATCCTGTTACCAGAAGGCCTGCTTATTATCGCGCCAGATAACAGCAAAGCGTTTATCCGCTTCGCTGATTTCAGCTCAGATAGTGTGACCACAGAGGTATGGGGAAACAGCTTCATCGCACACGTTGCTTCAGATTCAATCAACGAGTGGCTAAGTAACTTTTTCCCTCGCCCGGTTCAGCTACGCTGGACCGGGACAAAACCCGCGCGCCGTGTTGAGCGCTTTGAGCAAGTACCTCTGAGCTTTGCCGATGGTTTTCCTTATCTGTTGATAAACATGGCATCTCTTCGGGATTTACAGAAACGCTGTCCGGCAGGTATTCGCCCGGAGCAGTTTCGGCCAAACCTGCTTATCAGTGGTGCAGATGCCTGGGATGAAGATAGCTGGAAGCGGATTAAAATTGGTGAAGTTACTTTCGATATGCCAAAGCCATGTAGCCGCTGCGTATTCACAACCATCGGTTCTGAAAGCGGCCGCCGCCATCCAGATGGTGAACCGCTCGCCACGCTCCAGCGTTTTCGCAGCGCCAAAACTAGTGGAGACATTGATTTTGGCGTTAACCTTATAGCGCTCAATAGCGGTATTATCCGTGCCGGTGATTCAGTCACAGTGCTTGAGCGTCAGACGCCACGCATTTATCAGGAACGGGAAGAAATTAAAACGCTGAAAACTACCAGCCTTCCTCCGGCCGTCTTGAAAATCAGCTATTGCAATGAGCAATTTGCCGGTGACAATCAGCAGGTGTTGTTGGACCAGCTTGAAATGAAGGGGTTCCGTATACCTTATTCGTGTCGCGCCGGAATTTGTGGCAGTTGCAGGATGACCCTGGTTTCAGGAAATGTAAAAGCGCTAAAGCAAAGTGCAGTATGTGAAAACGGCACAATCCTGTGCTGCAGCTGTATTCCCGAGGGCGATATTGAGCTGAAATAAGCCAGGGGCGTCTATAACTTTAGCGTTTCAGGGGCAATGCAATGGCGATGGCTGTCGTTTTCATCTGAACAATGAGGCCTGAATGTCCGCTTTTGGCACAGAGCGGACACAACTTTGTTGGCCACTTTGGACTTCCCGGCATGATAAACTACCAGAGTATCTTCACTAACTGGCTCGCCGATAAGCTGTGCTAAATTATTACCTTCACGAGCCAGCAGTTATGGCTGTGACAACTCGGGAGCGGGTCATACAGATTACCTGTCTACGTCATACGTCATATCATTCGTGGGTGAATAATCGTGGGACTGTCAGTTGAGGCTTCTTTCTGCGGAGCAGCCGGTTAACGAAACACTGAGTTCCTGCCCGTCGATTTTGATGGTAAGTGAATTAACGCCTTCTGTTGTCATCACATCACTCAGAACTGTACCCAGTGCCTGGAGGATTTCCCTACTGCTGGCACCGGTCATACTCCCAACGGTCATAACTGACAAATGCACTGACCTGATGACTTCTTCACGTATTTCTTCCATGAAACACTCTCTGTATTGATTATTTGCAATTCAGTTATAAAAACCCCGCCTATAAACTGCTTATCAGCAAACAGGCATAAAGGGGCGTTATGCTGGCCTTACAACCTTACCCTGACGTAAACGCTGCTACATTGAGCCTTGTCATGTATATGAAACATATAGCCGTGGCTTAACACTGGCCTGAATGTTTGAGCAAGACTATAGCCTCGTTACCTGGCCTGTGAAACTGTACTGCGTGACCTGCTCCCCGTTGCTTAATACATAGTGATGTCCGGTTATGGCACAGAGCAGACATTCGCTCAGGGCAAGGTCCGCTATGAGCGAAAAGCGGACATTACTGGATTAATTTCAGTTACTTACGTGACTTTAGGAAGCTGTCAGTAATGTGCCAGCCCGCCATCTACAGCATACTGGCTGCCGGTAACATAAGATGCGTCATCGGACAGGAGGAAAAGTGCAACTGCAGCGGCCTCTTCTGCTGTTCCTGCACGACCCAAAGGAACCTGGCTTACCACAAAATCTTCAAACTGCTGACGAGACTCTTCTGGCATAAAGTGCCTGAAGTTAGTTTCAATCGGACCTGGTACCAAAGTGTTGGCGCGGATACCGCGTTCAGCAAACGCAGATGCCCAGCTTTTGACCATAGCGATAACGGCGCCTTTCGTCGCTGCATACAGGCTTGTCATCGCCGCTCCTTCATATACAGATGAGGATGAAGTCACCAGAATGGATGCACCTGAATTAAGTGATTTGGAGAGAGCTGCCAGCTGTAGCATTGGACCGCGCACATTAGCGTTCATCATACGATTGAAAGAATCTGCCGTTACAGATTCCGGAGAGCCTACCTCTGCAAAGCCGGCATTAAGCCATAATCCATCAAGTGAACCCCAGCCGCTGATAGCTTCCCCCAGCCCGTTTATGTCAGTTTCGCTTGCAGCATCGCTTTTCAGAATAAGCGATGTCACAGGAAGCAAGCTGTGTGCACGTTGCAGCCTTTCTTCATTAAGCCCCGTAATGGCTACGTGGCCACCTTCAGTAACAATACGCTGAGCGCCTGCCAGCCCCATGCCACTGGTGCCACCCGTGATCAGTATACGTTTACCCTGAAATCTTCCCATGCTTACTCCCCTTATTTAGCTGCGGAATCAGCATTTACCTTACGTAAAAAAAACACTATTCGTCATCTGTTTCATAATGCAACCATGGGAACGACTGGATTGCTGCTTGGACGTCCGCTTCTGGCACAAAGCGGACATTCGCTGTTCGCTTTTTCATGATTCTCTAGCCAATGCCGACAAATTTTCAAAATCCCAAATAGAGTTTAATGCTGAATCCCTGAGCACGCGCTGTCACGCTGGCACCCTGATACCCGTGACGGAGATTTGCAATGCGCATCAGGCCACTCCTGTTTTTTTCCCTGCTGATACCGATCCAGGTAATGGCAGGCACCGTCGTCTTCACCGACGCTCAGCACCCTCCCCTGAACCTCACCGCCGATACTGAAGTTGTCTGGCTGGACGGCCCCGATCGTCTGCAGCAGGCTATATTCGGTGATCTGTCGTCCGATCCACAGCAGGCAGCCCTGCAGGCTCAGCAGATCATTCAGTCGCCCGACTGGCCCCGGAAGCAGGCGCAGATTGCCGGCGCCTATCGTCAGGTGGTCCATGCCTGGGAAATCGGCCTGCACAAGTACCCCGCCGTCGTATTTGATGATCGGGATGTGGTATACGGCACGGCTGACGTGGCACAGGCCAGTCTGCACCGCACGCAGGGGGCAGACTGATGCCCGGATCATTCAGAAAACATGTTTATGCCGCTGGCACTGCCTCGGTTCTGGCCGTGGCGGTCGCCCCGGCCACGCTTGCCGCCATCAATACTGCAGGGATTATCGCCAGCGCGGTGACGCAGGACTGCATCAGCTGGCGCGTGAGCGGCGTCTGCTACTGGCTGATGTGTACGCCCTTTGGCTGCTCGGTCAAAACCTCGGTTAAGGTGACGCACTACATCCCTGAGGTGGTGGTGTCAACCTACACCGGCCCGGGCGCCAATCCCTGGCGTGAAATGGCCTTTATGAGCGGGGCTGCCGGCACCGTTGACGGCGGCCTGACTCATGGCGCCGCCGCCGGCGGAGGGAATGCCGCTGACATCAAGGACGCGGGGCGCCGTCAGTCAAACATCAAGTTTAAGTACGCCGACGCCATCGGGCATCCGGCCACCTCACTGATTGGCGGCAGCATTGCCGGCTACTCCTGCGATACGGCAGCCCGGGCATTTAATCCTTACTTCCTCAGTGCGCTGGACTCACTTATGTGGCGTTCGGGCCTGCCGGAGGCGCTTTATCCGGAGGCGCTTATCCCCGGACAGCGCGAGCTGGGTAGCCAGGCCGGCGCCAACATGTGGGGCAACCTCTATCCACGCTCAGGCTTCGTCAGCCAGACCGATGATGACAAAGCTTCCGCCGTGGTCGCCCAGCGCGTGGCCGACATCATCACCCGCTCCGGGCAGATCCACGTTTATCAGCAGCTGAAGGGCATCCGCAAGCCGGGCTACTGGCCGCCGGGCGAGGTGAAGGAAAACACCGGCACGGCGAACCATAAATGGCAGCGGCTCTCCCCCACGCTCTCGGCAACCTGCGCCGTGTTCCCCGACGGCGCCTACCCCACGGCGCAGGACGGCAACGAGGCGTACGCGCTGTGGCAGCCTTACAGCTGCTGCAAGCGTCGCGGCCAGACCTTCCTGTATGCAACCAATTTTTAAGAGGCAAGTATGTCATCACGCAAAATTAAAACAGCCGTACTGGCCGTCGCGATCGCCGGAACACTCGGCTCCGCTCAGGCTGATGATGATAATCGTTCGTCGGCGTTTGGTATCTCGCTCCCTTCGGTCAACAACAGCGCGATCGGCTATGGCAAAGACGTCAGCGGCGCGGTATCCGACAAGCTGTATTACACACTCGGCGGCGGCTCGGTTATTTCCCAGCCGGCCACGCGCAGCAGCATGCGCAAGCTGGGGATGAATATCGGCTGGAGCAGCGATCTGATGTGCGGCAACTTCGATCTGAAAACCACCGTCGGTAACCAGCTTAACGGCGTGACCAGCGGCTACAAAAACCTGATGGGCGAAGTAATTCAGGGTGCCACCGGCGCGGTAGCGAGTCTGCCGGCCATGGTGATACAGCGTGCCAATCCGGGCCTGTACGACATGCTGACCAACGGCGTGCTGCAGGCAAATGTGGCGTTTGATAAAGCCCAGCTTAACTGCCGCAATATGTCGAAGCGGATGATGAACTTTTCCGACGGCAATAAGTGGACTCAGGGCGCCATGATGGAGGAGTACAAATCGCTGGTTAACAGTGGGGATGCCGATGCGGTACGCGTGGATAACGAATCGGAACAGCTGGGCGGCAAAGCGGGCAGAAGCTGGATAGGCGGAGAGATGAGTGGAGGTCAGGGTCAGAAGGCGATTCGTCCCACGCACGACCTGGCCGCCGCGGGCTATAACATGATGAACAGCCTGCCTGTTCTCAGTACGGAATCAGTACACAGCGACAGCTGTGAAGGCGGAGCCTGCAAAAAGTTTGAAAGTGCGGAAAAAGCCGCCGATGCAATCGTGCAGGTTCTTGGCGATCGCTCACTTCGCACCTGCTCCAATGCGTCTGAATGTACCAGCGGAGGTGAAGAGCAACAGCCCAACACTACCATTGCCGGCACGGGGTTTGCGCCGATCCTTGAAGAAACCACCAAGACCAATACTGAGCAGCTTGTGAAGCTCGTTAACGGCAGCGAGCCGCCCAACGCTGCAAACCTGGCGAAGCTGAAAACCGGTAGTCTGCCGATCACCGCCGGCGTCATCAGGGCGCTGCAGCGTGATCCGGACAATGCCGCCCTTACCGCGCGGCTTGCCGGCGAACTGGCGATGGCAGATACGGTTGAAACCGCCCTGCTCATGCGCCGCATGCTCGTTACCGGTATGTCAGAGCCGAACGCTGCATCTCAGCCCTTAGCGATATCAGAAGGCGATCGCCGCGTCGAATCCATCGATCGTGAAATCACCGCGCTGCGTAATGAAATGGAGCTCAAGCGTGAGCTGTCCCGCAACTCCGTTCTGACCATCATCGAGCGCGAAAATGGCCGCGTGAACAGCAACCCGCAGACCCAGAGCGATGACAACACGGACAGCCGCATGAACCGACTGGCGGTGCCCGAGACGGAAAGTAAATGAGAGAGGCCCAAACGATGAAACCAGTAAAGGAGGCACGGCGCGCCTCATTTTTCCGTCGCCATCCGGTTTTGCAGCGCACGCTAATCATTGCCGGCACGCTGCTGGCTCTGCTGCTGACCGCGCTCGTTATTGCAGACAACGCGATCAAAAACCCTGACCAGGCCGCCGCTTTCCGCGAATGGATGGAGCGCGCAAAATACGGCTGGCTGCTGTGGCGGCTGGCAATATACGGCGGCCTGACGTGGGGGTTTGTAAAAATCCTGCGGGCGCCGGGGTTCAGATCGCAGTACCGCCAGCCGCTTATCCGGATCGCCGCCGTCAGCGTGATTTTTGTCGTGGTGTGTGAACTGGTGCTGCTCAGCGGCCCGGGAGCGTCATAATGCTGACTAACAGCTATCTGGAGTACTTCCTGACCCTGCTTGGCTGGGTCGTTAATAACGGCCTGTGGAACATCCTGCTCAGTACCGGGCTTTTCGCCGCACCTGTGGCCTTCCGGCTGCTCGGCATCTGGATTAAGGTCCGTGAGGAAGGTGAGGACGAGGGGAACAAGGGCGCGCTGTCCATTCCCCGGATGGAGCACGCCATTTACACCTCCTTTCTGGTCATTATTGCCTGCTGCATGCCGCTGATGAACGTGGATATGGGCACCATCAAATATGACGCCACCCGCGCGCAGACGTGCGGCACCTGGACGCCGAAGGCGCCGGATGACACGGGTTATTCGCCCGTGATTTCCAGCCTTAATGACCAGACCGCTGCCGCGCCCGTGTGGTGGTATCTGATGCACAAGCTGGCAAAGGGCATCACCCAGGCGTCGGTCGCCACCATTCCCTGCCGGCCCGACATGCGTCAGATCCGCTTTGAGGTGCAGCACACGCGCATCAATAACAAGGGACTCGCCGAGGAATTGCAGGACTTCAGCAACGACTGCTATTCGCTGGCGCTGTACATGTGGAAACGCGAGGATCAGGGGCAGACCAAGGATAAATCGACCCTGCGCGATATTGAATGGATTGGCAGCAAGACATTTCTGAGCAGTTATTACGGCAGCCTGCAGTCGAAAACGCCCCGCGCGGCGTTTCCATGGAGCGAAAGCCGGGACAGCGGGCGCCCGGACACTGGCCGAGGCGGCTATCCGACCTGCAGTGAATGGTGGAGCAAGGCCGAAACCGGCCTGCAGGCCCGCGTTGTGGACCAGGCTGATCCGGGCTTATGGACCCGCCTCTCGGCGGCTATGACCATGATCGGCGGCAATGCGACCGACTACCGGGAGGCCGTGATACGCCGCCTGGTGAGTCCTGAAAGCCTGACGGTTTCACAGGGCGGCCACGTTTACGCCGGCTATGGCGGCAACGCCGATTTCACCCTGGATAACTCGGTGTCGCGCGTCGCGGCGATCGGCGGAACCGCGCTGGGAAGTCTTGCAGCGTTTCCGGCATTCGACGCCATGCGCCAGGCACTGCCCATGGTTCAGGCGGTGCTGCTGATGGCCGTGGTGGTTATCCTGCCGCTTATCCTGGCGTTCTCCGCATATGAGGTTAAGACGGTTATCACGCTGACATTCGTGATCTTCGCCCTTAACTTCCTGACGTTCTGGTGGGAGCTGGCGCGCTGGCTCGACAGCTGGCTGCTGACCGCGCTGTACAGCTCGGATACGCACAGCAGCTTTAACATGGCCGGCTTTCAGAACAGCTCAGATGATCTGATTATGAACTTCGTGATGGCATCGATGTTTCTGGTGTTGCCAGCTATTTGGATGGGTGCATTATCTTGGGCGGGAGTACATATTGGCGGTGCGTTAGATGGAGCATTTAAAAGTGGTACATCCCAAGTTCAACAAGCTGGGGGCAGTGCGGTAGAAACCGCGCAGAAAGCAGCAAGACTTTGATTCTAAGCATTAGTTGGGGGGATCCCCCTACTAATGCTCGTCATCGTCACGATCAATCCTTGAGGATGTAACTGTAACGCTTTGTGGGCCACTATACATACCAAAGCCATCATTGCCATTACGATACTGATGACCGCTTTTTTCTTCGGTTACATCAATATCGTCAGCACCGTTAATAGCCAAATTGCTTAACATATAGAAGAAAACTGCCACAAGAAGAAATATGGTGCCAATGAATAGTCCGCTCACTATCGCAAGGGTTAAAATTGCCAAACTAGCAATTGGAATCGGTAAACGTCCTAAGAAGGTGGGCAAGCCACGTCGCGTGGTCCAAGCTATGCAAACACTATTAGCTGCCCTCGCACTTTTAGAGAGATTTAGCCAAAATACAGCTGCACGCTCCCCCCTTTTGAAAGCTGATTTTTCCATAATTCTTCCTCAAATTTTAGAAATGCCTACACCTATTCCGGTTACGGAAAGGCTTTTATAAATGTAGCTACCTTAGTTCCTCTTTCAAATGCCGTGATCTTCACCTTTTACCTCTTGCTCTTCAGGATCAGTGTTGCTGAGATGCCGTTGGGTAATCCGAATCACCTGACGCTCTGAGATTCCGCATATAGAAGCTGTCTCCCGAATACTCATTCCATTATGAAGACGAAGCTTAATGACATTCTGATGCATCTGAAAATTAGGCTGACGTCCTTTGAATTTTCCGTTTTCTACAGCCTTTACGATTCCTTCACTCTGCCGGCGACGTCGATCCTGATAGTCTTTGCGCGCGATAGCAGCAAGCATATCAAGCATCATAGCGTTTATAGCACGCAACATGGCAGCCGTGAATTCGTCTCCACGATGGTTCTCGAGCGCGACGTAACTTGTTGGCAAGTCCAGACTGATAATGGACAGGCTTTTACTACTTATAAGTTCCTTCAACGTTTTCCAGCCCTCGTCATCAAGACGCGATAATCGATCAACCTGTTCAATTAGTATCGCATCACCCGGAGCCGCGTTCTCAAGCAGTCGCATCAGCTCAGGCCGCCGAAGGGAAGCGCCAGAGACATTCTCAACATACCAGCTGGCAATGCGGTGCCCACGTCCGGCAACAAACTGCTGAAGACGGTTTCTGGCTCGTTCAGCGTCCTGCTCTCGCGTGGAAGCACGTAGATAAGCAAAAATGTACATTTTTTACCCATAAATGACTTTTAGGTTATGACTAAGGATAACATGACTTTTATATCATGACTTAAGGGTAAAAACGCATGATTTTAGGGGGTGACATTTGGGTATACACTGCCGATTTCCTGCGCTTTGTAAAGAACCTACGGGCTTCTTAGAAGACTTCATGTAGCGCGATCAATTGTAATGTCACTACTGGATGAGAATTGTTTGGTAGTAAATA
>Ga0308167_1001493_pt1 | contig 26828 bp, 13 predicted proteins | sample PhyCR1_2_FD_202138 | JGI IMG/M metagenome (GOLD analysis project Ga0308167, IMG submission 202138) | Phyllosphere microbial communities from UC Gill Tract Community Farm, Albany, California, United States - DLSLRC.R1 | ecosystem: Host-associated > Plants > Phyllosphere > Unclassified | place... | reverse complement strand
CCGGCCTGACCGACGACGCCGGTAACCCGGTCGCCGACGGCACCGCGACCAGCGACACCACCCCGACGATCAATGGCGGCGGCATGCAGCCCGGCTCCACCGTGGTGATCACCGACGGCGACACCGAGCTCGGCACCGCCACCGTGGGCGAGGACGGCAGCTGGGCCTTTACCCCCGACGCGCCGCTGGATGACGGCGAGCACGCGCTGGTGGTTGACGGCACCGACGCGCACGGTAACGCCAGCAGCAGCACCGTCGACGTCACCGTCGACACCAGCGCTACCGTGCCCGGCCTGACCGACGACGCCGGTAACCCGGTCGCCGACGGCACCGCGACCAGCGACACCACCCCGACGATCAATGGCGGCGGCATGCAGCCCGGCTCCACCGTGGTGATCACCGACGGCGACACCGAACTCGGCACCGCCACCGTGGGCGAGGACGGCAGCTGGGCCTTTACCCCCGATGCCCCGCTGGATGACGGCGAGCACGCGCTGGTGGTTGACGGCACCGACGCGCACGGTAACGCCAGCAGCAGCACCGTCGACGTCACCGTCGACACCAGCGCCACTACGCCCGGCCTGACCGACGACGCCGGTAAGCCGGTCGCCGACGGCACCGCGACCAGCGACACTACCCCGACGATCAATGGCGGCGGCATGCAGCCCGGCTCCACCGTGGTAATCACCGACGGCAACACCGAACTCGGCACCGCCACCGTGGGCGAGGACGGCAGCTGGACCTTTACCCCTGACGCTCCGCTGACCGACGGCGAGCATGCCCTCGTGATCGACGGCACCGACGCAAACGGCAACGCGGTGAACGACACCGTAAACGTTACCGTCGACACCAGCGCTACCGTCCCGGGGCTGACCGATGACACCGGCAAGCCGATCGCCGACGGCGTGACCACCAGCGATACCACCCCGACTATCGGTGGTGACGGCATGCAGCCCGGCTCCACCGTCATCGTCTCCGACGGCAAGACCGAGCTCGGCACCGCCACCGTGGACGAGGACGGCAGCTGGACCTATACGCCCGACGCCCCGCTGGCCGACGGCGACCACGCAATCGTAATCGATGGCACTGACGTGCACGGCAACGCGGTAAATAACAGCGTGAACGTCACTGTCGACACCAGCGCCACGACTCCTGCAGTGACCGACGACGCCGGCAAGCCGGTGGCCGACGGCACGACCACCAGCGACACCACCCCGACTATTGGCGGCGGCGGCTTGCAGCCCGGCTCCAGCGTGGTGATCACCGACGGCGACATTGAACTCGGCACCGCCACCGTGGGCAAGGATGGCGGCTGGACCTTCACGCCGCAAACACCGCTGGCCGACGGCGACCACGCGCTGGTGGTTGACGGCACCGACGCGAACGGCAACGCCAGCAGCAACACGGTGAACGTTGACGTCGATACCAGTGCCACCGCGCCGGGCCTCACCGACAACGCCGGTAAGCCGGTCGCCGACGGCAGCAGCACCAGCGACACCACCCCGACTATCGGCGGCGGCGGCATGCAGCCCGGCTCCACCGTCATCGTCTCAGACGGCGACACGCAGCTCGGCACCACCACCGTCGATAACGACGGCAGCTGGACCTTCACGCCAGACGCCCCGCTAGCCGACGGCGATCACACCCTGGTCGTTAACGGCACGAGTGCAGATGGCAACGCCGCCAGCAGCAACATAAACGTCACCGTCGACACCAGCGGCACCGTGCCTGGCCTCACTGACGACGCCGGTAAGGCGGTCGCCGACGGCGCAACCACCAGCGACAGCACTCCGACGTTCAATGGCGGCGGTATGCAGCCCGGCTCCACCGTTACCGTCTCTGACGGCAAGACCGAACTTGGCACCGCCACCGTCGACAAGGACGGCAGCTGGACCTTCACGCCGGACGCACCGCTGGCCGACGGCAAGCACGCCCTGGTCATCAGCGGCACCGACGAAAACGGCAATGCCAGCAGCAGCGCCATAAACGTCACCGTCGACACCAGCGCCACCGTGCCGGGTCTCACCGACGACGCCGGTAAGGCGGTCGCCGAAGGCGCGACCACCAGCGACACCACCCCGACTATCGGCGGTGACGGCATGCAGCCCGGCTCCACCGTGGTGATCAACGACGGCGACACCGAGCTCGGCACCGCCACCGTGGGCAAGGACGGCAGCTGGACCTTCACTCCCGACGCGCCGCTGGATGACGGCGAGCACGCGCTGGTGGTTGACGGCACGGACGCAAACGGGAACGCGGTCAACGACACCATGAACGTGAACGTCGACACCAGCGCCACTGCGCCGGGCCTGACCGACGACGCCGGTAAGCCGGTCGCCGACAGCGCAACCACCAGCGACACCACACCGACCCTCAGCGGCGGCGGCATGCAGCCCGGCTCCACCGTCACCGTCTCAGACGGCAAGACCGATCTCGGCACCGCCACCGTGGGCAAGGACGGCAGCTGGACCTTCACGCCGGACGCCCCGCTGGCCGACGGCGAGCACGCTCTGGTTATCAATGGTACTGATGCGAATGGCAATCAGGTGAATGACAGCGTGAATATCACCGTCGACACCAGTGCCACGACGCCTGCACTGACCGACGCCGCCGGCAAGCCGGTGGTCGATGGCGCCAGCACCAGCGACAGTACCCCGACCCTCAGCGGCGGCGGCATGCAGCCCGGTTCCACCGTTACCGTCTCCGACGGCAAGACCGAACTCGGCACCGCCACCGTGGGCAAGGACGGCAGCTGGACCTTCACGCCGGAAAACCCGCTGGCCGACGGCGAGCACGCCCTGGTCATCGACGGCACCGACGCCAGCGGTAACCAGGTTAATGACACCATTCATGTCGTGGTAGAAACCGCGCCGTCGATCGAACTTGTTGATGATAAGGGTATCGCTATTCTGGATGGCGACACTGTTAGTGACAGCACCCCAACCTTCAGCGGTAAAAACTTCGAACCGGGAACCAATATCGCCATCGCTGATGGCGAAACGACGCTGATCACGGTGACAGTGGGTGAAGATGGAAGCTGGACCTTCACGCCGGAAAACTCACTGGCTGAAGGTGCGCACGCTATCAAGGTCACCGTTACCGATTCAGAAGGTGTGAGTGTTGACGGCATCTTCAACGTCACGATTGATACCACCCCGCCAGATGGGGTTGATATCACTACGGTGACGCTGGCCGATGACGATGGCAATGCGATGACCGCTGCGGATGTTACCTCTGAAAATATGCCGACCTTCAGTGGCAAAGATCTTGAAGCTGGAGCCACCGTTATTGTTCGCGACGGTGAAACTGTACTGGGCGAAACAACGGTGAATGAGGATGGCAGTTGGTCATTTACACCATCAACCGCACTCGACGATGGCGATCATCACTTTACGTTTGAAGTAACCGATGCAATCGGCAACAGCAGCGGCATGTCTGAGGCACTGGATCTCTCAATCTCTGCCACCAAAGGTATTAACACCGGTGTTGTGATTACCGACGATGCAGGCAATGTGATTTCGGCTGGTGATGCCATTAATGACAGCACACCGACTTTCAGCGGCACAGACCAGACGCCAGGTGCGACGGTCTCCATCACCGATGGTGAAACCGTGCTGGGGAGTGTCGTGGTTGCTGACGATGGCAGCTGGAGCTTTACCCCAGAGACAGCACTTGCAGAAGGTGATCATGCATTAATCGTGACCGTAACGGATCCTGCAGGCATTAGCAGCAGCGACACCATTAAAGTTGTCGTCGACACTATTGCACCTGATATGCCCGATACAGCCAGTATTGTCGTAACTGATGACACAGGTGCCGTTTTAGCTGCGGGTAGCCTGACTCACGAGACTACACCAACTTTCACCGCATCAGGGCTGGAAGCTGGCACCACTCTTATCATTCGCGATAATGGCACCATACTGGATGAAACCCTGGTGAAAAGTGACGGGAGTGGGTCCTTTACACCGTCTGAAGCACTGGGAGAGGGCGAGCACAGCTTCACATTTGAAGCTGTAGATGCAGCAGGCAATCGCAGTGGGCAATCTGAAGCGGTTGAGTATGTCGTAGACTCCGTTGCGCCTGAGGGAGTGATCACCACTTCAGTGGTGATCACCGATGAAGTCGGTACTGTTGTTAACACGACCGATACGCAGAGCGACAGCAAGCTCACTTTTAGCGGCGACGGTCTTGAACCTGCTGCTACCGTAACGCTGTACGACAAAGACGTGATTGTGGGCAAAACCACAGTAGCGAAGGATGGTAGCTGGAGTTTTGCGGCTGATGACGGCTTGTATGATGGTAGCCATGAGCTGACCTTTACAGTAACGGATGCCGCGGGTAACAGCAGCGATCCTTCTGCGGTAATGGACCTGACCGTTCAGGCTGTCACCTTAAAAGCATCCGATAATGTCAGCTCTGGAGCCGCAATCGGCTTTGCCTATCCGGTTGATGTGGCAGAAGATCTGGGTACGGTATTGAGCGATGGTGGCCTGTTTTCGTTGGGCAGCACTATTCCCAGTGAGACGATTATCGTGCCGGATGGCTCGATTATGGATCTGAACGTCACCGCCACCTCTTCCGCATTTGTCAATGTGGCCAGCAACGCAACGCTGGTGCTGCAGAAGTATGATTCGTCGACTGGCGCATGGGTGACGGTTTCTCAGGATGACACCAGTAACCTGTTTGGCATATTTGGTCTGGGAGCCACAACCTCAACTATCACGCTGACCGGTTTGACTGCGGGACAATACCAGCTGGTTTACACCACCGCTGGCGTTAACCTCGGCGCGAGTTTTGACCTGAAAGCCTCTAAAACCCTTTATACCATCGCGGAACAGGGCACACCAACGGACTACACAACGGCAACCGGTAACGTCATATCAGATGTTGACAGTGTCTACGGCTCAGATGGTATTCCGCACAGTGCCCTCACCTCGGTGAGTGCGGTAAGCGTGACTGACAGTGATGGCAAAGTTACCTCTGCCACACTGGATGCCACGACGAAAACGGCAACCCTGGCAGGTCAATATGGCACGCTGGTCATTAATTCTGATGGCAGCTATTCCTACACACCGGTTTCATCTATGGACAGCATCGGTAAGGTTGATACCTTTACCTATACCCTTACCGATTCCGGCACCAGTCAAAGCTCATCAGCCCGGATTTATGTGCAAATTGGTACCACCAATGATGCCCTGAAGCTGAGCTGGGATGCGACTAATCCTGCAGCAGCGGCCTTAACCGACATTGCTTCCAGTAATGAAGCCGATGCCAGGGTAACGGTGACCTATGAATCATCCAGCGCCACAAATAGTGGCGTTAAACTGGTTGCAGACGGGAACGTTACTTCGACCTTCTCGCTGACGGGTGTTGACGATATGGTCACCGGTTCGCTGTCGCTAAGCACCGAATGGTCAATATTTGGCAATACGTTCGCCACACCATTAAACATCACCTATGCGGTACAACAGCAAAACAGTGATGGCACATGGGCAACGGTGAAAACCCAGAATGCCGTGGTGGCTGCCGGTTCGCACAATGGAGAAGTTATCCAGAACGTCGATATGTCAACGCTCATGTCAGATCTGGGCAAAGGCACTTATCGCGTCGCCATTTCAACCACCGGTCCAACAAATACGGTGACAATGGATATGACGGTGCAGGCTATCAGCACCACAGATTACGAGATCATCTCAGATGTAGTGGCAAGCGGTAATGTCCTGACCGACGAAGGAACGGACGGCGCGGTGGACAAGCTGAGTTCAATTTACACCAGAATATATGCGAAGGCGGGTGACAGCACCGATTCGCTGGTCATTGATGACAGCTACACCTGGGTCACTGAAAGCGGCGTTTCCATTGCAGGTCAGTACGGCACGCTGTTGATCTATAACAACGGCACCTACACCTATACGCCAGACACAGCAACACTCCCAACCGGTTCTGAGGACGTGTTTACCTACGCGCTGAAAGGTGCCAATGGTGAAGTCGTCAATGCGACGCTGACCATTAATCTGGGCATTGGGGTTGATGGCTACAGCCGTGGTGCGCTGGTCTACCACGGCACGGATGCGGGTGATATTTTTGATATCTATGACACGCAATTCGCCTCGGTAGAGGGTGGCAAAGGCAACGATACGCTGGCATGGCGTGGCAAGGGTGAACTTGTGCTGAGCAGCATCGCGGCGAAGGTCAATGATATTGAGTCAGTCAGGCTCACATCGACCACCGGCACAGATAATGTGGTGATTGATGCGCAAAGCGTGCTGGATGTGACCAATGATAACAATACTCTGTATATCAAGGGGATCGCTGGCGATAAGGTGACGCTGGAAGGCACCTGGGTCAACAGTGGCACGGTTATCGTCGACAGCATCTCTTACACGCATTACACCAGTACGACAGCTGCCGGTACAGTGGCCGAAATCTACGTGCAGCAGGGACTGAGTCTCTCGTCAACCACCTACACAGATAGCCAGAATGGAACGGAGTATACCGTTACCGCTGCGCAGGATGTTACCGGTACGACAAGCGACGATATCTTTAACGTAAGTGATACCAGCTTTACCCACATTGATGGTGGTGAAGGCCTGGATACGCTGGTATGGAGCGGTAAGGGCACGCTGACACTCAGCGATCTCCAGTCAAAAATCAGCAATATCGAAGAGATTGATCTGGTCAATGACAGCGCAGTTAACACAGTGGTTATTACCGCGCAAAACGTGGCGGATATCACGGATGCGAACAACACGCTGTTTGTTAAAGGTTCTATCACCGATCAGTTGACGCTGACAGGTAGCTGGACGCTGGCAGGCAAGGAAGTGGTCAACAATGTGGATTATGTCCACTACGTCGGTACCACCGATGCTGGTCAGACAGTGAATCTCTATGTTGATAGTGACATGAAGCTGAGCAGCACGGTGACCGCGCCTGAACACAATGCAGCCGACGTGACGGGTGATGTTGCTCTGCTCAGCGACAAGGTCGCGCAGACCACCACAATGAACACCGCCACCAGCAGCTTTACCAGTGCGAGCTTCACGGTTAACAGCGCCAGCGATCTGCAGGAGATTAACGTCAGCGTAACCGGGCCGTCGATCAATGCCATTAACACCGTTTTGGTAAACTGGTCGTTGCAGGTTTATAACGCCCAAACGCTGCGCTGGGATACGGTAACCAGCGGCAACCAGCTTATAACGTCCAGCAATGCGTTGAATGTTTCACTGGACGGACAGTCGCCAGGCACTTATCGGGTTGTTGTAGATAGTGCTCAGGCTGGCTTTACAGGCTGGTTGTGGCAGAACTACTACGACACGCTGAGCGTCAAAGTTACAGCAAATATCGTCAGCACCACCGACTATAAAGTCAGCACCAGCTCAAGCGCGTCTGGTTCGGTCTTCGCCAGCGACAGCACGGCAGACAGCACCCAGCAGGTGAAATCCATCGCGGCAGGCATTGTTGCCGGTGCAGCAAGCTACACGCTGATTGCAGCAGCAGGTACAACGATTGCGGGCACCTACGGCACCCTGACTATTCACAACGATGGCAGTTATACCTATACGCTGAACAGCGGCTCGGTGATCAAGCTGACCGGCAGTGAAGATGCGTTCACCTATGTTCTGGCGGATGGGTCGACCAAAAATCTGGTGATCACGCTGGGTGTTTCGGTGGATGGCGCAGAAGGTGGCGCGCTGATCTTTGCCGGTACCGTTGGCGATGACAGCTTCACCGTGCATGACACCCAGTTCACGTCGGTGGAGGGTAAGTCGGGTCAGGATACGCTGGTCTGGAATGGTGGAGGTGAGCTGAACCTCAGTGAGATTGCGGACAAAGTCCATAATATCGAAATCATCGACTTGCAGAATAACACCCAGGCCACGGCGCTGCTGATCGGTGCCGATGATATTGAGAAAATCACCGATGCCGATAACGTGCTGTATGTCAGGGGGGGCAGTAATGACTCCCTTTCATTACAGGGCGTGTGGATCGTTAACGGCGTGGAAACGCTGAATAACATTACCTACACCCTGTACACCAGCACGGCGCTCGATGGCGCAGCGATCAAGCTCTATGTTCAGCAGGGGCTGCACTTTAACGAAGTCACCGAGCATCTGACTGGTTCGTTAATGGATGCGTCTGACGACCTGAGCGTGGTATCGGTGAGCCAGAATGGTGAAACCACCGCAATCACCGACAGCGCAGTCAGCTTCAAAGGGAATTACGGCACGCTGGTTATTGATAAAGCAGGTCACTACAACTATGTGGTGGATGACGCTAATGCACACAGTGGTAACACCGACACCTTCACCTATGCCCTGTCAGATGGCAGCAATGCCTCTCTGAGCTTTAATCTGGGGATTGATGTCAATGGCAGCGCGGGTGGTGAAATCACCTTTACCGGCACCCGCGGTGGAGATGTTTTCGAAGTCTATGACACAGATTTCACCTCAATCAACGGTGCAGAGGGCAACGATACGCTGGCCTGGCATGGCACGGGTACGCTGAATCTCAGCGATATCTCCGCCAGGGTCAACAATATCGAAACCCTCGATCTGATGACGGATGCCGGAAAAGACAATCTGGTGGTCAGTGCAGAAAGTCTGCTGAAGATAACGGATAACAATAATACGTTATATGTCCGGGGTGAAAATGGCGATACGGTTACGCTGAACGGAAACTGGGAGCAGGCGGAAGGATTAGTGGCAAATGGGGTTAACTATAACCACTACACCAGTTCTGCAGCCGATGGCTCCGTGGTACAGTTATATATCGAAGATGATGTCACCATCGGATAATTAACATCCGCATTAAAAGCAGGCTGGGTTATTTATACCAGCCTGCTTTTTCCTCGCGCGCCATGCCGCTCTTTATGACTGAGGTATATTTAACTTTTAAAATATCATGAAAAAAATAATTATCATTTTGCACTGTATTTTAATTATCCCATATTCTTTTGCTGCGGAAAAAAAACTATTCACTGCCAGTCAGCCTGGTGTTAATGAATCCCCATCGGGTTTCTGGGGCGCATTGTCTAAAACGCCTGAGCCCGGAAAATTGCCGGCTGGCGGAACGGCCGTAGCGGATAAATTACACATTAATTCGTCCGAAATTGAGATGCAGCCTGCAGAAGCAGGTCAGGCAAAGAATTTTCCTGCTGACTGGCAGGCCGCCATTCAGCTGGCGGTTAATCATCATCCTTCGATCAACAGCAGCATTGCCACACTGGAATCCTCAGGATTTACTATCGATGCCGCTAAAGCGGGCTATCTGCCTGCCATAAAAGCGGGTATCACTACAGGTCGCCAGCAGGATGAGGGCAGCGGCCATATCGCGACCGTCGGCCTCTCGCAGATGCTCTACGACTTTGGTAAAACCGGCAGCGCGGTCGATCAGGCCAGCGCGAAATATCTGCGTCAGCAGGCCACTGTTCTGATGCAAATCGACACCATCGTTGAACAAACCGCACTGGCATTAAATGAAGTCTATCGCTCCACGCAGCTGCTTGATAACGCGAAGAAAGAAGTTAAAGCCCTGCGTGATATCCTGGCACTGACGCAACTGCGCGCCGATGCCGGTGCCAGTACCCGGGTTGATCCGGTTCAGGCGCAGGCGCGCGTTGAAGCTGCCCAGGCGTCACAGCTGGATCTGGAGATCAAACTGCAGCAGCAGAAATATCATCTGCAATCGCTGCTCGGCCAGCCGGTCGCGGAGAAGAAAATATCTGCACCGGTCTCTTTATTACCACTGATTGAACGCCAGAGCGCGCGGGTCGACCTTAACCGCAACCCAACCATTCTGGTCGCCCAGGCCGATGCCGCCGTTGCGCTGGCCGAATTACGTAATTACAAAGCGCAGCGCTATCCCACGTTATCGCTTGAAGCCAACACCAATAAATATATCGGCGATATCGCGGATTATCAGCGTCATAGTCAGTATCAGAATGTCTATTTATCCGTTAACAGCACGCTTTATCAGGGCGGTGCATTAGTGGCGCAGGAAAGCGCCAGTGCCAGAGCGCTGGAAGCGGCCAGAACAACCATTGCCAGTAAGAAACTGGAAATTACCGACCAGCAAAGAAATTATTTCCAGAGTGTTAAGGGATTGCAGAGAAATATCACTCTGCTGACCAGCCGCAAGAAAACCATTATGGAAACGCGCGCCCTCTATCGGGAACAATATTTATCGCTGGGGAATCGCAATGTCCTCGACTTACTCAATGCCGAACAGGAAATAAGCCGCGCCGAGCAGGATTTAATTAATGCGCGCTGTGATCTGTGGGCCTCTTCCGTAAATTATCTGGTGGTCACCGGTATGGCACGTGAAGCGTTTAACTTAAATAACCAGGTGATTCAGGGCCTGCGCATTGCGCCCTGATTCTGTCAGCAATAAAGAGAAGGTAAAAATGGACAACGTATCTGACAGAGAAAGTGCTTCAGCCCAGCCTGAGGCAAAAAAAGCCTACATCCCCTGGCTTGAGGCCCTGCTGATGGTGGCGAAACATTACCGGCTTGATGGCTCGCCTGAACGGGTGAAAGGGGAAGCGGAATGGCACATGCAGCATCTTTCTCAGGACGCCCTGATTGAAAATATGGCGCGCCAGCTTGGGCTGCTGGTCATTTTTGACGCGTTTGACCCGGATCAGCTCGATCCCTGGCGCATGCCGCTGATCGTCGATTTTGGTTCACGCGGCGTCGGCGTCATCACCACGGTAGGTGAAGAAGGCAAGGTCAGTGTCATGCTGAGCGGTGAAAAACAGCTGCAGAGCACATTGAGTATTGACGAACTGACGCAGTATGCGCAGCGCGTACTGTTGGTAAAACCAGAGTCCTCGGTGCCGGATGCGCGGGTAGATGACTACATCAAACCGCATCGGGCTGACTGGCTGTGGCAGACCATCCTTCAGGAGTGGCCAGCCTACGTAAATGTGATGTTTGCGTCGCTGATCTCCAACGTGCTGGGCCTCTCAGCGATGCTGTTCACTATGCAGGTGTATGACCGGGTGATCCCGTCCCAGTCCGTTCCCTCTCTCTGGGTGCTGTTTGGCGGCGTGATGATCGCCCTGACCTGCGTTTTTGTCATGCGCATTATCCGCACGCATATCTCTGATATGGCCGGCAAAAGTGCGGATCTGCGCATTTCTGATCGCGTCTTTGGCCATGCGTTGCGTATCCGTAACGATCAGCGGCCCAAATCGACCGGATCCTTTATCGCCCAGATCCGCGAGCTGGAGCAGATCCGCGAGCTGATTACCTCCACCACCATTTCAGCGATTGCCGATTTGCCTTTTTTAATCATCTTTCTCTTTATCCTCTGGTTACTGGGTGGATGGCTGGTGCTGGTTCCGCTGGCGGCGATTCCGCTGATTGTTATTCCTGGCCTGCTGGCGCAGGGATCGCTGGCGAAGCTCTCTAAGGCCACCATGCGCGAGTCTGCGGTTCGCAGCGCCATGCTGGTTGAGACCGTGCAGGGCATGGATGACATCAAGCTGCTGCGCGCAGAGCCCTACTTCCAGAACCAGTGGAATCACCTGAATGAGGTGATCAGTAAATCTTCGCAGAAGCAGCGTTTTATCAGCGGTCTGTTGATGAGCTGGACCAGTGAAGTCCAGACCGTTGCCTATGTGGGCGTGGTACTGGTGGGTGCCTTCTTTGCCATGAGCGGCGACCTCTCTACCGGCGTGTTAATTGGTTGCTCAATGCTGGCATCACGGATGATGGCCCCACTGGGCCAGCTGGCGATGATCTTTGGCCGCTGGCAGCAGGCCAAAGTGGCGCGTGAAGGACTGGAGAACCTGCTTAACAGCGAGGTCGATCAGCCAGAACGCAGCGTCAAAATTCATCGTCCGCGCATTAACGGCGAATATACGCTCTCTGATGTCATCTATCGCTACGACCCAAACACCCCTGATCCTGTGCTGACGGTGAAAAAGCTGACGATTAAAGCGGGTGAAAAAGTGGCGCTGCTGGGACGCAACGGTTCCGGTAAATCGACGCTGCTGCAACTCATGGCTGGCCTGTTACAGCCAGGCGAAGGCGCGTTGCTGCTGGATGGCGTGCGCCTTTCCTCCATCGATCCGCTGGATGTCCGTCGTGACGTCGGGCTGCTCACCCAGAACTCATCTCTGTTTTACGGCACGATCCGCGAGAACTTAAGCCTCGGCATGCCGCTGGCAACTGAAGAGGAGATGCTGCAGGCACTGGAGATCAGTGGTGCCCTGGACTTTATCCAGCGTCTGCCGGAAGGCATGGATTACCTGTTGCAGGAGGGCGGCAAAGGCTTGTCCGGCGGACAGCGTCAGCAGTTGTTGCTGGCGCGTACCCTGCTCCGTCAGCCCAGTGTGCTGCTACTGGATGAACCCACCGCCTGGCTGGATGATGTCGCTGAAAAACATCTGGTTGAACGACTGATGACATGGATGGGCAACCGCACGCTGATTATCGCCACGCACCGTCCGGCAGTTTTGCAACTGGTTGATCGCATCATGCTGATCGACAAAGGCCGGATTGCGCGGGATGGTACCAAAACAGAGATGCTGGTCAACCGGCCTGAAACCAGCGGCACGCCTCAGCAGGGCAAAGTAAATGTTAAACCGCAGGGAGCCCAGCCATGATTTTCGCCTTATTCCGTAAAAAGAAGCCCCAGCGCTCCCGCAGGCGCACCTCTTCCGGTGGCCTCATCATCCTGTCGATGCTGGTCATGCTGCTGCTGTTCTTTTTCTGGGCTTCTTACTTTGAACTGGATGAAGTTACCGTGGGTGTCGGCAAAGTGGTGCCCAGCTCACACGAGCAGATCATCCAGTCGCTTGAGGGCGGGATCCTGAAAGAGCTGAAGGTTCACGAAGGGGATGTGGTTGAGGCGGGCCAGGTGCTGGCCACGCTGGATCCGACCCAGATTGACTCGGGTGTGCAGGAGAGCACCTCACATTTACGGGCTGCGCTGGCAACCGCAGCGCGTCTGCAGTCTGAGACCGCCGGCACACCGCTGACGTTCCCGAAAGAGGTATTAGCCGATCCGCCCTTAGTGGCTGCAGAGACGGCGCTTTACCACTCGCGGCAGGAAAACTACAGCAAAACCATTAGCGGCCTGACCGAAGCGCTGAGCCTGATAAACCGTGAGCTACAGCTGACCTCTTCGCTGGTGGCAAAGGGCGCGGCCAGTAACGTGGAAGTGCTGCGCCTGAAACGCCAGGCAAACGACCTGCAGAACAAGCTCAACGATGCGAAGAATACCTACATTGTTCAGGCGCATGAAGAGCTGGCGAAAGCCAATGCCGAAGCGGCGTCTCAGCGCTCAATTATTATCGGCCGCGCGGACTCCCTGAAGCGCACGGTCATCCTCACGCCGCTCAGAGGGATTGTTAAAGATATCGAGGTGAACACGGTCGGTGGCGTTATCCCGCAGCGCGGCAATCTGATGGAGATTGTGCCACTGGATGAGCAACTGATGATTGAGGCGCAGATCCCCCCACGCGATGTTGCCTTCATCACGCCAGGCCAGCGTGCGGTGGTGAAGCTGACCGCGTATGACTACAACATCTATGGCGGTCTGGAGGGCAAAGTGGCCTCTATCTCACCTGACACCATTCAGGATGAAGTGCATCGCGACCAGTATTATTACCGCGTCTACATCCGCACCGATAAGGATTATCTGGTCAATAAAAAGGGCAAAAAGTTTCCGGTTTATCCGGGCATGATCGCGATGGGTGAAATACACACCGGCAGCAAAACCATTATGGATTATCTGCTGAAACCGCTGAACCGGGCGAAGGAGGCGCTGCGGGAGAGGTAAAGATAAGGTTTGCTGCCCCGGAAGATGGGGCAGCAGACAGCCAGTCTGAGGGTGGAACAGACTCTTCAGCCACTGCTGCCAGCCAGTCATTTTTGCTCATATTCCCCCTTCCCCCTCTTGTTTTCCCTCCTCCCCGATTATTTCAAAAAAGGCATTGCGGTGGTCAGCCTGATCGTCAGGTTGTGGCCATGTTTTAATATTTACATGGCATAGCCCCTTTGTTTAGATGATAACTGACAAGGTGAATAACAAAATAATCGGAACCTTATGATGATGAAGGCGTTGACTGAACGGCAACTGACGATTATGCGACAGCTTATTTCTCATAACAGTTATGTGAGCCTGCACACTATTTCAGAAAAAACGGCCATCACTACCCGAACATTGCGCCGCGACATCGCCGATATTAATGAAAAACTCTCTGACCAGGGAATCAACCTCAGCGGTAAAAGTGGGAGAGGGATCACAATTAAATTTGCCGATGCGCAGTCTGAAATAGCCGCGCGACGAATTTTCTCAACGGAAGTGGATGATTTCAGCAGCAACTTCAGGATGCTGAAAATAGCCTCTGATTTATTAATGCTGTCGCCAAAAAGCTCGTCCATTAGTGAACTGGCAGATAAATATTTTATCAGCCGCGCGTCGATAGTGAATGATTTAAAAACATTGGAAGCCTGGTTACATCAGTTTGATTTAACCTTATTAAAAAGCCGCGTCGGCACCAGCATAAAAGGCAGCGACCCTGATATTCGCATGGCGATGAAAGCGCTGGTGCTAAAATCGATTTATAACCGTCAGGATATGATGGAAAGCCGTCTGGATGAAAGCACGCTGCAGGAGCTTTCAGAGAAGTTTGGCCAGCAGGCTGTCCACTTTACCCTGCAATTAATTAATTTTATTGAACAGCAACTGCAATACACGATAAGCGATCCTTACTACATCAATTTATTTACCCATATTCTGGTGCTGATCCACCGGAGTCACTCTCCGCTGCTCAGAACGGATGCCCGCGCGGTGTCGATGAACCGGGTCAGCGATCGCCATGCCTGGCAGGTTTCGCTGGCGGTGATAGAACGCATCGAGACCGCTTATAACACCGTGCTGGTGGCCGAGGAGTCTCATTCTATCTATCAGTATCTGGTCTCCTCCGGTAAAGCGGGCGGCGAGACGCCCCAGCACGATGACGCACTGATTTCAGAACGTGAAACCCGCTTCGCCGAAGCACTGATTAGCCGGGTGGCGCAGCGCATCAACATTGAAATCACCACTGACCAGAACCTGCAGGCTTCACTGTCATCCCATATCAAGCCGATGCTGAACCGCCTCAGATATCACATCCGGATTAAAAATCCGCTGCTGCATGATATCCAGACCGAGCTGGGAACGGTGTTCGCCGCCGTCAAAGCGGTGATTAGCCAGCTGACGCAGGAATACAGCCTGGATGCGATCAGTGACGACGAGGTGGCTTACCTGACGGTGCATATTCAGGCCGCCATCGAAAACAGCATCAAAGTAAAACGGGTATTGCTGGTCTGCTCCAGCGGTCTGGGCACCTCGCAGCTGCTTTACGGACGGATTATCCGCGCCTTTCCTGACTGGAAGATTATCGACATCGTGCCAGGAAAAAACATTGCAGACTCCCTGAAGCGACATGAGTGTGACGTGGTGATCTCCACCATCCGGCTGGAGCCGCTGGAAAAACCGGTGGTCTATGTCTCAGCGCTATTTTCGGCGAAAGATATCGCAAGAGTCACGGAGTGTCTGGTATCGAATTCGATTAATTAATAATGGAGAAGCAAAATGACGACAGCCGTAGCGATTAATGAAGTCCTGAAAGAAGAATGTATTATTCTGGATGTCGACTGCCAGACCAAAGAGCAGATCATTTCTCAGCTGACCGACCTGCTCTGCCAGACCGGCGCCGTCACCGATAAAGCGGCGTTTCTGAACGATGTTTATCTGCGCGAGGAATTAGGCTCCACCGGATTTGAAAATCAGATTGCCATTCCGCACGGTAAATCCGCTGCTGTGGCAAAAACCCGGATTGCCGTCGGTCGCTTACGCCGGGATATTCCATGGGAGACCATCGACGGCACGAAAGTCAGGCTGGTTATTCTCTTTGCAGTAAAAGAGTCTGATAAAGATGTCGGCCATATCAAAATGCTCGCCAAAATATCTATCGCGTTAGGTGACGAAGATGTGGTTGAGCAATTACTGAATGTGGAACATCGCGAAGAGATGTTTCATTTACTGTTATCCCGATCGGGAGCCTGAATACACCGGAGAGCATCATGAAATAAAAGATTTAAGGAGGTATTCCAGGTTGTAGCCATCCCTTCAGACCGAAAAACATAAATATAAAATTTTCACTGGAGAACGTTTATGAACATCATTGCCATTACCGCCTGTCCTACAGGTGTCGCCCACACCTACCTTGCCGAAAGTAATTTAAAAAAAGCGGCTAAAAAACTGGGCCTGAATGTATTAGTTGAAACCCAGGGCGCGATTGAAAGCGAATATATTTTCAGCGACGACGATATTCATCAGGCCGACGTAGTGTTGATCGCCGCAGATAAAAAAGTGGAGATGACGCGCTTCCGGCACAAAAACGTGATCGAGGTGCCCGTCACCCGTGCCGCGAAAGACGCTGAAGGCTTACTCAGCGCCATTGTTAACGGTGAGCTGGCGCCCAGACTGGTTGACTCCGCCCCACAGGCCGGTGTGGCTGAACCGGCTAACCCTGGCAGAGAGGCGTCGGGTACCCGTTCGTGGATATCAGAGATTTATGTGCATCTGATCACCGGTGTGAACCTGATGATCCCGTTCGTGGTCGCTGGCGGCATTCTGATCGCCCTGAGCTTTTCATTCGGGATTACGGCGGCCACACCCGGGGACGCGAATTTCAGCCCGATAGCGAAGATGCTCTCTGACATCGGCGGCGGTTCGGCCTTTGCCCTGATGCTGCCGATTCTGGCGCTGGGGATCAGCCAGTCTATCAGCGGCAAAGCGGGCATCGTGGCGGGTGCCGTGGGCGGGATGATGGCGATTCATACCGGTTCCGGCTTCCTCGGCGCGCTGATTGCGGGCTTCCTGGGAGGATATTTCACGCTGTTAATCAATAATCATATTCATCTGCCTAAAGCGGTCGCTGGCCTGAAACCCATTTTGATTGTGCCGCTGCTGAGTGTGCTGCTGACCGGTGCACTGATGGCGCTGCTGATTGGTGAGCCGATTAAAATGCTGCTCGGCTGGCTGACCGCTTTCCTCAGTTCACTGGGTAACGCTAACGCTGCCCTCCTCGGCCTGCTGTTCGGCATGATGGTGGCGTTTGATATGGGCGGCCCGCTGAATAAAACCGTCTGTATGTTTGCGATTGGCCTGATGTCGAGCGGGATCTACGGACCGATTGCGGCATGCATGGCAGCGGGCATGGTGCCACCACTGGGCATCGCGCTGGCAACCACCCTCTTCCGCCGTAAGTTTACCGAGCAGGAGCGGGAAACCGGCAAAGTCACCTACATCCTCGGCCTTTCATTCATTACCGAAGGCGCGATCCCTTACGCGGTTGCCGATCCGCTGCGTGTCATCCCGGCCATTGTGGCGGGTTCCGGCCTCGCAGGCGCCCTGTCGATGATGCTGGGCTGTGCTTCCCGCGCTCCACATGGCGGCATTTTCGTCATCTTCATTCCTAACGTGATCAGCAATGTTATGGGTTACCTGTTTGCGATTGCCGCAGGCAGTCTGCTGACGGCGCTGATCCTGTTGTTCCTGAAAAAAGACATCTCCGTTCCTGCAAAACAAGGATAAAACCTATGCTTTACAACATGAAAGATCTGCTCAGCGTGGCCCAGCGTCATCAGTTTGGTGTCGGCGCATTCAACATCGCCAGCGCGGAGTTTGGCCGTGTGGCAGTTGAGACAGCTGAGCGGCTGGATTCACCGCTGATTCTGGAGATCCATCCAGAAGAGATGGCCTTCACCGGCCCGGAGTTTATCGGTTATCTGCGGACGCTGGCGATTCAGGCACGTGTTCCGGTGGTGATCCATCTTGATCACGGTCGTTCGCTGGAAGAGGTGATGAAAGCGATCTACGCCGGTTTTACCTCGGTGATGATTGATGCCTCGTCTCACCCGTTCGAGCAGAACATTGCGCTGACAAAGAAGATTGTCGAAATAGCGCACACGATTAATGTCTCCGTGGAAGCGGAGCTGGGCACCATCGGTGTGGCGGAAGGCAGCGGCGAAGGCGGCAGCAACGAGATTCTCTATACCGATCCGCAGCAGGCAGAGACCTTTGTGCGTGAGACCGGCACTGACACGCTGGCCGTCGCCATCGGGACCTCGCATGGCCTTTACCCCAAAGGGAAGCAGCCGAAGCTGGATATCGAGCGCCTGCAGCAGATTCGTAAGGTGGTGGATATCCCGCTGGTGCTGCATGGCGGGTCGGGCAACAAAGACAGCGAGGTTGCGGAATCCATTCGTTATGGCGTCGGTAAAATCAATATTTCCAGCGACATGAAGAAGGCCTTCTTCGTGGCGCTGGAACAGGAACTGAAACAGGGTGGACACGAGCCTAATGCCCTGTTTATTAAACCGATGCAGGCGGCAGGTGAAGTGGTCGCGGCGAAGATGGCGCTGTTTAGTTCGGTGGGGAAAGCGGCGCTGTATCGGTAAGCCCGTTGTCCATCGTGAGTGGAACCCGGCTGCGATTCAAAGAGACACTGAGGATTCAGTGTCTCTTTTGCTGGCATCATAACAATCAGCGCTCTGTGCGGCTGACTGAAATCCAGGGGCGTTTAGCGAGGCGACCTGTTCAGCCACGGACGGTAATAGATATGTTCAGCCTGGAAATCGATCGCGCCTTTATTACCGGTGAGACGTTCAGCAAGCGTTAATGCAAAATCGAAGGCGACACCCAGCCCCCGTCCACTGAGCAGATTGCCATCCTCCACCACATCCTCCATCACATACTCGCCATCTGTTACCGCCAGCCCCAGTTCACCTGAGCAGGTATAACGACGGCCTTTGAGCAGGTTATTGCCACCCAGCACCCGGGCGGCGGCAGAGCAGATGGGTGCAATCAACATGCCGGCGTCATCATGTCGCTGAATTAAAGCAGTAACAGCAGAGCTGGCGGCCAGATTCTTAGAACCTTCAGGCCCGCCTGGCATGATCAGCGCATCGAATAAATGTGCGTCCGGTAATTCTTCAATCAGCGTATCTGCTTTAATGACGGCACCGTGGTAGCTGACGATCTCGCGCTGAGGCTGACAGGCAACGGTGGTGACGGTGATGCCCAGCCGGCTGAGTATATCGAGAGTAATAAACGCTTCTGCTTCTTCAAATCCTGTGGCCAGGAGTAATGCTGCATTTTTGGACATATTCCCTCCGATGATTTTCAGTAAATGAAACACTGTTTCATTTTAACGGCATTCTACCAGAAGTTTTCCGCTGTTGATGACTCCGTTTATAGAGCGGGGTTTTATAAAGTGTGCGTGACGGGATGCCACTGACAGCGTGGGGGCACTGTTCCTTTGTTACGGCGTGAGCCATAAGCTGGTTTTTCTGCGCGGGTGATCTTCCTCTTCAGCCTGGTTCGTGCTGGGAGAAGATTGGGTTACAGCAGTGTGGTTGGGTTGGTTCAGGGTGATGAGGTTTGGTTACTGCGCAGCTGAAACGTCAGCCGGCGGCGTTGAAAGAATAGCGCAGCGCTTATCCAGTAGCGACTCAACGGACGCCCGATTGCCCTTATCCCAGCCGCGCCGGGTGGTGAGCAGGATAAACCCTTTCTCTCCCGAGAACGTCGTCGGGATGAGCGCTACACCCGATTTCGCCAGCTGTGGCGGCGACAGACGGAAATGACGCGCCACGGAGGAGACAGGATAGATCCCCATCGCCGTCGGCTGCATCACGCGGCGGGCATAATAGGTGTGATTCAGCAAACGGTCGGGCAAGGGTCGCCAGTCATTATGAATATAGGGGCGCTCGGCCTGAAGCTGTCGATAGACATCCTCCCGCAGGCAGGTCAGATGAATATGCAGTTGATTCTGGCTGCGCCCATAAGCGGAATTCAGCGCCATGCCGAGCCGATCCTCAGGCACTTCAGCCCCATAGGCCGCCATCAGACGATAACGCATTAGCCAGGCGTCGCCGAAATAATCGGCACCTCCGGGACGCGACAGCGTAATGCTCTCAATGCCGGACATCGCCATCGTCGGCACCAGAATAAAGTGCAGCCTGTGGCGAGGATTCTGGATGATGCTGTAGCCCTGAGTACTGTCCTGCGGCAGATAGATTTGCTGGCAGGGAGCCGGATCGCGACGGTAGTGATAGTTGTTCATGCAGAGATCATGCGTGACCGTCCACAGCGCGTCAGAGCGGGCGCATCCTGTCAGCAGCAGCGCGATGACCAGCGGCAGAGACCGGCATCGCCATAACATTTTCCCATTCAGGTGAATCAATTATTCAGAACCTTGGTCAACTCAACCTCACGGGTTATGGGATTAAAGTACAGATAGAACAGATCACCATCCAATTTATCAGGCTTTGCCCATATCTCCTTCTCACCCAGACTGCGATTTTGCTTCACGTATCCCAGCTTTAGGAGATAAGCGTGCAGCAATGCAGTATCAGTAGCCCCTTTAAATACGCTGCTATTTGTAGGTGAATAGCCGTCGCCCGGGTGAGACTCAAAATAGTAGTTGTCCGTTATACGCGGTGCTTTTTCGATATCTAAGTCTGTCAGTGTATGGTATTTAAAAAAATCGCGTTGTGTGTAAACAGTCGCCTCATTGGAACACGATGCAACAAACCAGACAAACAGACCGCCACAAATAAGCACGGTTACAGACAGGAGTGCAGACCACTTTATGACTTTCAACAGGGTTGTCATTGTCTTGCCTCCATGACTGAGGATGATGTTCCATCATTGGTAATGACCTTAACTACTCAGATATGAGATCGTTAAGCCTGACTTAGTAGCCCACGTGCGTTGAAGTTAAACAGTGTACGCGAAAAGGCCTTATGTATTCATACACTTTTGCTTTTTCATTTACCTGATAGCCACCAGAATTACTTCACTCATTATAAAATTCGTTTTTTATTATTCATCTTCTTCTCAATCGCTCTGACTATAATCTTATAAGCGATGAGTGTTACCACTGAACAGACGACTATTAGCGCAATCCCCACAAAACCTTCGATATCACGCTGATTAAATAGCCTTGCTAACGCTGTCCAGAACTGCTGTTCTCATTGTGTCGATGGATCTGACGGCCTTGCCAGTAGGAAGGTAATGACTAACAAGGCCACGGCGATAAGGATTCTAAACCCCACTGGGACACGTTTTGCTTCCATTTAAAACCACCGCAATTGTGCCAAAAGACATTAGCCCGTTATGTAATTTTATTTTTGATGTATTGAGCAATGCTTGCCGAATAGCGATGAAATCAGTTCGGTGTTGCAACGTGATGCAACCTAAAGACACGCCGAGCGGGCCGCGAGGATGCAGTTTGAAGTTTCCTCGCTCTACATTACTAACCCACGTATAGTCATTTATTCTTCCATCATCCCGATACAATGCAAACCATTCATATTTGATAACTGGCGTTGAAGTTGTCCATGAGTAGGAGTCGTGCAAGTCAGTCCGGATCATAGCTTTCCAGCCACCGGTTGGGCGCTTAACGATGTGATATAAACTATCAGGTATTGGCCCGTTGTCTGGAACTGCGATACACCCTGCACGATTGCGATATTGCCTGTTACCAGAGTACGCCATAAACGTCCCGATCCCGTACATCAGTAAGGGTGGGTAATCTGCATCATTAACTGTGAACCTTCCTTTTAATGCCATTACTGGCTCCTTCTGTTTTAATCACTCTCTGGATGAGGGTGATTAATCATAATACCTCATCATAAAATGAAAATGATCTGCATCTAATATTCAACATAATCATGATTAGTGATATATCTAATATTTCCTTTTTTCTTTTTTGCCTCCGTGCGGTAAATTATGTAGAGCCTGATAATTCAGTACTGAATGTGATTTCCATATTTTATAAGCCTGCCACCAGAAGACCTGTGCCCGATGCAGAGAGTCACAGCGGAGATGATTTGCTTATCACAAAGTCCTGTTATAGGAACCCGGTTTTAGATTCAGCCTTGTAGAGGATGCTAGTTCGTAAAAATACCTTTTTAGGGCAGAGTTCTCATAGGGCCTATGAAGACATTAATAAGTTTGCGGTATGTCAGACAATAGGGAGCAGGTCAACTTGCCTGACGGGACCAATACAGGCAAATGAAGAAGCTCGACGCACTCCCACCAGTGGATATCCGTGTTTTTCAATCAAGACTGGATACACTTACTATCTTTAATAGTGATAGCTTATTTTTGAATGATGAGCACCCAATATGTTTTCGCTAAATCCTCTGGATTTGGCGGCATTTTACCAGACTTCATTGCGGATAAAGCTGACATATCTGACTGTTCCAGAACATGCGTAATTTTCCAGCCTGCTTTTGACAAAACAGGTACTGTGCCTGAGATATCGCTTCCGCATGAAAATTGCGTGTTATCAGACAGTGTTGCTGCACTATTGGATTGAGGCAGTGAGGCCGAACGACAGACGTGCGCCTCCTCAGCTAAAACAGTGGTAGAGAAAAGGCCGAGAGCGAAAAGAGACACTGAGAATTTTAAAGCTTGCATAAGTCAATCCTTATATGGTGGAAGGTTTTCATTAACCATCTGAGTTGAAATACATCCTTATAGCTAGTCCTTACGAATCATGAGGCGAAAAATAACAAAGAAAATACATTCCTTATCACTTAAACACCCCACTCACCGCCGACTTAAAAAATTATGCTCCTTTCAACATATCAAACACCACCCGAGCAAAGCCCTTGGCCAGCTCAGGGTTAGAGAGGTATTGCACCATCATCTCCTGCTGGGCGTCATTGCTATCCATCACGGCATCATCAATGGCTTTCGGAAAATCACCTAACATCGCCTGTTCGCGCGTATTATTCGCAATCTGGGTCATCACAGCCTGGTTTTCTGACAGCTTGTCGCGCACCGCAAAGGCATAATTGATCATGTCTTTATCGGTGAGATTATCGGTGACAAATAACTCATTAAGGCGAGACAGAATATTCGACAGAAACTCTTCTTTCTTGTCCTTCGGCTTCGCTGTACCGACATCATTCCCCGGCTTGATTTTGTATTCTTCAGCATCCTCTTGCAGCTTCAGGTGCTGTTCGTGAAGCTTTGACAGGCGATAATGACTCATCTCAACGTTGCTTAAATCAATCTCATCTTCTTCGATACGCTGTTCATGCAGTAACGGGCGCAGATGGCGTGCAAACAGGCTCAGCTTCTCCAGGTTCTTGTCGTCGTAATCGACGATTTGCGACATAAACTCGTAAAAGCGGACAAAGCTGCCAAGATCTTTTTTGAAGATATCCAGCTTACTTTTTTCTTTCTCGCAGTCCTTAAAGGTGTTTTCCGCATTGGTGATCAGCACAACATCGCCAGTCTTCCTGGTGCGTTCAAATATCTCTTTAGCCAGCACATAGGCATCAATTGCCGAGATATAACGATGCTTCCAGCGTTCCACCGCAGGTTTGCAGATATTGCTGATGGCTGCGTTGGATTTGTTTTTGCTGAAGAACGCCTCACAGAATTGCTCGACTTCGCTCCACAGAAAAATACCGCTGGCCCGCAGCTTTTCATAAAGCTCAAATACAACCTGTGGATCGCTGACATCCGTCAGTTCTGCTGTCTGGTAGTACGGCTGGAAAGCACCCAAAATCTCGTCAGGTTCGTTGTAGAAATCGAGCACAAAGGTTCCGGACTGTGCCTTACCCGGATAGGTACGATTCAGGCGCGACAGCGTCTGTACACACTCTACGCCACCCAGCTTTTTATCCACATACATAGCGCAGAGTTTAGGCTGGTCAAAACCGGTCTGAAATTTGTTGGCCACCAGCATCACCTGGTAGTCGTCGGTATCAAATGCTTTGCGCATGTCGCGGCCTTTCAGGCCTGAGTTCATATTGATTTCAGTGAACTTCTGGTTAAGCAGCGCAAGGCTGTTGTGGTCATCTTCATGGAATTCCACTTCCCCAGAGAACGCCACCATTGCGCTGATCTTGTCGTACTTTTGCTCGGCGATATATTTATCGAACGCCAGCTTGTAGCGCACCGCCGCCTTACGGGAACTGGTCACCACCATTGCTTTCGCCTGGCCAGCCAGCAAGTGCATCACATGCTTACGGAAGTGCTCAACAATCACCTTCACTTTCTGCGACACGTTATGGTCGTGCAGCGAGACCCACTGATTCAGTTTGATTTTGGCTTTTTTACTGTCCACTTCCCGGTCAGGATCGTCCAGCTTTTGCAGCAGCTTATACGCCACCTTGTAGTTGGTGTAGTTCTTCAACACATCAAGAATAAAGCCTTCTTCGATGGCCTGACGCATGGAGTAAACGTGGAACGCTTCCGGTTTGTTCGTTTTCGATGCCGGTTCCTGTGGGTTAGGGCGACGGCCAAACAGCTCCAGCGTTTTGGCTTTCGGCGTGGCGGTAAAGGCGTAATAGTTGAGGTTGTTACTGCCTTTACGCGCGGCGACTGTGGCATCCAGAATATCTTCTGAAGACATCTCCACATCGTCATCCGCCTCTTCGGTCATCAGCACTTCTTTCAGCTGGCGCGCCGTAGAACCGCTCTGCGAGGAGTGCGCTTCATCGGCAATCACCGCGTATTTGCGCTGCTTGAGGCTGACGCTGTTTTCAATCGCCTTAAGGACAAACGGGAAGGTCTGAATGGTGACGATGATAATCGGCTGCGAATTTTCCAGCGCGCTGGCCAGCTTCTCCGACTTTGAACCGTCGCCTTCTTTGTTATTGATCCGCCCGACGACGCCATCCTGATGTTCAAACTGATAGATGGTGTCCTGCAGCTGATCGTCAAGCACGGTACGGTCCGTCACCACAATCACCGAATGGAACTGCTTCTCGCCATTTTCATCATACAGGCGGGAAAGCTGGTGGGCCGTCCAGGCGATAGAGTTCGATTTGCCCGATCCTGCACTGTGCTGAATCAGATATTTATAGCCGGTGCCTTCCACCGTTGCGGCGGTAATCAGTTTGTTGACCACATCCCATTGGTGATAGCGCGGGAAAATCAGGCTTTCGCTTTTATACTTCAGGCCATTGGCGTGTTCTTTTTCTATGATTTGTAGATGCACGAAGCTGGCGAGAATTTTCAGCAGATTGTCCGGCAGCAGCACCTCATTCCACAGGTAGCTGGTGGCGTAGTCATTGGTATCTTCCGGGATGTCGTTGCCCGCGCCGCCGTCATGGGTGCCTTTGTTAAACGGCAGAAAGAAGGTTTTATCGCCATCAAGTTTGGTCGTCATAAACACTTCGTATTGGCTGACGGCAAAGTGCACCAGCGCCCCGCGTTTAAAGGTCAGCAGCGGCTCAGGCTTATTGGTGCTAGGATCTTTGGGGAAACGCGTTTTCTTATATTGCGTAATGGCGTTTTGCACTGTCTGCTTAAATTCGGACTTGAGTTCCAGCGTCGCTATCGGCAAGCCATTAACGAACAATACCAGGTCGATACGCCATTTCTTCGCCTTAACGCCCGTTTCTTCAAATGCGGCGTTCGACGCATGCGGGCTGTAAACCAGCTCCGGTACAATGCGACAGATATTCTGTTTGTAGCGCGTCAGGGTTTCCGGATTAAGGTCATGTTCCGGCTTAAACTGGCACAGGGAAAAACGCGCGTTATGACTTTTGATACCATGACGCAGCACGCCAAGCGTACCGTAGGTACGAGAAAGCATATCGGTGGCGTTGATATCCGCTTTTTTCAGCTGAGCCACCAGCGCATCGAGGAAATGGCGCTCGGTATCGGTAGGATAAATTTTGGCAAACTTCTCCCACTCCTGCGGCTGTGTGGTTTGCACAAAGGTCAGCGCATCCTGCGAGTACAGTGCACGTTCGCGATCGTAGCCATCAGTTTTGCCACGTACCCAGCTTTTTGTTTCCATCTGAGTAATTATTTCATCCTGGAAAATCAACTCTTTGGTGCTGTCCATGCTCATACGGTGGCCTCCTGTGGCTCCTCAGCATCCTGCGTGTCAGGGGCAACCCAGTCACGGACGTCGATTTTTCCGGTGACGGCTGCGGAAATTAGGGCGGTGCGGCGTTCCTGGAGTAAGGTGATGCTATTTTTTACTTTATTAATTAATGTGATAAATTCATCATTTTTTTTAGAGAGATACCGCGCTATCTCTTTTTGTTCTTCGAGGGTGGGAACAGGAATTTTCATACTATTGAGGTTGCCAATAGTTAACTGATTAATAGTTGAAGTTAAAAAAGATCCAGACTGATAATCAAATAATGGAGAATTTAAAACCCAAAAAATATACGTGTTTATTTTACTTCTAAATATAGCCATGAAAGCACCAAATGCCATTCCTTCAGCATCTTTACTAATGAGAGCATTTTTTCCTATTAAATTACGACTGCCATTTCTCGAGCAGATAAGTAAATCATTTTCTTTTACTAAAAATTGTTCAGGGATGATACTATCAACATAGACATTATCATCAAAGCAAAGACTTGAGTTTTGAATATTTGATGACCTTAACACTAAAATCCCTGACTCTTGATCAGATATGTTTTCTGGAGAATAAGTTAGTCCATTTCTTGCACTACCAAGATAAGCTAACCTTTTCATTTCCCAATGACTAGGGATTTCTCCCAACCACTCAACACCAGAATCTTTCATCGGCATATCTGGGTTTAGCCCTTTGGTGACGGCATGGTTAATCACTGCCTGGCGTTTTTCTTTCAACAGTTCAATCAGTTGCTGTTGCTTCTCGATTAGGTTGTCGATTTTTGCGGTTTCGTGATCGAGGAAATCCGCTATTTTAACTTGCTCTTCTAACGAAGGTAGCGGATATATAATCTCGTTAAACGCCTCTGTAGGTAAACGCCATCTACCTAAGTGCGCACTTCCTTGTCCAAGATGGAAGA
>Ga0308167_1001489_pt1 | contig 26898 bp, 29 predicted proteins | sample PhyCR1_2_FD_202138 | JGI IMG/M metagenome (GOLD analysis project Ga0308167, IMG submission 202138) | Phyllosphere microbial communities from UC Gill Tract Community Farm, Albany, California, United States - DLSLRC.R1 | ecosystem: Host-associated > Plants > Phyllosphere > Unclassified | place... | reverse complement strand
CCCGGAAGCGCTCGAGGAGGTCGTCCGGCAGCATCTCCTCCGGGCTCGTCTCCGCGGGGCTCGGGGCGGTCGGGGGCGGCGGGCTGGTGGGGGTCACGGGGTCGAGGCTAGCCACGCCCGGCCCCGCGCGGCAGCCCCTCGGCCCGCCGCGGGGCGAGCGGTAACGTGGAGGCCATGACACAGCAGCACCCCTGGTCGCGCTACGTGGCGATCGGCGACTCGTTCACGGAGGGCATCGGCGACCCGGAGGAACGCTCGCCGGGTGGCCACCGGGGCTGGGCCGACCGCGTCGCCGAGGTGCTCGGGGCGTCGACCGAGGACTTCGCCTACGCCAACCTCGCGGTGCGCGGGCGCCTGCTGCGGCAGATCATCGACGAGCAGGCCGAGGCCGCCCTCGCCCTCCGGCCCGACCTGATCTCGGTGTCGGCGGGGGGCAACGACATCATCCGCCCCGGCACCGACCCGGACGCCGTCGCCGCGGGGTTCGAGGGCCTCGTCGAGACGCTGGGGTCGCAGGGCGCCACGGTCGTCGTCTTCACGGGCCCTGACATCGGGCTCACGCCCGTGCTCGGACGCCTGCGGGGCAAGGTCGCGATCTACAACGAGCACGTGCACGCCATCGCCCTCCGGCACGACGCGGTCGTGGCGGACATGTGGGCCCTCCGTGAGCTCGGCGACCCCCGCATGTGGGCGCCCGACCGTCTCCACTTCAGCCCGCTCGGGCACCACACCATCGCCCGCGCGGTGCTGCAGGCCCTCGCCGTCGAGAACGACCTCGAGCCCTGGCGCCCCGAGCCGCTGCCGCCCCGGCCGTGGCGGCAGGCGCGGACGGAGGACCGCCGCTGGGCACGGGAGTACCTCGTGCCGTGGGTCGTCCGGCGCATCCGCCACCAGTCGTCCGGCGACGGCGTGCAGCCCAAGCGGCCCGAGGCCGCGTCGGTGCTGTACCGCGACGAGCCCTAGCTCGACGCCAGCACCTCGTCGGGGTGGGTCAGCCGCCACCACGCGTCCGGCTCGGCGAGGGCGCGGTCGAGCACCAGCGGCACGTCGACCTCCTCGTCGCCGATCTCGAAGCGCACCCGGCCCACGCGGTCGCCCACCGCCCCCGTCGTCACCGACTCGGTCTCGATCGAGGCCGTCACCGTGACGTCGCCCCAGACGAGGCGGCTCGCGTCGGTCGCCGCGACGGCCTCGGTGCCCGCTCCCCACGGCAGCTCGTACGATGCCCAGACGTCGCCGGCCGTCGTCGCCGTGACGGTCTGGAAGGCCCCGGAGACGCTCGTGAGCAGCCTCTGCACGTCGGCGTCGAGGGAGTCGTGGTCGACGCCGCCGAGCATGACCCCGACGACCGTGACCGGCTCCCCCGCGATCGTGTAGTCCGCGGCGAAGAGCAGGCAGGCACCGGCCTCGTCCAGGGTGCCGGTCTTGATGCCGACGACCCCGTCGAGCCCGAGCAGCTCGTTCGAGTTCTCGATGACGCCGATGCCCGGCACGGTCGTCGTCGGGGTCGCCACGATCGCCGAGACGTCCGGGTCGGCCAGCGCGATCTCGCCGAGCCGCACGAGGTCGGTCGCCGTGCTCGTGTTCGACGGCGACATGCCGGTGGGCTCGACGAGGGTGGTGGAGGAGAGGCCGTTGTCGGCCAGCCAGGCGGTCGCGGCCGCGACGAAGCCGGCCGTGTCGCCGAACGCCCACCGGGCGAGCGCGTCGGCGTAGTTGTTGGCCGACTCGATCAGCGACACCTGCAGCACCTGCTTCTCGGTCAGCTGCTGGCCGAGGGCCATCGGCGCCACCTTGCCGTCCTGCGCGCGGTAGGACTCGTACAGGGCCACGTCGTCGGCGCCCAGGGTCAGCGTCGGCCCGTCTCCCCCGTCGAGCGGCCGGGCGTCGAGCACGACCAGGGCGGTGACGACCTTGCTGATGCTCGCGATCGGCAGCGGCGTGGTCGATCCGCTCGTCGTCAGGCTCTCGTCCCAGCCGACGGCCTGCACGGCGGTCGCGCCGTAGCCCGGGAACGCGAGCTGGGCCCCCGGCTGGGCGGGCGCCGTCCACTCCGCCGCCGCGGCCGTCGCGGGGGCCAGGGGGGCGAGCAGGACGACGGGCACGTAGACGAGAGCGGCCAGCACGACCACGAGGGCGCCCGCGACCACGGCCCGGACGCCGTGTCGGCGGCGTCGCGCCGGTCGGGCGCCGCGGCTCACGCGGCGTCCGCCCCGGCGGCGGAGGCGGGGGCCGGCACGCGCAGGGCCCAGAGCGCCACCGCGCTGGCGGCGGCGACGTTGAGACTGTCGACCCCGTGCAGCATGGGGATGGTGACCACGCGGTCGGCGGCGCGCAGGGCGGCCGGGCTGAGCCCGTCGCCCTCCGTGCCGAGCACGAGCGCCACCCGCTCCGGCGGCGCCGCGGCGTAGTCGTCGAGCGCGACGGCGTCGTCGGAGAGGGCCAGGGCCGCGACCTCGAAGCCGGAGGCGCGGAGCACGTCCGCGCCCGCGGGCCAGTCGGGCAGGCGCGTCCAGGGCACCTGCAGCACCGTCCCCATGCTCACTCGGACGCTCCGGCGGTAGAGCGGGTCGGCGCAGCGCGGCGTGACGAGGACGGCGTCCGCCCCGAGCCCGGCGACGGCCCGGAAGATCGCGCCCACGTTCGTGTGGTCGACGATGTCCTCGAGCACGACCACCCGACGGGCGCCCTCGATGACCGACTCGACCGACGGCAGCTCAGGCCGGTGCATGGCCGCCAGCGCGCCCCGGTGCAGGTGGTAGCCGGTCAGGGTCTCGAGCAGCGCCGCGTCGCCCACGAAGATCTCGCCGTCGTGGTCGGCGACGAGCGGCTCGATGTCGGCGAGCCAGCGCTCGGTCATCAGCACCGACCGCGGCACGTGCCCGGCGCGCAGCGCGCGCTCGATCACCTTCGACGACTCGGCGATGTAGAGGCCGCCCTCGGGCTCGGTGACGCGGCGGAGCGCGACGTCGGTGAGCCTCGCGTAGTCGGCGAGGGCGTCGTGGTCGAGGTCGGTGATGCGGGTGATGCGCACGGCGCTCCAGGGGGCGGCGCCCGGTCGGTCGACCGACGAGGACGGGAGGGGCAGAGACGACGTCTAGGCTAACGTCACGCACCCGAAGGAGCACCGCCCGTGTCGAACGCCACGCCCCCGTCACTCGACGCGGCCGCCCTCGACGAGGCGGTCGCCCTCCTCGCGGGGCGCACGGTCGCCGTGCTCACGGGCGCCGGCGTGAGCACCGACTCCGGCATCCCCGACTACCGGGGCGAGGGCGCCCCGGTGCGCAACCCGATGACCTTCCAGCAGTTCCTCTCGGGCGAGCGCTACCGCAAGCGCTACTGGGCCGGCAGCCACCTCGGCTGGCGGTCGTTCCGCGCGGCGACGCCGAACGAGGGCCACCGCGCCCTCGCGCAGCTCGAGGCGGCCGGCGTCACGAACGGCGTCGTGACGCAGAACGTCGACGCCCTGCACGAGCGCGCGGGCTCCCGTCGCGTGGTCGACCTGCACGGCACCGTCGACCGGGTCGTCTGCCTCACCTGCGGCCAGTCGTTCGCCCGTGACGTGGTCGCCGCGCGCCTCTCGGCGGCGAACCCCTGGCTCGACGAGCCGGAGAGCGTCCGCCTGGCGCCCGACGGCGACGTCGAGGTCGCCGACATCGACGCCTTCGTCGTGCCGGAGTGCACCGTGTGCGGGGGGATGCTCAAGCCCGACGTCGTCTTCTTCGGCGAGTTCGTGCCGGTCGAGCGCTTCGCCGAGGCGCGCTCGCTCGTCGTCGGCGCCGACGCGCTCCTCATCGCCGGGTCGTCCCTCGTCGTCAACTCGGGCATCCGGCTGCTCGACCAGGCGACCCGCCGCAAGATGCCGGTCGTCGTCGTGAACCGCGGGGTCACGAAGGGCGACCCCCGGGCCACGGTTAAGATCGACGCGGGCACGTCGGAGACTCTGACGGCCCTGGCGCGACGCCTCTCCTGACGCGGGCGCCGACCCGGAGGCCACCATGACGCTGCTCTACCTCGTCCGCCACGGCGAGACGGACTGGAACCGCGCCCGGCGCATCCAGGGCGCCACCGACATCCCCCTCAACGACCTCGGCCGCCGACAGGCCGCCGAGGCGGGCGACCTGCTCTCGCGCCGCACCGTCTCGGTCGTCGTCGCGAGCCCCCTGAGCCGCGCCGCCGAGACCGGGGCGATCATCGCCGGGCGTCTCGGGCTGGCCGCCCCCGAGCACCTCGCGGGCCTCGCGGAGCGACGCTACGGCGAGGCCGAGGGGCTGACCGGCTCCGAGGTCGAGGAGAGGTTCCCCGCCGGCACGCGCGTGCCCGGGAGGGAGAGCCGTCGTGAGCTGCTCGCGCGCGTGCTCCCCGCCCTCGGCGAGGCCGCGGGGCGGGGCCGGGGAGGCGCGGTGGTCGTCGCGACGCACGGCGCGGTCATCAGGGCGGTCGTCAACCACGTCTCGGGCGACGCCCCGGCGAACCTCGGCGTGCCCATCCGCAACGGGTCGATCCACTCGTTCGAGCTCGTGGACGGCGGCCTCGAGCTGCAGACGTTCGACGACCCGGTCGAGGACGAGTCGGAGCGGGCGGGGCGCTACGCGTTCGAGTACCAGAACGCGCTCGAGCGACCGACCGACGAGGCCTGACCGCCGACGCCCGACGCCCGACGAGCGGCCCCCGACGCCGATGCCCGACACGCGGCCCCCGGCCCCCGGGGCGTCGCCGTCAGAAGGGCAGGTCGGTGCTGCCCGGCTCGACGATCAGCAGGCCCGTGACGCGGCCCTGACCGTCGAAGGCGGCGCGGCCCGTCCACTCCCCCGCATCGTGGACGAGCGTCGTCTGCACGACCGTGCCGGTCGACAGCGACCCCAGCAGGCGGGCGAGGGCGTTCCGGCCGTCACGCGTCGTGGCCGTCGTGTCGCGGAGCCCACGGAGCGGGCCGCTCGTGGCCACGACCTGCTTCCACACGCCGTCGAGCCGGGCGGGGGTCAGGGCCCGGGCCGTGCCGTGCGTCATGAACGACCGGACGGCGGCCGTGTCGTCGTCGGCGAGGAGGCGGAAGAGCTGCTCGGTGCGGGCTCCGAGGTCGGTCGGGGTCGCGGTCATGCACCGATGCTACGAGCGGCCACGGCCGCGCGACATCCGTCGTGCGACGGAGCTCAGCGGCCCGACGGCCCGGCCACGCGCTCGAGCAGGTCGAGCAGCACGTCGGCCGAGCGGCGCCAGCTGAACCGGGCGGCCTGGCGGCGCGACGCCGCCGACCGTGCCTCCCACTCGCCCTCGAGGCGCCGGACGGCCGCCGCCACGGAGGAGGGCGATCCCACGTCGAAGAAGAGCGCTGCGTCGCCGCCGATCTCGCGGAAGATCGGGATGTCGCTCACCACCGCGGGCGTGCCGAGGGCCATGCCCTCGACGAGGGGGATGCCGAAGCCCTCGGCCCGGGACGCCGTGACGACCGCCGTGGCCGAGAGCAGCACCCCCCGGTACTCCTCGTCGCTCGCCCCGTCGTGGAAGACGAGAGAGCCGGCGGGGGCGAGCGCGCTGAGCGCGGCTCGCTCGCGGTCGGAGACCCGGCTCATGAGGTGGAGCCGCGCCCCGTCGAGCAGGGGCAGGGCGCGCACCAGCGTCGCGACGTCCTTGTAGGGCATGAACGAGCCCATGTAGACGAGCTCGCGGCCCGCCGGGCGGCTCCGCTCCGGAGCGTCGTCGACCGGGTCGGCGGCGTTCGTCACGACCGTGACGGGGCGGCGCGTGAGGCGGTGCCTGGCGATCTCCGCCGACGTCGTCTCGCTGACGGTCACGACCGCGTCGGCCCGGTCGAGCAGCAGCCGCTGCGGCCACCACGCGAGGTGGTACAGCCGCCAGAGCAGGCGGATCGGCAGGGCGAACTCCGGCGGCGGCGTCCGGTTCGTGTAGTAGATGAGGTCGTGCAGCGTGAGCACGAGGCGGTAGCGACGGCCCCACGAGCCCATCGTCTGCATCGGCGACCAGACCACGTCGGGCCGCAGCCGGTCCACCTGGCGGGCCACGAAGGGCTCCCGCACGCTCGTCGGGTCGCTGACCAGGAGGTGCGGCTGGTCGGGCAGCGACTCGAGCTGCCGCGGGTCGCTGACGAGCATGGTCAGCGGGTGCCGCTCCGCCAGGGCGCCGACGACGCCCGCGGTGAAGCGGCTGATGCCGTCGTGGCGCCCCACCCGCACGTACCGGCAGTCGACGACGAGCCTCACGCGAGGAACTCCTCGATCGCGGCGGCCGCCTCACGGGGCTTCTCGTAGTGGATCAGGTGCCCCACGCCCTCGATCACGACGAGCCGCGCGTCGGGGAAGAGCCCCTGGAGCACGTGCTGCGCCGGCAGGGCCGTGATGTCGTCGCGGTCGGCGGCGACGAGGAGGGTCGGCACCGCGACGTCGGCGGCGTACGTGCTGACGTCGCTCGAGACGGAGGCGCGGAAGGCGTCGAGCACGACGCGGCGGTCGGCGAAGCGCGAGAAGTACGAGTCGTGCTGGTCGTGGATCCAGCGGCGCAGCTCCCGGTCGTGGGTCTTGACCATCGCCAGGCTCGTGATGCGGACGACCCCGGCGTTCCGCAGCACCGACTGGCCCGCGGCCTCGGGCAGGGCCGCGCCGACCTTGTAGTACGCGACGGCCAGCTGCGTCAGGACCCCTCGGGGCCCGGAGAGCGCGGGCGCCGCGATCGGGTTGACCAGGACGAGGCGGGAGGCGCGGAGCCCGCCGGCCACGGCGGCCGACGCCACGATCGAGCCGAACGAGTGCCCCAGCACGACGACGTCCGGCCCCAGCCCGAGCGCCGCCACGAGCTCCGTCAGCCACGCCGCGTAGGCGGCGACGCTGTGCTCGCCGTCGAGCGGCGTCGACTCGCCGAAGCCGGGCAGGTCGGGCATGACGACCCGCACGCCCGTGAGGTGCGCCACGACCGGCTCGAGGCCGTGGTGGTCTCCGCGGAAGCCGTGGACGGCGACGACGGTGACCCGCGCCTCCTCGCCGCCCGGGGGCTCGTACGTCCAGACGTGCGTCTCGCTGCCGGCCACGCGGACGACGTCCTCGCGGACGGGGACGGCGGCGAGCAGGGCCCGGTAGGGCGAGACGACGCGGGGCTCTCGGACGATCACCCGCCGAGTCTACGGAGGCGCGGGTGCCGACGCGCGGGAGAGGGTGCGCGCCGGGGCCCCGTGCGTCCTAGAGTTGGCCGGGTGAGCTTCACTGCCCCGATCCAGCAGCCCGGACTGACCCTCGACCCCCAGTGGCACCGCCGTGCGGTGTTCTACGAGGTCATGGTGAGGTCGTTCGTCGACAGCAACGGCGACGGCGCCGGCGACCTCCAGGGGCTGCTCTCGCGCCTCGACTACCTGCAGTGGCTGGGGGTGGACGCGCTCTGGCTGCCGCCGTTCTTCCAGTCGCCGCTCCGTGACGGCGGCTACGACATCCAGGACTACAAGGCGATCCTGCCCGAGTTCGGCACGCTCGACGAGTTCCGCGACCTCGTGACGAAGGCCCACGAGCGCAACATGCGCATCGTGATCGACATGGTGCTCAACCACACCTCGGACACCCACGAGTGGTTCCAGCAGTCGCGCGAGGACCCGGACGGCCCGTACGGCGACTTCTACGTCTGGCGCGACACGGACGAGGAGTACAAGAACATCCGCGTCATCTTCGTCGACACGGAGGAGTCCAACTGGACCTTCGACCCGGTGCGGCGCCAGTTCTTCTTCCACCGCTTCTTCTCGCACCAGCCCGACCTGAACTTCGAGAACCCCGCCGTGCAGGAGGCCGTCTTCGACGTCGTCCGCCACTGGCTCTCGCTCGGCGTCGACGGCCTGCGCCTCGACGCCATCCCGTACCTCTTCGAGACCGAGGAGGGCAACGGCGAGGGCGAGCCGGCCACCCACGACTTCATCAAGCGGCTGCGTCGCATGGTCGACGACGAGTTCCCGGGGCGCGTGCTCATCGCCGAGGCCAACCAGTGGCCCGCCGAGACCGCCGCGTTCTTCGGCACGGAGGAGGAGCCCGAGTGCCACATGGCCTTCGACTTCCCCGTCATGCCCCGCATCTTCTACTCGCTGCGCGCGCAGCACGCGCAGGAGCTCACCCGCATCCTCTCCGAGACGACCGAGGTGCCGCCGGGGGCGGCCTGGGCGGTCTTCCTCCGCAACCACGACGAGCTCACGCTCGAGATGGTCAGCGAGGAGTACCGGCAGGCGATGTACGGCTGGTACGCCTACGACCCGCGGATGCGCTCCAACATCGGCATCCGCCGTCGCCTCGCGCCCCTGCTCGACAACAGCCGCGCCGAGCTCGAGCTCGTCCACGCCCTGCTCTTCGCCCTGCCCGGCAGCCCCTTCCTCTACTACGGCGACGAGATCGGGATGGGCGACAACATCTGGCTGCCCGACCGTGACTCGTCGCGCACCCCGATGCAGTGGACGCCCGACCGCAACGCCGGGTTCTCGACGGCCGACCCGGGCAAGCTCTTCCTGCCCGTGGTCCAGTCGCTCGTCTACAACTACAACCTCGTCAACGTCGAGTCGCAGCTCGCGCAGTCGCGGTCGCTGCTGCACTGGGTGCGGAACGTCATCCACGTGCGGAAGGCCCACCCCACCTTCGGCCTCGGCACCATGCAGGTCGTCGAGTCCGACCACGAGTCGGTGCTCTCCTTCGTGCGCAGCTACGAGGGCAGCGGCTCGCAGGTCGGCGACCTGCCGGAGGACGTGCTCTGCGTGTTCTCGTTCGCTCACAACCCCGTCTCCGTCACGGTGACGGCGCCGGAGTTCGCGGGGCGCACGCTGACCGACCTCTTCGGCGGAGCGCAGTTCCCGTCGTTCGACGAGGAGGGCCGCGTCACGCTGACGCTCGGCACCCAGGCGTTCTTCTGGCTGCACATCGGCGACGTGCCCGTCGTGACGCGCCCGGCTGTCGGTGGCGCCTCCTAGGCTCGGGGCGTGAGCAGCACCGACCAGGCCTCGTCCGCCACCGAGAACGCCCCGGCCGCCTCCGCGGCGGCCGGGCTCGTCGAGCCGGGGCCCGTCCCGTCGTCGTGGTGGAAGGCGCTCGGCGTCTTCGACCTCGAGACGACGGGCATCGACGTCGAGACGGCGCGCATCGTCACGGCGCACGTGGGGCTCATCGACGCCGCGGGCACGAGCATCGCCCACGGCGAGTGGCTCGCCGACCCCGGCATCGAGATCCCCGAGCAGGCGAGCGCGGTGCACGGCATCTCGACCGAGCGTGCCCGGCTCGAGGGGCGACCGGCGGCCGAGGTCGTGGCCGAGATCATCGCCGCGCTCCGCGCCGTGTTCGCCCGCGGCGTGCCCCTGGTCGTCTACAACGCCCCCTACGACCTGACCCTGCTCGACCGTGAGGCCCGGCGGCACGGCCTCGAGCCGCTCGGCGACGTCGGCGAGATCGGCTGCGTCGTCGACCCCCTCGTCATCGACAAGGCCGTCGACACCTACCGCAAGGGCAAGCGCACGCTCGAGGCCGCCGCGGGCGTCTACGGCGTCGTGCTCGACGATGCCCACGACGCGGGCGCCGACGCGATCGCGGCGGGCCGGGTGGCCCAGGCGATGGCCCAGAAGTTCCCCGACCGTCTCGACGTCCCGTCGACGGAGCTGCACGACCTCCAGGTCGGCTGGTGCGGCACCCAGGCCGCGAGCTTCCAGGAGTACATGCGCCGCACGAAGGACCCGTCCTTCACCGCGTCGGGCGAGTGGCCGCACCGGTCGCTGCCCGGCGTCTGAGCCGGTCTTCCCCGGGCAGCCGACCCGCGACTCCCCCAGGTCTCTCGGCGGCCCCGCCCCGTCGGCGGACGCAGAAGAGGCGGCCCACCGGAGTGGACCGCCTCTGTCGGCTGAGAGCTGCTGCTTACTTGCCGAAGTTCTTGTAGCGCGAGTTGAACTTCTCGACGCGACCGGCCGAGTCGAGGATGCGCTGCTTGCCCGTGTAGAACGGGTGCGACTCGGACGAGATCTCGACGTCGATGACCGGGTAGGTCTCACCGTCGAGCTCGATGGTCTTGTCGCTCGTCGTCGTGGAGCGCGTGAGGAACGTGGCGCCCGATGCGAGGTCGCGGAAGACGATCTGCTTGTACTCGGGGTGGATGTCGGTCTTCATGAGAGTCCTAGGTCTAGCGGTGGATGGTGGTGTGAAGTTCGGGGAGGCGCTGCGCACGCATGCGCCGGACCAGCTGTCAACGATACCAGACGCGCGGCCCGGATCCGAGGAACGAACCTGCCGGCGACGGGGACGCGTCAGCGGGCGGCGCGAGCCGTGTAGCGGCCGTCCTCCGAGGTGACCTCGAGCTCGACGCCGAAGGTGGCGCCGAGGGTCTCGGCCGTCACGACCTCGTCGATCACGCCGGCGGCCACGACGGAGCCGTGGTCGAGGAGGAGCGCGTGCGTGAAGCCGCGCGGGATCTCCTCGACGTGGTGGGTGACCATGACGATCGCCGGGGCGCCCTCGGACTGCGCGTAGCCGGAGAGCATCCGCAGCAGCTCTTCGCGGGCGCCGAGGTCGAGGCTCGCGGCCGGCTCGTCGAGCAGCAGGAGCTCGGGGTCGGTCATGACCGCCCGCGCGATCTGGACGCGCTTCTGCTCGCCGTCGCTCAGCTCGCCGAAGGTGCGCTCCGACAGGTGGTCGAGGCTCCACTCGTCGAGCACGCGGTGGGCACGGCGCACGTCGACGCCCTCGTACTCCTCGTTCCAGCGGCCGGTGACCGAGTAGGCGGCGGTGAGGACGACGTCGACGACCTTCTCCTTCGCCGGGATGCGTCGGGCGATCGTCGTCGAGGCGAAGCCGATGCGCGGGCGGAGGTCGAAGAGGTCGACGGAGCCCAGGTCGCCGCCGAGCACCTCGGCGGTGCCGGAGCTCGGGTGGGTCTGTGCCGCCGCCACCTGGAGCAGGGAGGACTTGCCGGCGCCGTTCGGCCCCAGCACGATCCACCGCTCGTCCGAGTCGACGGTCCAGGTCAGCGAGTCGACGACGGGGACGCCGCCGCGGACGAGGGAGACATCGGTCAGCTGCAGGACGGTAGGCATGCTCGACAGCCTATCGACGCAGGGAGCCGTAGACCTGGAGGGTGCGGTCAGCGATCCGCGTCCAGGAGAACTCGCTCTCGGCGCGCATCCGGCCTGCCCGCCCCATCAGCCGGGCGAGGGCCGGGTCGGAGACGACCTCGGTGAGGATGCGAGCGAGGTCGGCGACGAACCGGTCGGGGTCGAGCGGGGTCCCCGTCCCGTCCTGTGCCTGCTCGAGCGGGACGATGCGGCCGGTGAGGCCGTCGGCCACGACCTCGGGGATGCCGCCGGTGTCCGACCCGACCACGGGCACGCCACAGGCCATGGCCTCCAGGTTGACGATGCCGAGCGGCTCGTAGACGGACGGGCAGACGAAGGTGGTGGCGGCGCTGAGGACGGCGCTGAGCTGGTGACGGGGCAGGATCTTCTCGATCCAGACGACGCCGGTCCGCTCCTCCTGCAGCCCGCGGACCAGGCCGCTCACCTCGGCCATGATCTCGGGGGTGTCGGGTGCGCCGGCGCAGAGCACCAGCTGGACGTCCGCCGGCAACAGCTTGGCCGCGCGCAGCAGGTACGGCAGGCCCTTCTGACGGGTGATGCGCCCGACGAAGACGACCGACGGCCGATCGGGGTCGATGCCGAGCTCGCGCACCAGGTCGGCGTCGTCGACGCGCTGCCACGCCTCGAGGTCGATGCCGTTGTAGACGACGCTGACCTTCTGCTCGTCGATGCCGGGGTAGGAGCGCAGGATGTCGCGGCGCATCCCCTCGCTGACGGCGATCACGGCGTCGGCCGTCTCGTAGGCCTGGCGCTCGATCCAGCTCGAGACGCGGTAGCCGCCGCCGAGCTGCTCGGCCTTCCAGGGGCGGAGCGGCTCGAGGCTGTGCGCCGTGAGGACGTGGGGGACGTCGTGCAGCATCTGGGCGAGCTGGCCGGCCGCGTTCGCGTACCAGGTGTGGCTGTGCACGATGTCGGCGCCCACGACGTCCTGGGCGATGCGGACGTCGGTGCCGAGGGTGCGGAGCGCGCCGTTGACCTGGGCGAGCTCGGTCAGGTCCGGGTAGCCGGTCGTGCCGGGCTCGGGGTCCACGTCGCCGAAGGCCCGGACCTGCACCTCGATCGACTGCCTCAGCGCCTTCGCGAGCTCGACGACGTGGACGCCGGCGCCTCCGTAGACGTTCGGCGGATATTCCTTCGTGATGACATCGACTCGCACGAGCATCACCGTAGTCGTGCGCCGGAGAAACGTGCCATTCTGGCCCCATGGCATCAAAGAAGATCTTCGGCATCGTCCTGGCCGGGGGCGAGGGCAAGCGCCTCATGCCCCTGACCGCCGACCGGGCGAAGCCCGCCGTCCCGTTCGGCGGCAACTACCGCCTCATCGACTTCGCGCTCTCGAACCTCATCAACTCGGGCCTGCGCCAGATCGTCGTGCTGACGCAGTACAAGTCGCACAGCCTCGACCGCCACGTCTCGCAGACCTGGTCGATCGAGGGGCTGCTCGGCGCGTACGTCGCCTCCGTGCCCGCGCAGCAACGGCTCGGCAAGCGCTGGTTCGCCGGCAGCGCCGACGCCATCCTGCAGAGCCTCAACCTGCTCCGCGACGAGAAGCCCGACATCGTCGTCGTCGTCGGCGCGGACCACGTCTACCGGATGGACTTCGAGCAGATGGTGGAGGCGCACATCGCCTCGGGCGCCGGCGTCACCGTCGCGGCCATCCGACAGCCGATCTCGCTCGCCGACCAGTTCGGCGTGATCGAGGTGGACCCCGACGACCCGACCCGCATCGGCCGGTTCCTGGAGAAGCCGAAGGACGCCACGGGACTGCCCGACTCCCCCGACGAGATCCTCGCCTCGATGGGCAACTACGTCTTCGACGCCGACGTGCTGATCGACGCGGTGCTCCGCGACGGCGAGAAGGCCGACTCGGACCACGACATGGGCGGCGACATCGTCCCCGATTTCGTGTCCCGCGGCGACGCCGCCGTCTACGACCTGAACCGCAACGAGGTGCCCGGCTCGACCGAGCGCGACCGCTACTACTGGCGCGACGTCGGCACCATCGACTCGTTCTACGACGCGCACCGCGACCTGATCTCGGCCCTGCCGATCTTCAACCTCTACAACACCGACTGGCCGATCTTCAGCCAGCAGCTCAACTCGCCGCCCGCCAAGTTCGTCCGCGACGGGCTGGGCAACCTCGGCACGACCATCGACTCGGTGGTCTCGCTCGGGTCGCTCCTCTCGGGCGCGCACGTCGAGCGCAGCGTCCTCGGGCCGTGGTGCACCCTCGACTCCGGCTCGCGCGTCGTGGACTCGATCGTCTTCGAGCGCGCTCACATCGGGCCGAACGCGACGGTGAACAGGGCCATCCTCGACAAGGACGTCGTCATCGCCGAGGGCGCCTCCGTCGGCGTCGACGCCGAGGCGGACCGTGCGCGGGGCTTCACGGTCACCCCCTCGGGCATCACCGTCGTCGGCAAGGGCGTCCGCGTCGACCAGTAGCACCGTGCCCGGGTCCTCGGCGGCGCCGCACCCTCGTCGGTCTCGTGACGAAGGGTGACGGCGCCGTCCGGTCGTCCGGCGGCCGGACACTAGGGTGATCGCGTGCCCCGCTTCCTGACCGTCCTCGACGTCGACTCCACGCTCATCGAGGACGAGGTCATCGAGCTCCTCGCCGACGCCGCCGGTGCGCGGGACGAGGTCGCCGCCATCACCGAGCGTGCGATGGCGGGCGAGCTCGACTTCGCGGAGAGCCTGCACGCGCGCGTCGCCACGCTGGCCGGCTTGCCGTCCACGGTCTTCGCCGACGCGGCGTCCCGAATCCGCCTCACGGCGGGCGTGCCCGAGCTGGTCGGCGGCCTGCACGCCCACGGCAGCGTGATCGGCGTGGTGTCCGGCGGCTTCCACGAGGTGCTCGACCCGATCGCGGAGAGCCTCGGGCTCGACTTCTGGCGCGCCAACCGGCTCGAGGTCGTCGACGGTGCCCTGACCGGGCGGGTCGACGGTCCGGTCGTCGACGCCGCAGGCAAGGCCGCAGCCCTCCGCGAGTGGGCCGAGGAGGCGGGCGTCGTCCCCGCGCACACGATCGCGGTCGGCGACGGGGCGAACGACCTGCTGATGATGGACGCCGCGGCGCTCTCGGTGGCGTTCAACGCCAAGCCCCGGGTGCGCGACCACGCCGACGTGGTCGTGACGCACTGCGACCTCTCGCAGGTGCTGCCACTGCTGGGCCTCCGCGGCTGAGCCGGGCGCAGTCCTGACCTGGTGGCGCGTCGCTCGGCGACGTCGCCGTGCGGCGGTGCCGCTGAGGCCCTGGTGGCCCTAGTGGCCCATGCCGAGGCCGCCGTCGACCGGGACGACCGCGCCGGAGATGTAGCCGGCGTCGTCGCTCGCGAGCCAGGTGATCGCCTTGGCGACCTCGGAAGCGGTGCCGAAGCGTCCCGCGGGGATGCTCTTCTTGTACTCGGCCTGCTGCTCGTCGGGCAGGACGGCCGTCATGTCGGTCTCCACGAACCCCGGGGCGACGACGTTGGCGGTGATGCCCCGGGCGCCCACCTCCCTCGTCAGCGACCGCGCGAAGCCGACCAGGGCCGCCTTCGATGCCGAGTAGTTCGCCTGGCCGGCGCCGCCGAGCAGGCCGACGACGCTCGAGACGAGCACGATCCGACCGAAGCGGGCCTTGAGCATGCCCTTGGAGGCGCGCTTGACGACGCGGAACGCCCCGCCGAGGTTCGTGTCGACGACCGAGGTGAAGTCCTCCTCGGTCATGCGCATGAGCAGGCCGTCCTTCGTGATGCCGGCGTTCGCGACGACGACCTCGACCGGGCCGAGCTCGGCCTCCACGGCGGTGAAGGCAGCGTCGACGCTCGCGGCGTCGGTCACGTCGGCGACGACCGTGAGGGTGCCCTCCGGGCCCTGGCCGCTGCGCGCGGTGACGGCGACGCGGTGGCCCTGGGCGACGAACTCCTCGGCGATCGCGAAGCCGATCCCTCGGTTGCCGCCGGTGACGAGGACGGTGCGGGGGGTGGTCATGATGGGGCTCCTCGGTGTGGGCGTCAGGGGTGCTCAGGTCCGTGGACCGCGTGCCAGCCTACTGTCGGACGCCGGGATTACGATCTAGTCAACCGCCGACCCCCGGCGTCCCGAGCCCGTGAGGCCATGAAGACATCCACCCCGATCACCACGCTCCCCCCGTCGCCCGCTGACGACCGGCACGCCCGCATGCGCCGGTACCTGTTGGCCACGGGCATCCGCATCGTCTGCATCATCTTCTGCTTCGTCATCCCGCTCAGCTGGTGGACCCTCATCCCGGTCTTCGGCGCCGTCGTGATCCCGTACGTCGCCGTGGTGCTGGCCAACGTCGGCCACGAGAGCGGTCAGGACGTCGAGCGGCCCGGTGGCCTCGAGGTGTACCGCGGGCCTCAGGAGCCCTGGGCTCCGCCGGCGCCTCACGACCCCGACGACGACCCCGTGGTCGGCTCCGACGGAGTGGCGCGGTGATGCTCGGTCTCGGGCAGCAGGGCCCCGGTGACGTGCAGTGCTCACGGGCTGGGTGCACTGCAGCCGCCGTGCACGCGGTCAACTGGCGCAACCCCAAGATCCACGGCCTCGAGCGCGTCAAGGTCTGGTCGGCCTGCGACGAGCACGTCGGCTACCTCGCCGAGTTCCTCCGGGCCCGCGACTTCCCGGTCGTCCTGACGCCTGCGGGCGAGACGGTCGACCGGGTCGAGCAGGAGGCGCGTTGAGCGCCCCCGGGGCGTCGGCGGCTCGCCCGACCACCGCCTCCAAGTGGCTGGGCTACCTCGCCGTCGTGGTGGTCTTCGCGATCATCTGCGGCCTCCTCGCCCACTGGCAGTGGAGCCGTCACGAAGAGAAGATGGCGGTCGTCCACCAGCTCGAGCAGCGGTACGACGCGGCGCCGATCCCCCTGCAGGAGGCGGTGCCCGAGCTGGGCTCGTACGATCCCGCCCTCGAGTGGCAGCCCGTCTCGATGACCGGCCGCTACCTCGTCGACGAGGAGCTGCTCGTCCGCAACCGGCCCCTGAACGGCCAGCCCGGCTTCGACGTGCTCGTGCCGTTCCAGGTCAGCGGCGGCGACGTCTTCGTGGTCGACCGCGGCTGGGTCCCCACCGGCAACGACCAGGACGCCCCCGACGTCGTGCCCGCCCCGCCGACCGGGGAGGTCACCGTGACCGCACGGCTCAAGCCGGGCGAGCCCGCGCTCGGCGACCGGACCGGCGTCCCCGGCACGAACCAGATCGCCACGATCCAGCTCAGCGAGGTGCAGAAGCGGGTCGACGGCCAGATCTACGACGCGAGCTACGGCCTGCTCGCCTCCGAGGACCCGGCACCCGCGACCGCTCCCGTGAAGGCCAGCGCCCCGGAGATCGACACCGGGCTCAACCTGTCGTACTTCGTGCAGTGGATCATGTTCGCGGTCGGCGCCTTCGGGTTCCTCTTCTACGTGTTCCGGCAAGAGAGGCGGAACAAGTTGCTCGACGCCGCCGACGACGAGACACCAGAGGAGGCGGCCGAGCGCGAGCGTCGGCGAGCGTCGCGTCCCCGTGCGGACCACGAAGAAGAGGACGAGCTGCTCGACGCCGCCGGTCGCTGAGGTCGTCAGCGCCCGGCCGGCGTCGGGGCGGACGCCCGCCGGTGACGCCGGACGGCCTCAGGCCAGGTTGATCAGGTCCGAGTAGTCCGGGGTCCAGTGGTCCTCGGTGCCCTCGGGCATGATGAGGACGCGCTCGGGGTTGAGGGCCTCGACGGCGCCCTCGTCGTGGCTCACGAGCACGACGGCGCCCTCGTAGTTCGCGAGGGCGTCGAGGATCTCGAGGCGGCTGGCCGGGTCGAGGTTGTTCGTGGGCTCGTCGAGCAGCAGCACGTTGGCGCCCGACACGACGATCATCGCCAACGCCAGGCGGGTCTTCTCGCCGCCGGAGAGCACACCGGCAGGCTTGGCCGAGTCGTCTCCCGTGAACAGGAACGAGCCGAGCACGCGCCGCGCCTCCATCTCGGTGATGTTCGGCGACGACGACACCATGTTCTCGAGGACGCTGCGCTTGACGTCGATCGTCTCGTGCTCCTGTGCGTAGTAGCCCACGCGCAGGCCGTGCCCGGGCTCCAGCTGGCCGGTGTCGGGCTCGTCGACGCTCGCCAGGATGCGCAGCAGGGTCGTCTTGCCGGCACCGTTCAGGCCGAGGATGACGACCTTGGAGCCCCGGTCGATGGCGAGGTCGACAGCGGTGAAGATCTCGAGCGAGCCGTAGCTCTTCGACAGGTTCGAGGCCATCAGGGGCGTCTTGCCGCAGGCGACCGGCGTGGGGAAGCGCAGCTTGGCGACGCGGTCGACGGCACGGACCTCCTCGAGGCCGGAGAGCAGCTTCTCGGCGCGGGCGACCATCTGGTGGGCCGCGGCGGCCTTCGACGCCTTCGCCCCGAAGCGGGCTGCCTGCTTCTGCAGCGCCGATGCCTGCTTCTCGGCGTTGCTGCGCTCCTTCTTGCGACGTTCCTCGTCGGCGGCGCGCTGGCGCTGGTAGTTGCGCCAGCCCATGTTGTAGATGTCGATGGCCTGGCGGTTGGCGTCGAGGTAGAAGACGCGGTTGACGACCTCCTCGACCAGCTCGATGTCGTGGCTGATGACGATGACGCCGCCCTGGTAGGTCTTGAGGTACTCGCGCAGCCACACGACGCTGTCGGCGTCGAGGTGGTTGGTCGGCTCGTCGAGGATCATCGTGTCGGCGGCCGAGAAGAGGATGCGCGCGAGCTCGATGCGTCGGCGCTGACCGCCCGACAGCGTCGAGAGGGGCTGGTCGAGGATGCGGTCGGGCAGGCTCAGGTTGCTGGCGATGGAGGCGGCCTCGGCCTCGGCGGCGTAGCCCCCCAACGCGTTGAACTGGTCGTCGAGGTCGCCGTAGCGTTTCATGGCGCGCGCCGCGACGTCCGGGTCGGGATCGCCCATGGCGAGGGTCGCCTCCTGGATGCCCAGGAGCAGCTGCCCGAGCCCGCGGGCGTCGAGGATACGCGTGCGCGCGAGGTCCTCCGGGTTGCCGCTGCGAGGGTCCTGCGGCAGGTAGCCGATCTCGCCGTGGCGGTCGATCTTGCCGCCCGTCGGGAGGGTCTCGCCGGCGAGCGTCTTGGTCATGGTGGTCTTGCCGGCGCCGTTGCGGCCGACCAGACCGATCTTGTCGCCCTTGTCGACGCGGAAGCTCACGTCGGCCATGAGCAGACGCGCGCCGACGCGGATCTCGAGATCGTGCACGGAAAGCACAGCAGAAGTCCAATCGATTGGGGAGATGTCCACAACGGGGCCCGGCGTGGGGCCGCCTCTAGGATGAGGACGTCGCGTGGAGAGGGGTCGCAGCACTGCGCTGCCGACCAGCCGCTCGGCCGATCAACCTACCCATACTAGGAGACTTGCATGACTGACACCGCCGCATCGATCTCGCGGCCGGTCCTCGCCGACCGGCTGGTGGCCCGCAGCTGGGCCACCGACGTCGCCCTGGTGCTCGGCGGGGTCGCCTTCACGTCGGCCCTGGCGCAGGTGCAGGTGCCCATGTGGCCCGTGCCGATCACCGGTCAGACCCTGGCCGTGATGCTCGTCGGCGCCACCCTGGGGGCCCGACGGGGCGCCCTGTCGATGCTCACGTACCTCGTCCTCGGCGTCGCCGGCCTGCCGATCTTCGCCGAGTTCTCCGGCGGTCCGCTCAGCGTGCTGCGCCCGAGCTTCGGCTTCATCCTCGGCTTCGTCCCGGCAGCGCTCGTCATCGGCTGGCTCTCGCAGCGCGACTGGGACAAGAAGTGGGCCCTGTCCGCTGCCGCGTTCTTCCTCGCCAGCCTGATCCCGTTCGCCACGGGGCTCCCCTACATGGCGGTCGTGCTGAACTCGCTCGCCATCGACGCGTCGCTCGGCAGCGTCCTGGCGCTCGGCGTGTACCCGTTCATCGTGGGCGGAGTCGCGAAGTGGCTCATCGCCGCCTCGGCACTGCCCCTCGCGTGGCGTGCGCTCGGGCGTCTCGGCAAGTAGGAGCGCCCCGCGCTCAGCTCTGCCGCACGCGAAGGACGCCCCCGGTCATCGACCGGGGGCGTCCTTCGCGTGCGGGGTGGATCAGATCGAGAAGCCGATCGCGCGCATCATGTCGCGGCCGTCGTCGGTGATCCGGTCAGGGCCCCACGGCGGCATCCAGACCCAGTTGATGCGGAAGGCGTCGACCACGCCGTCGAGGGCGTTGGCCGTGTCGGCCTCGATCACGTCGGTCAGCGGGCAGCCGGCCGACGTCAACGTCATGCTGATGATGAGGGCGTTCTCCTGCTCCTCGTCCATGGCGAGGTCGTAGATCAGGCCGAGGTCGACGATGTTGACCCCGAGCTCGGGGTCGACGACCTCCTTGAGCGCCTCGATCGTGGCGTCGAACTTCTCCGGGGCGAGGGCGACGGCCATGGTCAGCTGACCGCCGGCGTCGTCTCGGCCGCCGCGGCGGCCGCAGCGGACACGTAGCGGTCGTAGCCCTCGTCCTCGAGACGGTCGGCCAGCTCGGGGCCGCCCTGCTCGGCGACCTGGCCATCGACGAAGACGTGGACGAAGTCGGGCTTGATGTAGCGGAGGATCCGCGTGTAGTGCGTGATCATCAGCAGGCCGAGGCCCGTGTTCGCCTTGGCGCGGTTGACGCCCTCGGAGACGATCTTGAGCGCGTCGACGTCGAGACCGGAGTCGGTCTCGTCGAGGACGGCGAACTTCGGCTTCAGCAGCTCGAGCTGCATGATCTCGTGACGCTTCTTCTCGCCGCCCGAGAAGCCCTCGTTGACGTTGCGCTCGGCGAACGAGGCGTCCATCTTGAGGTCGCTCATGTGGGTGCGCAGGTCCTTGATCCAGGTGCGGATCGCGGGGGCCTCGCCGTCCAGGGCGGTCTTGGCGGTGCGGAGGAAGTTGGCGACCGTCACGCCGGGGATCTCGACCGGGTACTGCATGGCCAGGAAGAGACCGGCCCTGGCTCGCTCGTCGACCGACATGTCGAGCACCTCGCGGCCGTCGAGCAGGATGCTGCCGCCGTCGACGTTGTAGCGGGGGTGCCCGGCGATCGTGTAGGCGAGGGTGGACTTGCCGGAGCCGTTCGGGCCCATGACGGCGTGGATCTCGCCCTCGTTGATGGTGAGGTCGACGCCCTTGAGGATGGGCTTGACGCCCTGGTCGGTGTCGATGCTGACCTTGAGGTCGCGGATCTCGAGAGTGGACATGCGTTCTTTTCCTTACTGTGCGACGTCGGCGGACGACGCGGTGGTGTCGACGTACACGTCACCGTCGACGACGGTGACACGGAAGACCGGGACGGGTTCGTAGGCAGGGAGGGTGAGCGGCTTGCCGGTCGTCAGCTCGAACTTCGAGCCGTGGGCCCAGCACTCGAGCGTGTCGTCCTCGACGAAGCCCTCGGAGAGCGAGATGTCGCCGTGGGTGCAGGTGTCGCCGATGGCGTGGATGTCGCCCGAGCTGTCCTTGACCACGGCGACGGCGACGCCCTCGACGACGACGCGCATCGCCTGGGCCGGCGTGACGTCGTCGACGCCGCAGACCTTGACCCCGGCCATCAGGCGACGCCGCCTGCCGTCGGGAGGCCCGCGCCCGCGGTGAGCTCGACCTCGAGCGCGTCGATGAGGCGCTCCTGCAGCTCGGGCTCGCCGATCTTCTGCACGACCTCGCTGAGGAACCCGAGGACGACGAGACGACGTGCCTCGTGCTCCGAGATGCCGCGCGACTGCAGGTAGAAGAGGTGCTCGTCGTCGAACCGGCCGGTGGCGCTGGCGTGGCCGGCCCCCGCGATGTCGCCGGTCTCGATCTCCAGGTTCGGGATCGAGTCCGCCCGCGTGCCCTCGCTGAGGACGAGGTTGCGGTTCTGCTCGTAGCTGTCGGTCCCGGGTGCCGTGCGGGCGATCAGCACGTCGCCGATCCAGACCGTGCGGGCGCCCACGCCCTGCAGGGCGCCCTTGTAGTTGACCCGGCTGCGGCTGTTGGGGGCGTCGTGGTGCACGTACACCTGCTGCTCGAGGTGCTGGCCCGCGTCGGCGAAGTACACGCCGTAGAGCTCGGTGTCCGAGCCCTGCCCGGCCAGGTGGGCCGAGGGGTTGACCCGCACGACCGAGCCGCCGAGCGAGACGACGAAGTGCTTGAGCTGCGCGTCTCGACCGATCGTGGCGAAGTGGCTCGCCAGGTGGATCGCGTCGTCGTCCCACTCCTGCAGGGTGACGACGGTCAGGTGCGCACCGTCGTCGACGACGATCTCGACGTTCTCGACGAGCTGGGCCGACCCGGTGTTGCGGAGCACGACCATCGAGCGGGTGTTCGCCGTCGCGTGGATGACGGTGTGGCCGGCACGAGGCTCGCGGTCGAGACCGCTCCGGCCGATCGTGACCGTGGACGGCTCGTCGCCGGTCAGGGTCACGGCGAGGACCTTCTCGGTCGAGGCCCAGGCGTTGGCCGAGGCCCTGTCCTCCGGCGCACCGGCACGCCCGACGCGGGCGTCGGCCCGGTCGAGCCACTCGACGGCGGCCCCGCCGGTCTCCCGGGCGAGGTACGCGTACGGCGAGCCGTCGAGGGGGCCGTCGATGAGCGGGCGGAGGCGGTCGACGGGACTGAGCTTCCAGTCGACCTCCCGGCCGGTGACGGCCGCGAAGGCCGCAGGGTCGGTGGAGCGGAAGCGGCCAGAACGGGTCTGGACGGGCACGAGGCCCCATCCGCCGTCGCTGTGTGCCCCTGCGCCGTGCTGGACGCCCTCGGGCGCGGTGTCTGTGGTGGTGGGTGCTGCGGCGGACATCTAGCCGACTGATCCTTCCATGCTCATCTCGATGAGCTTGTTGAGCTCGAGGGCGTACTCCATCGGCAGCTCCCGGGCGATCGGCTCGATGAACCCGCGCACGATCATGGCCATTGCCTCGTCCTCCGCCATGCCTCGCGACATGAGGTAGAAGAGCTGTTCCTCGCTGACCCGGGACACCGTCGCCTCGTGGCCGAGCTGCACGTCGTCGACGCGGATGTCGATCGCCGGGTAGGTGTCGGACCGCGAGATGGTGTCGACCAGAAGCGCGTCGCAGCGCACCGTGTTGGCGGAGTGGTGTGCCGCGTCGTCGACGCGGACCTCGCCGCGGTACCCGGCTCGGCCGCCGCCCCGGGCGATCGACTTCGAGACGATCGACGACGTCGTGTAGGGCGCCATGTGGATCATCTTCGCGCCGGCGTCCTGGTGCTGGCCGGGACCGGCGAAGGCGACGGACAGGGTCTCGCCCTTGGCGTGCTCGCCGACGAGGTAGATGGACGGGTACTTCATCGTCACCTTGGAGCCGATGTTGCCGTCGATCCACTCCATGGTCGCGCCCTCGTGGGCGATGGCGCGCTTGGTGACCAGGTTGTAGACGTTGTTCGACCAGTTCTGGATCGTCGTGTAGCGCACGCGGGCGTTCTTCTTCACGATGATCTCGACGACGGCCGAGTGCAGGGAGTCGCTCTTGTAGATCGGCGCCGTGCAGCCCTCGATGTAGTGCACGTAGCTGCCCTCGTCGGCGATGATCAGCGTCCGCTCGAACTGGCCCATGTTCTCGGTGTTGATGCGGAAGTAGGCCTGCAGCGGGATCTCGACCCGGACGCCCTTCGGCACGTAGACGAAGGAGCCGCCAGACCAGACGGCCGTGTTCAGCGCGGCGAACTTGTTGTCGCCGGCCGGGATGACTGTGCCGAAGTACTCCTGGAAGATCTCGGGGTGCTCGCGGAGGGCCGTGTCGGTGTCCATGAAGATGACGCCCTGTTCCTCCAGGTCCTCACGGATCTGGTGGTAGACGACCTCGGACTCGTACTGGGCTGCGACGCCCGCGACGAGGCGGTTGCGCTCCGCCTCGGGGATGCCGAGCTTCTCGTACGTGTTCTTGATGTCGTCGGGGAGTTCCTCCCACGTCGTCGCCTGCTTCTCGGTGGAGCGGACGAAGTACTTGATGTTGTCGAAGTCGATGCCGGAGAGGTCGGCGCCCCAGGTCGGCATGGGCTTCCGCTCGAAGAGCGCCAGGCCCTTGAGCCGGTTCTTGAGCATCCACTCCGGTTCGCTCTTCAGCGCCGAGATGTCGGTCACCACCTCGGGCGACACGCCACGGCGCGCGGAGGCGCCCGCTGCGTCGGAGTCGGACCAGCCGAACTCGTACTGCCCCAGGCTCTCGAGCTCTGGTCGGTCGATCAACACGTCTGACATGACTACCTCTTTCTCTGCTGGGCCGAACGTGGGTCGGGTCGTGACCATTCCCCGTCGGATGGGGGCCCAGCTGCTCGCGCTGCGAGACGGACTCCCGGTCGAGCGGCGACGGCTGCCTGCGTGGAGCGGAGGCGGAGCCAGCGTTGCTTAGACTGATGTGAGGTCCGCGTACCGCTTCTGCGGATCCCACGGCCCTCGGGCGTCGTCGTCGACGCTCGTGTCGGGTGTGTCCCTGAACTCATCGATTCTACAGGGCAGAGCGGCGGATGTGACGAAAGGCAGCAACTCGTGAGCAACGCACAGGTGACCCGGCCCGGACCCGTGACGCGCCTCTGGCAGTGGCTGCCGACGACGACCGACCGACGCGTCCGGTTCATCGTGTGGGCCTCGCTGGTCTGCCAGGTCCTCCTGATCGGCACCGGAGGCGCGGTGCGGCTGACCGGGTCCGGTCTCGGCTGCCCGACGTGGCCTCGCTGCACGGCCGACTCGTTCGTCAGCACGCCCGAGATGGGGATCCACGGGGTGATCGAGTTCGGGAACCGCCTCCTCACCTTCGTCCTCACGGCGGTCGTCGTGCTCGCCTTCCTCTTCGTCCTCCGCATGCGCAAGCAGCGTCGCGAGCTGTTCTGGCTCACCTTCGCCCAGGGCATGAGCATCCCCCTCCAGGCCGTGCTGGGCGGCATCACCGTCCTCACGGGCCTGAACCCGTACATCGTCGGGGCGCACTTCCTCGTCTCGATCGCGCTGGTCGCCCTGTCGACCGTCCTCGTCTGGCGAGTGCTCCGCGGCCCGCGTGGGCACCACGCCGCGACTCCCCCGGCCTACGCCAGGCTCGTCCACGTCCTGTCCGGCGTCGTCCTCCTGACCGTGGTCGTGGGGGTCCTCACCACCGGCTCCGGACCGCACGCCGGCGACGCGGCCACTCCCCGCAACGGCCTCGACCCGGCCGTGATGGACCACGTGCACAGCTGGCCCGCCTACGCGACCCTCGCGCTGACCCTCGCGGTCGTCGTCTGGACGCTCCGGACGGGTCTCCCGCGCCGGTTCCCCCTCGCCCTCCTCGGCGTCGAGCTCGTCCAGATCGCGGTGGGCATCGCCCAGGCGCGCACCGGGCTGCCGCCGCTCCTGGTGGGATCGCACATGGTGCTGGCGGCCCTCTTGGTGGCGGCGACGACCGCCCTCGTCCTCTCGCTGCGTGAGGACCAGAGCCCGTCCGAGGCTCAGCTGACGGTCGACTCCGCGGAGTCCGTCCGCGTCTGAGCGGCCACGTCGGCCTGACCGTCGAGCGCGCCCGACGCGTCGGGCTCAGCCCGTGCGTCCCGACGCATGACCACGTCGACGCCGTCGTCCTCGATGGCGACGAAGCCGTGCCGGAGGTACAGGCCCGCCGCACGGCTGCCCGTCAGCACGTCGAGCAGGACCGGCCGCGGTCCGAGCGACGCGAGCACGTCGGTGAGCAGGCGCGTGCCGATCCCCCGTCCCCGCGCCTCCTCGGCCAGGTAGAAGTGGCGCAGCCAGACGTCGTCGCCCTCCGGGTGCACGGCGAGGCAACCGAGGAGGCGCCCCTCGGCCTCGACCACGCGGGTCTCGATCGGCACGAACTCGCGCTCGAAACGCGCACGGTTGTACGCCGGACGCCAGACGCCCGCCCGCCTCAGGTCGGGCTCGAGGGCGGCGAGCTTCAGGTCGGCGAGGGCGTCGACGTCGTCGGGGCGCCCCTCGCGGACGGTCCAGTCGAGGACGTCCTCGGTGCCGGAGGTCACCGGGCGCCTCAGAACGGCAGCAGCGGATCGATGCCGACGGCGATGAAGAGCAGCGTCAGGTAGGTGATCGAGCTGTGGAACACGCGCATCGGGCGGACCTCGGCGACGTGCTGGATCGCACGGCTGTACAGGCGGTGCGACTCCCAGACGAACCACGTGCCGCTCGCGAGGGCGACGACCGTGTAGAGCACTCCCATGTGGGCGACGGGGACGAGCAGCAGCGAGCAGGCGACGGTGGCCCACGCGTACAGGATCACCTGGAGGCCGACGGACGACCGGCCGCGGACGACGGCGAGCATGGGCACCGACGCAGCGGCGTAGTCGTCCCGGTACTTCATCGACAGGGGCCAGTAGTGCGGGGGCGTCCAGAGGAAGATCACCATGAAGAGGATGACCGGCGGCCAGCTGAGGTCGTTCGTGACGGCGGCCCAGCCGATCAGGACGGGCATGCACCCCGCGATGCCGCCCCAGACGATGTTCTGCGGCGTGCGGCGCTTGAGCCACAGCGTGTACACGATCACGTAGAACAAGATCGCGCCGAGCGACAGGGCGGCCGACAGGAGGTTGACCGTCAGGGCGAGCCAGACGATGGAGGCGAGGCCCACGATCCAGGAGAACGCCAGCGCCTCGCGGTCCGTCACGTCTCCGGTGACGAGCGGGCGGCCCTGGGTCCGCTTCATGATGCGGTCGATGTCGCGGTCGATGTAGCAGTTGAACGCGGAGGCCGAGCCGGCGCTGAGCGCCCCGCCGATGAGGGTGGCCGCCACGAGCCACAGGTTCGGCACGCCCCCCTGGGCCAAGAACATGGTCGGTGCCGTGGTGACGAGCAGCAGCTCCATCACGCGGGGCTTCGTGAGCGCGACGTAGGCGCCAGCCTTGCGACGGATGCCCCGGGGTCCGGTGGTGGGGCGGGTGTCGATGGCTGCGGTCATGGGTCCCTCTGACGAGATGTACGGTTCGGCGCGGAGAGTCTAGGCGAACCAGCGAGTCTAGGCGATGACCGGCGACGCTGACGGCGGAACAGGGCGCTTCCTGCGGGCGGAGCGAGCCCTTTCGTCCCTATACTTGCAGGTGCTTGCCAGTCGCACGCCCGCACGGCGACGGAATCCTCGACATCGAACCATCGGCTCCCTGTCGCGCGACCTCCGGTCCGTGCCCGAGCGGCCGCAGCCGACGACGTCTCGGCAGGCGCATGTCAGCGCGGGAGCGAATCGACCCCGCGCAGTTCGCAACAAGAAGGGTCATCTCCAAGTGGCAGATCTGCAGTGGGAATCCATTGACAACAAGGCCGTCGACACGGTCCGCGTCCTCGCGGCCGACTCGGTCGAGAAGGTCGGGAACGGCCACCCGGGGACGGCGATGAGCCTCGCGCCCGCCGCGTACCTCCTCTTCCAGAAGGTCATGCGTCGTGACCCCAGCGACAGCGAGTGGATCGGCCGCGACCGCTTCGTCCTCTCGGTCGGGCACAGCTCGCTGACCCAGTACGTCCAGTTCTACCTCGGCGGCTACGGCCTCGAGCTCGACGACCTCAAGGCGCTGCGCACCTGGGGCTCGAAGACGCCCGGCCACCCCGAGTACGGCCACACCGACGGCGTCGAGATCACCACCGGTCCCCTCGGCCAGGGCCTCGCCTCCGCCGTGGGCATGGCCTACGCCGCCCGCTTCGAGCGCGGCCTGTTCGATCCCGAGGCTGCCGTCGGCACCTCGCCGTTCGACCACTTCGTCTACGTCATCGCCGGCGACGGCGACCTGCAAGAGGGCGTCACCAGCGAGGCGTCCTCGCTCGCCGGTCACCAGCAGCTCGGCAACCTCGTCGTGATCTACGACTCCAACCAGATCTCGATCGAGGACGACACCAACATCGCCTTCACCGAGGACGTGC
>Ga0308167_1001484_pt1 | contig 26982 bp, 36 predicted proteins | sample PhyCR1_2_FD_202138 | JGI IMG/M metagenome (GOLD analysis project Ga0308167, IMG submission 202138) | Phyllosphere microbial communities from UC Gill Tract Community Farm, Albany, California, United States - DLSLRC.R1 | ecosystem: Host-associated > Plants > Phyllosphere > Unclassified | place... | reverse complement strand
TCGCGGCGTGCGATCAGGTACAGCCGTGTGCGGGTGCTGCGAGACCCCAGGGTCGCGTTGCAGATCACCCGCCATTCCACCTTGTAGCCCAGGTCGCGCAGGGCCTGGATGAAGTGGCGCCAGTTGCGGCCCTTGTGCTTCGGGTCCGGCACCAGGAACTGATTGCGACGCGGCACCACCTCGCCGGGGTCGGCTACGCGGAAGGAGGCTTTCCCCGTTGCGGGGTCCGTGATGCGATCCAGCGTGATGACGCGGCCCGTGGCTGGATCGCGCTTCGCAATCAGCGGGGACCACTGCATCATCTGCTCGACGTTTTCCAGCGTGATGACATCGGGCTGGGTCTTGCCGGCCCAGCGGATGACGATCCATGCGAGCGACCGGATTTCCCCGTTGCGCGGCTGGCCGCCCAGGGCCTGACTGTGGTGCGTGCAGTCCGGGGATGCGTGCAGCAGGCCCACCAGCTCGCCCTTGGTCACGGCCAGCGGATCCACCTCGCGGATGTCGGCGCGGTAGTGCTTGGTCTGGGGGTGGTTGACCTCGTGCATGCCGATGGCGTCGGCATCGTGGTTGATGGCGGCATCGACCGGGCGGCCGATGGCCTGCTCAATGCCGGTCGATGCGCCACCGCCGCCGGCAAACAGGTCGATCACCAGCTTGGCGGCGAGGGGCAGGAGAAATTGAGGGGTAAGCATGCGGCTCCTCAGAATGAGAAAAGCCCGCGTTGTGCGGGCTCTGGGTTTGTGTTCACTCGCACAGGCCGTAGGCCGATGCGCATGCAGTGGGTTCGTCCAGGCCGGCCAGCAGGTCGTACTGCCGGCCGCCGCGCGTGGTCTTGGCCCACTCGATTCGGGACCAGATGTGCAGGTCGGCGAAGACCATGCGCCGGTCGGGCGCTGAGTGGGAATCGGTGAAGAAGGTCGAGAAGCCGCGCTTGCTGCACTGGCCCACCAGATGCTCCCAGTCGCTGATGCGCTCGGCGTGCTCGGGCCAGCGCAGTGCGATCTGCTGCAGCTCGTCTTTGCGGCAGTTGATGCAGGGCATGCAGCCCACGCGGCTGGCGCCCTGCAGGTAGAGCGGGTTCGGCTGGATCCGCCGCGCTGCACAGAAGGCGAAGACATCGGCGGCCGTCCAAGCCACCAGGGGGCGGAAGGCCCGCAGGCCTGGCCCGATGCGCTCGGCCAGCTTGGCCTGGCGCCGGGCTTCGGATTCGTCGCGGCGCACGCCCTGCCAGCTGATAACGCGATGCCCCTGCTCCTGCAGGCCCAGCTGGAACTCGACCGCTACATCCCGCTTGAGGGCTTCCGTGCAGAACTGGGCTTTACGGCTTGGAAAGCGGCCCTTGAGCATGCACAGGTCCAGGAATGGATTGCCGGAAGGGTCCAGGGCCGCCAGGGCGCGGCGCTTGGCCTTGTTGGTCCAGCGCACCTTGCGTCCACGCCTGTCTCGTCGGGTACGGCAGTCACGGGCGATGAACATGCGGCGAACCGCAAAGCGCTCGGCGAAGTCGGCCTTCAGGCGGGTGATGGTCACGCCCAGGGCCTGCTCCAAGTAGGCGAGATAGGCGTAGACCGCCGCATGCTCGTTCCCCGTGTCGCAGAAGATGGGGACCACGCTGCCGGGCGGGCAGCGTTCCAGGGCGAGCAGCAGCACTGCTGTGCTGTCCTTGCCGCCGCTCACAGATATGACGTGCTTTGTCGCCATGGATTGAGACCTCAAAACAAAAAAAGCCCGAGCGGTGTGCACCTGTCGGGATTGCTTTAATATCAGTGTCTTTTTGGGCTATTGGGTTCAGTTTGAATTCAGTAAAACTTTAGATTAATCTAAATACATAGGAGGATGTTGGTGTGGAAAAGAAATGTGGTTATATCTGTTATTTTTTGGCGTTGCTATTTTTGTTTGTTATATTTTTGATTGTTTCCAATGACGCTGATATAAGATCTTGGACTGAGGCTCGCCAAGGTATGGCAGGATGGGCGCAATTCATTGGTGCTATATTGGCGATATGTGGTACAGCAATTTTCGTTCAAATGCAAATTCAAGCTGACCATGGCAGAGAAGAGAAAAAAATAAAATATGATATTGAGAGGCGTCTTAAAACTCTAGATGCTGTTCTAGAAGATGAAATTTTTCTGATTGAGAGAATCCTGAAGAAATACGATGAATTTTTCGATAAAAAATATAGGCCTCTCGAAACTAGAGGATTTTATAAGCCACGTCCGTTAAATCCTCCGAATCTGGAAAATATTCTAAAGGATAGCTATATAGATTTGAGTGCTGGAAGGCGCAATGCACTAAAAGTTATCATATTCTATGTTCCGACTCTTAATAACTATGTTGAAGAAATGTTTGATCACATAAGAAAGGAGGATCTCAATAAAGAGCGCCACTCTGTATGGAAATTTATGTATACGGGGACACTCTATTATTACTATCTTAGAGGTGTTTTGCGCGGCGATGATTTGCCCACACACTCTAATGATGACGAAAGTATTCTTCGAAAACTGCATTCTGAGCTGGGGTTTACTACAGACATAGAGTATTTTTTAAGTGGCCATTGGAGATGGGAAAAGTATCCGAAGAGATATTTGGCTTTGGATGAAGTTGTAGTCAAATGACATGAGAGCTTGTGCTGTTCTTGGCATGCATCGCCAATTCTTCAATTAGCCAAATACTTTCCGAATAAATTCCAGAGATTCCAAAGACCTAGTAGAACTTGGCGCCGTGGCAGTGCAGGGTAGGGGGATGTGACTTGGCTCATGCGGCTCCAGAACGCAAAAAGCTAGCTCATGGCTGACTTTGAAATGGGAGGGGAGAAATCAGGGAAGGAGCCGCGCGGCCCCTTCGCTCATGCTTCTCAAGCGGCGGGCGTGATCAGAAACGGCGTGCGGTCCTTGCCCAGAATCCAGTTCGGGGGCTTGCCGCGCCCTGTCCAGGTCACGCCCGTGGCCGGATCTCGGTACTTGGGCTGGCCCAGGCTCGTGGCGGCCTTCCCGGATGCAGGGAACACGTCCGCGGCCGTCAATCCGAATTCAGCGGCAAGGGCGCGGGCCTGGCTGATGGCTGCCGCCTTCTCGGTCTTAAGCGTGGCCGCGATTTGGGCGTCCAGTTCGGCACGTTGCTGCAGCAGGGTCTGATATTGGGTGTTCGAGGTCATGCGTTTGCTCCTGGGTGGTTAAAAAGGGGATTCATCGGGTGCTGTGTCGGTCGGCGCGGTGGCCGGGCCTGTCACTGAGTTCGGGTTGTGCGGCGCTAGGCCTCGGCCCAGCTCCTGCCGGCCTTCGCCGCCAAGCGCATCGACAAGAGCGGGGATCAGGCGTGCCAGTTCGCCCGTGGCCAGGGCCACGTCAGCGTCGAATGCGTCCACGTCTTGGGCGCGGCCGTCCGTAGCGCTGTCCAGCATCTGGATGCCCCGGATCTGCAGCGCCTGGTTGAGCACGAAGCTCACGCGGTTGTCGTAGGTCAGGGCGAGGCGCGTGGGGCGCTTGCCCTGCTTGATGTGCTCGCGTACCTCGCGGATGTCCAGGGGGTGGCTGCCGTAGCGCACCACCGCTTTGGATTCGTCCGTGGCGCGCAGCTCGCAGGCGCGGTCAATGGAGAAGCCGGCGGGTGCCTCCTGGTCGTACAGCCACTGTCCCATGGCAGCCTGTGGCGCCGTCTGCGTGTCCAGCAGGGCCAGCGCGAAGCCGGGCAGCAGTTGCACCAGCATGCTTGTCACCACATCCGCGCGAGCCTGGGTGCCAGTGCCCACCATCAGCAGCCGAGCGGCTGGATTGATCCAGACCCACATGCTGCTGATCTTGGTGTGCGACGTGGGCAGCAGGTCCAGCACGGCCTCGTTCTTGAGGTCCTTCTTTTCCTTCTTGCCTGGCTTGCGGCCCTCGGCGTCCTCGATGGCCTTGGCCTTCTGCTCCACCTTGCGCGCAACCACGCTGGCCGGAAGGATCTTTTCCTCTGCCGTGTAGCGCAGCATCCACTGGCCCGCGACGGCTTCCGCCAGGGCGCCGTTCTCCTGGCCACGCGGGGGCGTCCAGCCCTCGCTGGTCTGTTGAGTGGGGCCGCACTCCGCGAAGGGTGCCTTTCCAAGCGCTTCCTCAAGGGCGGGAAAGTCGGCCAGCCAGTCGGCGGCGATTCGATAAATGATCAGGTCTTTGAACATCGTGTGCAAAAGAAGCGGCCCGCGCAGGTGGCGGGCCGTGGTTGAAATGCGGTCAGCGCGCAAACGCCGCCGCGAGCAGGAATGTCCCGGCAAAGCCGGTGCTGTCGGCCAGCAGGCTCATGCCGGCGGCGCACAGAAGCACGCTGCGCAGGCTCATGGCTGGGCCTGGTAGCTGTCACGCACGTCGGTGATGTGCGCGATCAGGCCGTTGCAGAAGGCGGTGAAGCTGCTTTCCGGCATGTGCACTGCGCCACGGTCCTTGACGGTCTGCACGCCCACCGCGTTGGCTGTTGTGGCGCTGATCTCGAAGATGCCCAGGCGGGCATTGATCTGGCCCAGCTTCAAGGTCTGGCCGCTGGAAACAAGTTCCTGCAGCTGCTGATGGTCCAGCGCTGCCGGCTGGGGTGCAGCTGGTGGTTCGGGCTGCGGCGTAGGGATGGGCGCAATCTCCACCTCGACATGCAGATCAGGCTGCGTGGCCAGGTCGAAGCCGATCAGCTCGGGCTGCGGCGGTGTCTCGTCGCTGGCGGCAGGCGCTGGCTCCGGATGTGTGGCCGCGAATTCCGCGATGCACTGCGCGTAGTAGGCCCGGGCCAGCTCCAGCTTCACGTCCATCTGAGCTTCCAGCGCGCGGTCGCGCTCGATGGCCCAGGTGGTCAGGCGCATGTGCTCTGGGATGTGCTCGACCAGGTGCAGCTGCTGCGGTTCGTACTGGCCCAGCAGTTCCTCGGGCGTGTTGACCATGGCGTAATTGACCTCCCAGCGGTCCACGTCCCACAGCCGCATGTAGCCGCGCATCTGCCACTCGTAGAGCGAGTCTTGGCAGTCACGCACGAACGCGGGGAAGGTCTGTAGGCTCCACGAGCATTTCAGGTCGTGGCCGCAGCGGCGCACCAGGTCCACGGTGTCGGCTTCGCCCGTGATCTGGCCGTCGCTGCGCCGCTCGGTGTTCTTGGCCAAGGTCAGCCCACGCACGCGGTTCAGCAGGGCCAGGCCTTCGGCTTCGACTGCCAGGCCCTTGTCCGTGTATTTGCTGGAAACCTCGAAGTCCACGCCCCACAGCTCCTGTCGCACCAACTCGCGGATGTAGGTCTTCGCGGTCTCGCTGAGCGTGCCCAGCTTGAGGCGTTCCAGCACGGCCTTCTCTTCGTCCGTGCGCTTCTTCTTCGCCTGGATGGCTTCCACCTCGGGTGTGATCAGTGCGGGGTCGATGCTCACGGGCGCGGTCATCAGCTTGCCGATGCTGGAGCAGCGGAACAGGATTTCCCTCATCGCTGGCTCCCTGCCACGGCGGCGTTGAACGCGATGAGCCCGGCCCGGTCGCGGGTCAGCTCGCCCCGCACCTCGCGGCATGCTTCATCAAATTTGGGTGTGCCGCGATGACTGAGCGCCCAATCAATCCAGCCCTGGGCGTGCGCTGTGAGCGGTGCAGCGGCGCCGCCCTGACCGTCGTCATCCTCGCCGGCTTCGGCCACGCCCGTGATCTGCTTGAGCGTGTGCCGCTGCAGGTAGGTCGTGGTGGAAATGATGGCCTGGATGGCGTTCTTGCCGCCCGTCTCGTCGGGCTGGGCAGTCAGTTGGACTGTCTCGGCATGGCCCAGGCGGTGCCGCAGCGTGCAGACCACGGTGATGTCGCGGCCGGCCTGGCTCGTCTTCCACGACCAGGCGAAGCCGTGGGCTGAAAGCTCGGGGCCCACGGCCCGCACGACGTCGTCCAGCTCGGCATGCTTGTAGCTGGTGCGCCCTCCCTTGTTGTTGAGGAAGTCCACCAGCTTGTGCTTCACGATGCGGATGTTCTTGGACTTGAACGCGGCCAGCGCCTCGTTGTAGGCCTTCTCAGCCTCGTGGCGCTCGTTGCGCTCCAGCAGATCCATCATCTTCTCGATCTGCTCCAGGCCTGCGCCGCGCTCCTGCAGCGTCAGCATGAAGTTGGCTGCGAGGGACGTGGGGAGCGGGGCGGGGGAAGGGGCGGACGCGGCGTTTGCCGCTGGCACTAGCTCAAGGGCTGCGGCCTCGGTCTTGGAAACAGCGTTCATAGGAACCTCGCAGGTTTTGGAAAAAGAAACGCCCGCAGCAGCGGGCGATGGTGCGCGCCGGCACGGCGCGTGGTGCCTGGGGCGGTCATTCCGGGTCTTCCGGATCGCCGCGCATTTCCCGGACGAATCCCAGGTAGCGGGCACCGCCAGCGGGCCAGGCCCTGTCCAGCTTCTGTGCGGTTTCCTCAAGCCACTCCATCAGCAGCGGCACCTTCTCGGCGTCGGTGAGTTCGGAGAGCTTCATGGCTTTTCGCGGTGGCATTCCACGACGCTCTCGCTCACCCATTCGGCGTGCATGCCGGGGCACGCCAGCGCGCTGACGGTGGCGGGCGGCGCCTTGCCGGGCTCATCGTCCAGCGTTGCCTGCAGGCACAGCAGGCTGATGCCCAGCAGCATGGCAATCAGCCATGCCAGCGGCGGCGGGTCCGGGATTTCGTCACGTTGGTGCATGGTGGCTCCTCGATCAGTGGCGGTTTCGTTGAAGGTCCGCGATGTCCTCGCGGGCACGTTGGCGGGCATAGGCCCGCAGCCACTCGTCCATAGAGTTGCCCATGACGGTCAGCTGCGGGTGTTCGGGGTTCAGGCTCTGGCCCATGCGCTCGCTGGCGGCGGCGATCTGCTGGGCCAGCTCGTACTGCGCGGCCTGCAGGGCCTCCTGCACAAACTCGGCAGTGAAGGGTGGGCCGTAGTACTCGCGGACGTAGGTGTCCAGTTCGGCGTCTTCTGCCTCGGCGCGGTCGTAGCGCGCCGCGTTCTCCGCAGCGGCCACTGAGGCCCAGCAGATAGAGGGGAGTCGTGCATTCATGTGGGCCTTCGGAAATGAAAAAGGGCCTGCGTGTGCAGGCCCTTGTGGGTGGGTCGATGGAGCCAGGTCAGAACCCACTCCAAAGGTTGAGATTGCCGGATGGCTCCGGCTCCATCGCGGCAATGCCCTCATGGGAAGGCGCTTGCGTGATGGGTGCACGCTCAAAGTCGGCTGCAGAGGCGACCAAAAAAAAGCCCGCAACTTGTGATGCTGCGGGCCTGAACAAAAATACGGAGCTCTGCGGCGTGCTCTAGTTTGGGGAAGACTTCGCAGCCGCTGTCAGTTTTTTGATGTACTCATCCAAGGTCGCGTCGAGTGAGTGAGCCTCCTCGAGCGAGACCCCATCTGGGACCTGTAGAGCTTCGCGTTGGATCTGCAAGCCAACGGCCGCATGCGCAGCGCTCGTGCGCGGCAGGGCCGAGATGACAGCATTCAGCGTCAGAGACAACGCGAGAACCTGCCCCTTCAATTCATTTAGTTCCTTGTTCACAGAGGGCGCTCTTCTTGGATGGCCCTTCATTCTAAGACTGCCTTTTTGGCTTACATGACTTGGATCAAGTACCGTGAGCCAGTCTCCACGCTTTGTTGGCGGCGTCCTGAGCCTGATGGTCCGCAATGAAAAAGCTCGCGAGCGCGGAGCTGCACGCCTTCTAAGAACGGCTGCACTCAAGCACTTCGCTGTGTTCGTGCGTAACGCTGGGCTGCGGAGGAAAAAGCGGCAGTACCTGGAAGGGGAAGGTGGGATCTAGCCCATAGGCAGCCGCGTAGTCCAGATGGCCCGCGTAGTTTTCGCAGTCGCTTCTGTCGCCCTCTGAGCGCCACACGCGGATTCTGCCGTTGGGGTACTCAAACACCCTCGTACATATCGTTCCTCTGTCCAACGTGAGATCGACTCGGCCAACTACCGAGTGCGTTGCGCGCATGGCGCAGTAGACCGCCGACGATTCGGCTGGATTGAGGATGAGCTGTGCTACGACCACTGTATCTCTTTCTACAAACCTGCCCGAAAGTGGCAGGGATGCCAGACGGAGCAGGGGGATGGGTCGCTAGGGAAAGAGAGTGGCCCAGAAGCAGTTTAGCTTCCGAGACTAGGGGCCAAGCGGCAAAGATGCCCCTTGTTGCAGTATGCAACACATATCGAGAGCGCACTACCGTTATGCCATGGAAGCCATGGCCCGGGGGCCGCTGGATTACTCTTTTTCGCAGCTTGGCAAACCTCAACTCTGCTCGCAAAGTTGGGGTTTGTCGCCCGTGCTTTCCGGGCTGTCAGCGCTTGCGCGCAGGGCTTTTCTGTTCTTGGCAACCCTGTTTGCCTCACCTCATTGCCCGTCTACGGCGCTTGGCCGACTGGGCCTGGCAGGACTGCCAGAGCAGAGCAGTGGCCCATGCCCACTGGTGCGTGTGCCGGATTGCCCCGCAGGTGGGGCAAACATCGGCTGCAATTTTTGAAAGATCGGGGCAAGCCCGGCCAATGCCGTGGAGCCCGTCGGCAGCAAGATTGCTGCTGACGGCTTTAAATGTAGCAAAAGATACATTGTTGATCAATACCTAAAGATACAGATTGCTTGAAAAAAAAAGGCCCGAAGGCGGATCTGATGATCCGCACAGTGGGCTTAGTTGAATGTCGGGAGGGCTTCGTTTGCCTCGTGCAGCATGCTGTGCGCCTGCATGAGCACTTGGTGTAGCGAGGTGTTGGTGGGCATTGTCGAGGCGCACACCTCAATCAGGTCAGCAGCGCTCTCAATGCGCCCGCGCGCAAAAGCTTCTTGCTCCTGGGTGGTAGGAAAGTGTAGGAGGCCCCCGCCAAAGTGATGAAGTGATTGAACTGAACTGGGGGACTCGCTAGATGACGTGCTCACTCTGGCCTCATGAATACTGTAAATATATACAGTATTCATTGTCTCGCTGCTTTTGTCAAATTGTTACAGCGATAGGGGTCTTCTATTGTGGGGTGCGCAACTGCGGTAGATCGAGCATTCCGCGCAGCAGATTTTCGATCCTGCGTATCTCCTGGGGCTCGAGTTTGGTAATCGCTGCAACCACTTCGCGGGAGAGTGCACGCTCTTGATAGAGCGTGTTACTGAACCATCCTGCGGCTCCCGGAAGTTGTTCGCATTGCGCGATCGTCTTCTCGGTTATTGGCCTCAGGTTCTTGACCATATGGTTGACGTAGGAGCCATCTTTGTAGCCCAGTGCTCGGCCTAGTGCAGCCCGTCCCCCCATGTGCGTGGCCAGGGCGTCTAGGCGCGCCCGGCGGAATGCGTTGAGTTCCTCGTTGTCCATGCTGGAAGCTTAGTTGTCCGGCATCTATTGCTACTTTTTTGATCATGTAGCAAAAGATACATAAAAAGTATCTTGTGATATAGAATTGCTGTATGACTACACCCAAGCCATGCAAACAGTGCGAGGAGCTGCGTCGGTTCCTCGAAGCGCCGGGAGCTCCATCGGTTTCTGAGTTCCGAGAACTGGCCGGCGCGAAGCAGGACGCACAGGTCCGCCACTGGCGGGACGGCGTACGGCGCCCTCGTCCTAAGACCGCCGTGCGCATCGAGCGCATTACTGGAGGTGTCGTGCCTAGGCACGTCTGGTATCCAGACGATTGGCAGGAAATCTGGCCCGAATATCGGCCAACAGGTAGCTCAGCCGGGGTTTCCCATGGATGAGCTTCGAACGGGCATGCCCGCCCACATGAGCCGGGTCGTGCGGGGGATCGTTGCGTTTGCTCGTGGATCTCGAAGCACTTCCTTGGACACCATGGAACTGCGTCAGCAGTGCGACGCCAACACCTTGCGCGTGCTGGACGCGCTGGCCCGAGCTAAGGGCATGGAGCGCCCGGCCTACATCGAGGCGCTGCTGGAAGAGCATGCGAAAGAAGCGTTGCATGAGGCCAGTCTGATCCTGCGCCAGTTGCGGGGCAATCCGCTGCTGGTGGAAGCGCTTGGAGCCCCGCCGGAGACCTTTGGTCTGCCTGCGGCCGAGGAAGAGGTGGGGAATGCCCGAGCAACAGCTTCCTGAACCCCTCGTACCCGCTGACTGCGACTTGAGCGACTTCCCGTACATGGAGCTGGATGTTCGGCGCCTGCGCGATTCGCGTTTCGCTTCGACGCCCAACGGTGATGCATTCCGCGCTGGCGTGCTGCTGTGGTGCGCGGCCTGGCACCAAGTTCCCGCTGCCTCGCTGCCCGATGACGACGTAGAGCTGGCCAACCTGGCCGGCTACGGCCGCATGCCCATCAGCGTGCGCGAATGGAAGAAGGTGCGGGCCGAGGCCCTGTCTGGCTTCGTGAAGTGCAGCGATGGCCGTCTGTACCACCCCGTGATCGCTGAGAAGGCCGTGGCTGCGGGCGCGGCGAAGCGGCGGCACGCCTACGGAAAGTTCCTGGACCGCCTGCGGAAAGAGAACAAGGCGCGGGAGAAATCCGGCAAGCCCCTGTTCGGAATTCCAACGCCGGAGCAGTGGAATTCCGGCGCCTACCCCCACGGAATTCCACCGGAGCCCCAAGCGATTTCCGCCGGAAATCGCTTGGAAAACGGTGCGACTTCCGGCCAAGTTCCAGCGGAAAACGCTCTTAGAGGGAACAGAGAGGGAGAGGGAGAGGGAACTCTTTATTCCGTAGCTAACGCTACGGGCGGCACCGCCGCCAAGCCGCCGGGCGAGATGACCAAGGACGAGTTATGGCGTGCGGGCAAGTCGCTGCTGGCCCAGGCTGGACTGCCGCCCGCTCAGTGCGGCTCGTTCGTGGGAAAGCTGGTCAAGGACTACGGCGACCTGATCGTGGTCGATGCCGTGCGTGCTGCGGTCGTGGCGCGGCCGGCGGACCCCGTGGAGTACCTGAAGGCGACTTGCATGCGGGAGAAGGGCGAGCGAGCCATCCGGGGCAACAACAAGCACAGCGCCGCCTATGCGGCCATCGTGGGGGACTGAGCAATGCAAAAAATTTCCGCGCTGGCACCGGCAGCGCTGCGCGATGGTGCGCGAGAGTCGGCTGACCAGGCCGCCGCGAACCCGGCCGTGAAGAACCTGTTCCTGGTGATGCAGGGCTGCTACGGGTCGTTGTTCCTGAGCAAGTTCGCCACGGGCGTGCTGGACGATCAAGGCCGCGACCTGGGCGTTCGCGCTGCGATGCGCGTCTGGCGCACGACGCTGGCCAAGTACACGCCCGACGTGATCGAGTCCGCTGTGGCGCGCCTCACGGCAGAGCACCCGGACTATCCGCCACATCTGCCGCAGTTCGAGGCCATGTGCAGGGCCGCCACGCCGCGCAGGACGCACGCCGAGGAGCATGGTTGGCTGGCACTGCCGGCGCCCAACGCGGCGCCTGTGCATGTGCAGATCGAGCCGCACGGCGATGGCAAGGATTGGGCTCGGCGCATCGTGGCGCGCGTGCAGGCCGGCGACCAGACGCTGACGCGCGCGGCCATCCGCGCCGCTATGCAGGCCCTGGGCATGGAGGGCTGGCCGCGATGACGCTGCTGCAGCTGCTCAAGACCGGCGCCGTGTTGCGCTACCGGCTCGGGTTCCGCTTCTACGCGGTCCAGCAGGGCCGCGAAATCTCCGTCAACCAGGTCGAGGCCGAGGCAGCCGTGCGCGCCGGCCGCGTCCGCCCCGAAAGCACCGGCCCTGATGGGTTCGACGTGTACCACTTCTCGCTCAGGAATTCCCAATGACCCGCAGGTTTGAGTTTGCCCGCGACCAGGTGCTGGCCACCATCGAGGCCGGCCCCGTGCAGTACGCGGCGCTGGCCGGCACCATGTCCGACCCGGCCCGCGCCCAACTGCGCGCCATCATCGATGAGCTGACGGGGCAGGGCCTCATCCGGCTGATCCAGCTGGACCGCTTCCCGCACTACGTGACCACCGAGTGGGTGATGTCCGACGAGCTGCGCCTGCAGCTGATCGAAGGCAAGTGCCGTCGCACGCTAGATGGCTGCTTGATCTGGACCGGCTACATCGACCCGCGCCGTGGCCCGATGGTGCGTTTCGGACCGGACGGCCCACCCACGGCGGCGCGCCGCGTGGTCTGGACGATCAAGCGGGGTCCACTGGGCTCGCAGCAGACCGTTCGCGCTGGCTGTGACGATCCCGCATGCGTGGCCTATGAGCACATGAAGCTGGGAACGCGCGCGGACAAGTCCCGGGGGCGCAGCCTCACGCCGCTGACCAAGCTGCGCATTGCCCGCGCACAACAGGCAGCGCGCGGCAAGCTGACCATCGAGAAGGTGCGGGCCATCCGTGCGAGCGCGGAATCGGAGACTGTGCTGGCAGAGCGCTACGGCGTCTCGAAGCCCACCATCGGCCAGATCCGCAGGAACGAGACGTGGCGGGAAGAGGGCGGCATGTTCACCGCGCTGATCCCGGGGAGGGCACGGGCATGACTGTGATCCTTGGAATGGACCCCGGAGCCAACACGGGCGTGGCCGTTTTCGTGGACGGCCAGCTCGTGGAGCTGCTGACGATCCCGCCGCACCACATCGAGCGCACGCTGGCCGCGCGCATGCCGTCGCGCGTGGTCTTCGAGGACAGCCGGCTGCAGTCGCACACCTGGACACGCGGCAAGACCGGCGCCGCCAGCGCCAAGATGGCGCGCAACGTTGGTCAGGTGGACGCGCGCTGTGCCGACATCACGGCGCACTGTGCAGACCTGGGCATCCCGGCCCACGGCATCAGCCCGGCAGGGAAGGGCGGCAAGCTGGATGCGCGGCGCTTCGCGGCTGTCACGGGCTGGACGGGCCCGAGCAACGAGCACAGCCGTGACGCGGCCATGGTGGCCTGGCCCTACCGCCGCGCTGCGGATCTGCGGGGAGGTGGCCGTGGCTGAAATCGCCCTGCACGCCCATTGGGACGGCCCTGAGCAGGCCCGGGCCAACTTCCTGCAGCGCGTGGCGCCCTGGTGCATGCAGCAGTGGGAGGCTGGCCGCCGGCTGGAGGTGTTCGTGCGTCTGCATGAGGACGCGAAGACCGACAGGCAACGGACCTTCTATCACGACTTCGTGCTGGCAGAGATCGCGCGCCAGGTCGTCATCGATGGCCGCCGGCACTCGAAAGCCACTTGGAAGGAGCACTTCCGCGCCGAGTACCTGGGCAGCCGCGCGGTGACGCACCATGACCCGATCAGCGGCGCCACGACCACCACGCAGGAGCGCGTCAGCACGGAGAGCCTGGGCGTGCGCGAGTACGGCGACCTGATCGACCGCGTGATGGCCCACGCCATCAGCGACCTGGACGTGGAGTTCCCGGCGACCTTCGAACAATGGGAGCGGGAGCAGACACACCCGGACACGGGCGAGGTGATTGGCGGGGTGTGCCCCTGATGCGCCGCACTGCCTTCAAGTCCGGCGGGGTAGGGGTCCGCCGGCGGGCCGCTCCTTCGTCCCATGCTGCCCACGAGCTGGCGCGCGAGCAGCGCCTGGAGGCCCGCGCCGCCCGCGTCATGGCCGAGACCCGGCCGCGCGCTGCCACTATGGCGCTCATCGATCAGCACCAGGTCGTGCCCGCTCCGAAGGCCGTGGCCCAGCGCAACCCACGCCTGCGTGCCTTGGCCAAGGGTCAGCAGTGCCTGCTGCTGGTCCCCGGCATCTGCACGAATGACACCACGACGGTCGTTTGCTGCCACAGCAATCTGTCCATCCACGGGAAGGGCGAGCGCAGGAAGGCCGACGACCACTACAGCGCCTGGGGCTGCGCCGCGTGCCATTCCTGGCTGGACCAGGGGCCTGCGCCCGCCGCACGCAAGGAAGCCGCGTTCATGGCCGCGCACCTGCGCCAGGTCCTGGCCTGGCGCGCGCTGGCCCACGCCCAGAACATCAATGCCCGCGACCGCGCCGCTGTGCTGTGGGCGCTGGGCCTGCTCAACGCCACGCCGATTCTGGATTTTTGAAAGAGGACCATCTTGGAAACCAAGGCCGCGAAGATGAACCGCGACGACACGCAAAAACAAGAAGGTGGCCCCGCTTGAGCTGCATGGACTGGATGGCTGGCCAGCTGGAGGGCCGGCAAGAAGAGGAAGGGACTCGGCGCAACAACCCGCGTCCCCAAGGCGTCATCCGCCCGGGCAGTGGCACCGACGTGCTCCTGCGGTTTCTACGCCAGGCCCCCGGGCGCTGGTTTTTCCACTCCGAGCTGATCCTTGCCTTGGGCCGCAGCAAGGGGGAGATAGATTGGGCGTTGGGCTACTTAACGCGTACTGGCCTCGTCGACTCTTGCCTGACGGAATTGCCTGCACGCAAGCCAGTGTTGAGGTACAAGCTAAGAAAAAAGGGCGTCTAATTGAATCGTTAGAATCCGTCAGACTCAATTCTATGGAGGTGTGAGCCAATAGTTGACTGGGGGTGTCAGTAAATTGAAAGGAAGATATGTCTTAATTGCAAGTCTGCTACACATTGAAACATCTGTATTGGGTGTGCATTGATAGTCAATGGAGTCTGAATTGAACGCACTTGTACCTAAGCCACCTGCCCCGGTCCTTCCTGAGCTTCCAACGACAGTTCTTCCTGCTATAACTGCGTTAACTACAGCTCTTGGCATCCCTCGATCAGTCTTGGCAAGCGATGAAGAGATTGAGTATGCATGGCGAGACTTGCCGAGGGAATTGCGTGAAATACCTAGCCCCTTGCGTGGCGAGCTGATCGCAAGGATGTGTGTAGCTGTGAGTACCGGTCTGTTCGACGGTGCAATGAACTACATATGGAATGCAGCGGTATTGCAACTTCGTACTAAAGTACGAAACTTCGGTTTGCCAATTGTGGCTCAGATTCTCCAATCTGATTTCGAAGAGAAGCATTTACTTGAATTGCAAGATAGCCGCCTAATTGAGTTGTGCTTGAAGCTTAATTTGGTTAATGAAGAAGGATTCTTCTTTTTGGATCAATGTCGAGAAGTGCGGAATAACTTTTCTGCAGCCCATCCAACCATTGGAGGGGTCAACGACAGGGAATTTACTACATTCTTAAACAGATGCGTCCGTTATGCATTGGCCGAAGCTGCATCGCCCAGAGGGGTGGACATCGGAGCATTTATTTCTGCCATTAAAGGATCAAGGTTTAACGCTAATCAGAATAGCGTCTGGGTTCAACGCCTTTGCGAAACGCATGACGCACAGCGGCAGATGTTAGTGGGAATGGTTCATGGTATCTATTGCGATCCTAATACATCGGAACCTTCTCGGCTTAATGGGCTGGATATTTGTAATGCTCTTAAAGAAAGATTTACTGCAGCACTTCGTTCAGACCTGATTAATAAGCATAGTGAATATGCTGCCAAAGGGGATGAGCCTCGTCATACTGCATCGTTACAGTTCTTTGAAAAATTAGGTCTTCTGACTTTGCTCAACGAGTCAGAGCAGCATGCTGTATTTTTTCGATCAATTGAGCGGCTGTGGAATGTTCATTCCGGGATGGATAATTTTTATAATGAGCCGCCTTTTGCGGAACGACTGTTGGAACTCTCGCGCCAAGGTGCTGTTCCTGAAACAGTGCAAGAGCAATTTGTGCAAGTGGTTGTCGCTTGCAATATCGGAAATGGCTATGGTGTTTCGTGGGCCGCCTCACCATCTTATGAGCAAATAATACGTTCTTTCTCCCCTAGGGAAATCGCAACGATGATTCGTTTGGCAACAGTTCCTGAAAATGTTTTAGGGCGGCGAGTTTCTAAGATTCCGGCTTGCAGAGAAAGATTTAAGAAGACTTTAGCACTTATCGATCCTGCTAGTGTTCCCAGTGGCGTAAAGTCTGCTTATGATTATTTTGTAAATTAATCTAAGCGTTGTTCTTGTCTATAAAGTTGAGTTGGCTGCGATGCGCTGAATTTTGATAGAGTATTCTTGATCATGTTTGGTGCTAGTTATCTTTAAGGATTTTTATGAAGAGAACGGTTCTTGAGTATAGAGTGGAAATTGTTGGCACGGATGTGCATGTTGATATTTATACCGATAGAAAAAAGCCACATCTCTACAGAATATGGGCGGATACTAGGCATCCGGATATTAATGAAGTTGCAAGGCATCTAGAAGAAGGTTTGGCTCTTGCAAAAGATCGTGGAATAAAAATCGATATTTCTGAGTATTTGGAACGAATGTATGTGTTTATTGTTCTTCCAATTGAATATCATTGTGATCAATATTCTGCACAAGAAAGATAGTAGGTTGTTTTTCTGCAATTGATATTTGTATAATAGTTTTTACAAGTTGTCGATAGCGTCATAGGTAAACCTCGGTCGTTTGTGATCGAGGTTTTTTTTCGTCCCAAGCCTGCCACGTTCGGCAGGATGAGCAAAGAACAGAAGCAGGCGCCGCAGTGGGAGCGCATCGAGCTGGACTACAGGGCCGGCATCAAGAGCCTGAGGCAAATCGCAGGAGAGCAGGGCATCAGCGAAGGGGCGATCCGCAAGCGTGCCAAGCGTGACGATTGGAGCCGGGATCTGTCGGAGCGCATCCAGGAGAAAGCAGAGCAGCTGGTACGCAAGGAGGCGGTACGCAGCGAGGTACGCGCGGAGCGTACTGCGTCCGAACGTGAGGTGGTGGACGCGAATGCGCAGGCTGTGGCCACCATAAGGCTGGCGCACAGGCGCGACATCCAGCGGGCACGCAAGATCACCAACGCTCTGCTGGACGAGTTGGAGGTGATGGCTGACGCGGACACGGTGGCCTACCTGCAGGAGCTGGGCGAGATGCTGCGCGCGCCCGACGACAACGGCATGGACAAGCTGAACGACCTCTACCAGAAGGTCATCAGCCTGCCGGAGCGCTCCAAGACCATGAAGGTGCTGGCCGAGAGCCTGCGCATCGTGGTGGACATGGAGCGCCAGGCCTTCGGCATGAACGACAAGGACGCGGGCAAGGGGCCGAACGGCGGCGGCAACGTGGGCCACTTCGAGCTGCACTTTGTGGATGCGCCAGCGCGGGAGAACGATCCGCGAGACGGGGAGGGCGCATGAAGCTGCCGCCCCCCAACACGCGGCCCACGGCCCTCGCGCTATCCCTGGACGCGGCGCTGGCCGGCGAGGACCTGGAGCCCGACTTTGCCGAGGACTACGAGGTAGACCGCGCGCGCGTCCGGGTGGAGTTCCCCGCCAAGCTGCGCGGCCTGTGGCAGCCCAAGCGCTTCAAGGTCATGTACGGCGGGCGCGGCGGGGCCAAGTCCTGGTCCGTGGCCATGGCCCTGCTGGTGATGGGCAGCAACCGCCCCCTGCGTATCCTGTGCGCGCGCGAGATCCAGAAGTCCATGCGCGACTCGGTGCACCGCCTGTTGTCCGACCAGATAGCGGCCTTGGGCCTGGGTGGCTTCTACGATGTGCTGGACACGGAGATCCGCGGCGCCAACGGCACGCTGATCCTGTTCGCGGGCCTGCAGAGCCACACGGTGGACTCGATCAAGTCCTATGAGGCCATTGACATCGTATGGGTGGAAGAGGCCCAGAGCGTCAGCGCGCGGTCATGGGAGGTCCTGGTGCCGACCATCCGCCGGCCTGGCTCGGAAATCTGGCTCACGCTCAACCCCGACCTGGCCACGGACGCCACCTATGCGCGGTTCATCGAGGCGGCCGACAGCGACACCTGGCTGTGCGAAATCAACTGGCGGGACAACCCCTGGTTCCCTGAGGTGCTGGAGAAGGAGCGCCGCCGGCACTTCAAGCGCGACCCGGACACCTACTGGAACGTCTGGGAGGGCCGCCCCAAGCGCACGCTGGCCGGCGCGATCTACGCGAAGGAGGTGGAGCGCCTCTACAACGACGACCGCGTATGCCTGGTGCCCTACAACCCCAAGCTGCCCGTGCACACCGTCTGGGACCTGGGCTGGGCCGACAACATGGCCATCGCATTCGTGCAGCGCACGGCCATGGATTTCCGCGTGATCAACTTCATGCAGGACAACCAGAAGACGCTGGAGTGGTATGTGGAGCAGATGGAGAAGCTGCCGTACCGCTGGGGCACGGACTTCCTGCCGCACGACGGCGCCCACGGTGACTTCAAGACCGGGCAGACGGCCCAGCAGATCCTGGAGGACATGGGCCGCGAGGTGGAGGTGCTGGAGCGCGCGGGCCTGGAGTCGGGCATTCGCCTGGCGCGCGGTATCTTCGCCACCGCCTACATCGATGAGAAGCGCTGCGCCGCGTTGCTGGAGTGCCTGAGCCGGTATCGGCGCCAGATCGACCCGCGCACGAACGAGCCTGGGGCGCCGCTGCACGACGAGGCCAGCCACGGGGCCGACGTGTGGCGCTACATCAACATGGCCCTGCCGCTGATGGACAACGACACCCAGGGCGCGAGGCCCAGGAAGCCGCGCGGTGGCGGCATGGCGCGGTGATCCCGTACCAAGCCTGCCACTTTCGCGGGCATGCCTGCATGTATCGACCTGCGCAAAGCGCACCTTCACCGCCAGCATGGGGACCTGCTGGCGGTCTACACCTGGATCAACGCCGAGCGCGCGCTGGTCCTGATCCCGGCCTACCGCCCCAAAGCCCCGTGGTACGTGGTGATGGAGAGCGCGGCCTATCTCTACGATGACCCGGCCTATCTGGCCAAGGCCTGCGTCAAGGCCTGCGAGGTGCTGGGCATCGAGCCGAACCGGCCGAACTGGGTGCGCGTGGCCACCATCGTCAACGAGGGCCTGCCCGACCTGGTGAGCATGCCCAGCGAGCCCGCGTGGCAGCGCCCGGGCCGCGAGTTCGGCAGCCTGGTGGTCAAGTCCGAAGGCCGGGAGATCGCGGCCGAGGCCCTGACCATCCCGGACGCGGGGGCCGAATATGTCCCAGCTTGAGGCCCGCTTCAACCGCCGCGCGGGCGTGGGCGAGCGAACCCTGAACGACGAACCCCTGACCTTCGACCTGGTGGACACCACGCCTCAGCACCCGCTGGACCAGCCTGAGGCCCGCAAGACGCTGCGCAAGCTTCTGAGCTGGTACTACCGCGAGCGCGAGATCCAGGCCGAGAACCGCCTGCAGATGTCCATCGACGCCGACTACTACGACGGCGACCAGTGGGACCCGGCTGACGCGGCCACGCTGGAGGGGCGCGGCCAGGTGCCTCTGGTGTTCAACGAGGTGGCCGTGATGTGCGACTGGCTCATTGGCACCGAACGGCGGGCGCGTGTGGACTGGAGCGTGCTGCCACGCACCGAGGACGATGTGCAACTGGCCGACGTGAAGACCAAGGTGCTCAAGTACGTCAGCGACGTGAACCGGACCACCTTCAACCGTTCGCGCGCTTTCGAGGACGCCATCAAGGTGGGCGTGGGCTGGCTGGACGACGGCGTGTGCAACGACCCCACCAAGGACGTGATCTATTCCAAGTACGAGGACTGGCGCAGCGTGCTCTGGGACTCGATGGCTATGGAAAACGACCTGAGCGACGCGCGCTACATCTTCCGCACGCGCTGGGTGGACGAGGACGTGGCCATCACCATGTACCCGGGCCGGCGCGACGTGCTGGAGCGCGCGGTGCTGCGTGAGCAGGAATTCAGCGCCCAGCAGTGGGCCGAGGACGAGTTCTATCACCAGGGCTACACCAGCGAGCGCCACACCAGCGGCACCAGCGGCACCAGCGGCAGCTACGTCACGGGCGGCCGGGGCAACATCGACAGCGAGGCCCGTAGCCGCGTGCGCCTGATTGAGTGCCAGTTCCGCATGCCCGTGTCCGTCAAGGTCGTGACGGATGGGCCATTCAAGGGCGCCTTCGTGGAGGCCTGGGACCAGGTGCTGCTGGACGCCATTGGCCGCGCTGGCGGCTCCATCGTGGACCGCGTGGCCATGCGCATGCACGTCGCGGTCTTCACCGAGGGCCACCTGCTGGCCCTGGGCCCCATGCCCATGCGGCACAACAGTTTCAGCCTGACACCGATCTGGTGCTACCGGCGCGGCCGCGACCGCATGCCCTACGGCGTCGTGCGCCGCGTGCGCGATCTGCAGATGGACCTGAACAAGCGGGCCAGCAAGGCGCTGTTCCTGCTGTCCACGAACCAGATCTTCGCGGAGAAGGGCGCCTTCGATGACATCAACGAAGCGCGCGATGAGGTCAACCAGCCGGACGGCGTGGTGATCTACAGGGCCGGCAAGAAGTTCGAGGTCCACCGCGATAGCGAGATGGCCGCCGGCCAGGTGCAGATGATGACGCTGGACGGCCAGGCCATCCAGAAGTCCGCGGGCATCAGCGACGAGAACCTGGGCCGGCGCACAAATGCCACCAGCGGCAGGGCCATCGAGGCCCGCCAGCTGCAGGGTTCGGTCGTGACCACGCAGCCCTTCGACAACCTACGCCTGTCGGTCCAGATTCAGGGCGAGAAGCAGCTGAGCCTGGTGGAGCAGTGGTACACGGACGAGAAGGTGATCCGCCTGACAGGCCACAAGGGGCAACTGGACTGGGTGAAGGTCAACCAGCCCGAGGTCCAACCAGACGGCAGCGTGCGCTACCTGAACGACATCACATCCAGCCTGGCCGACTTCATCGTGTCCGAGCAGGACTATGCCGGCACGCTGCGGCAGGTGATGTTCGATGCCATGACACAGCTGGCGGGCCGCATGGAGCCCGGCACGGCCATGCGCCTGATGACCCTGGCCATGGACTACTCCGACCTGCCGAATCACGAGCAGATGGCGGACGAGATGCGCAAGCTCACCGGCGAGCGCGACCCCAACAAGCCCCTCACGCCCGAGGAACAGCAGCAGGTCCAGCAGCAGATGCAGGCCCAGGCCGAGGCCCTGCAGATGCAGCAGGAGAGCGCGCGCCAGGCGCTGGCCGAGCAGCAGGCCAAGGTCCGCGAGATCAACGCCCGCGCCGAGAAGCTGGAAGCCGAGGCCGAGCAGCTGCGCGCCGCCGGCGGCAACCCGGCGCTGGCCCAGCAGATGGAAGGCGTGGCCGCCACCGTGCGCCGCGATGCCGACCTGGAGCTGGACGAACTGCGCCGCAAGCTGGCCAAGACCCAGGCCGACCTAGCCAACAAGACGCTGCAGATCAAGGGCGACCAGGACGTGCGCCTGCAGGTGGCGCACATCGAGGCCGACTCGCGCGAGCGCGTGGCCCAGATCCAAGCCCAGAGCCGCCAGACCCTCGACGCCATGTCGGGCCGGCTGAACCAATTCGACAACAAGGACTGATATGGATCGAGAAACCATCGTGCGCACGGCGGCCGTGGAGGGCGCCAAAGCCGCGCCGCCGGTCACCGTGGTGGCCACCAACGTGGCCAACGGCTGGACCATGACCCACACGGCCACGGCCCTGACCATCCTCTACGTGGTGCTGCAGGTCATCTACCTGCTGTGGCGCTGGAGCAATGAGCGCGAGGACCGCCGGGCACGCCAGGCGCAGGAGCTGGCAGCAGCATGCGAGGTGCGGTCATGAGCGGGGGCCGTGTACACGCTGCAGGCCTGGGCATCGGTGCCGCCATCCTGGCGTCCTGGATCGCGGCCGAAGGGTTCAGCGCCGCGCCCATCATCCCGGTGCGCGGCGACGTGCCCACCATCGGCCACGGCGCCACGCGCTACGAGGATGGCACGCGCGTGACCATGGCAGATCCTCCCATCACAAGGGAGCGCGCCCGCGACCTGGCCGTGAACCTGCTGGAGCAGCAATACGGGGCCTGCGTGCGCGATTCCCTGGGCGACACGCTGGTGCATCCGGTCGAGTTTGCCCAGGCGGTGGACTTCGCGGGTCAGTACGGCTGCGGGGCCTGGCGCAGCTCCTCGATGCTGTCGCGCACACGGGCCGGCGACTATGCCGGAGCCTGCAACGCCTACCTGGCCTATCGCTACATGACCAGCACCCAGCCCCTGCAGGGCTACGCCGTCTATCAGTGGAGCGCGGCCGGCCGGCCCACTCGGTGGCGCTACGACTGCAGCACGCCTGGCAACAAGGTTTGCCGCGGCGTCTGGACACGCCAGCAGGCGCGGCATGCGGCGTGTATGGAGGCGCAGGAATGATCGCCACGATCTACACCCGTCTGGCCATTGCTGGCGCGGCGCTCGTCATTGGTGCGGGCGCCTCTTGGTGGACCCAGGATCAGCGCTATGGCCTGCAGCTTGAACAGCTGAGGCACAAGCAGACCACGGCCGAGTTGGCCGACACCCGCCAGGCGGTACATAGCATTGCGGGATTTCAGAAAGGGATGACAGATGCGCTCGCCAATTTCCAGACCACCAACCAGCGCAACTTGGCCGCACAGCAAAATTTGGAGCGCAGTCTGCGTGACCTGCGCAGCACTACTGCAGGCATGCGCGGCGACTTCGCAGGTCTGTCCGAGCGGATCGCCGGAGCTACCCCACCCGCCCTCGCTCAGTACGCCATCACCTGCACAGCCCTACTCGAAGGTCTGGCAGAGCGAGGTGGACGAATGGCAGAGAGCGGTGCAGAGGTCGCGCGGAACGCTGATGGCCATGCCGCTGATGTCGCCTTGACGCAGCAGGCTTGGCCGAGTGCACTCCCTATCAAGCATTGATTGGCTCTTGATCGTGCAGTTGCTCCTTTTGGGCTATGGAGCCCCTAAACATCTCAATCGGAACTTCTCTAAAAAGTAGACAGATCCTGTGGCCATGCGTAAAAAAGGTGTCAAAAAGAATCAAAGTGGGCGCTATGATCCCTACCTTGTGGGGCATGAAGCGAGCCACTGACATCGCATGAAGTGGCTCGGATGCTCATTAAGTAGAGGTTATCAAACTCGCCGGGGAGAAATTTTATGGCCACTAGGAGAATAGCTGTTGAAAATAAAGTTGATGCATCTCCCACAAAGAGATTTTTCGTGGAAATGCTTACGCGAGATATCGAGTTGGACGATGCAATATTAGATTTGCTCGACAACTGCTTGGATGGTGCTGTCCGTACAAACGAAAAGACTCCGCCAAAAAATAAGAGCAAACCCTATCAAGGATTTTGGGCGGATATAACTCTTGATCATGAAAATTTTTGTATTCGAGATAATTGTGGAGGGATTCCTTTAGCGATAGCAAAGGAGTATGCTTTTCGATTTGGTCGTAAGGACAATGAGCGAGATAAAGATCTCAATACCGTTGGTGTCTACGGTATCGGGATGAAACGGGCTATCTTTAAGATAGGAACTGATTGCTGGGTTCGAAGTAATCATAAGGAAGGCTCATTTGGTGTTCATATTGACCAGAAATGGATCGGTAGTGACAAATGGGACTTGGAAATGAACCGTGCTGCTACAGTGCCAGAGCAGTTTGGTGTAAGTTTGGAAATAAAAAATCTATTGCCAAATATACAAAATCAATTCCATCCAAATAAGGGGCGTTTTGAGGAGGTTATTAAGAAAAAAATTCGCCTTCACTATGCATATATTATAAAAAAAGGGTTTGAGGTCAAAGTGAATGGTGTGGCAATTGACCCGATTGAGTTACAAACATTAATTGCAAAAGATTTAAGTGCGGAGAACGCGATTGCGCCGTATGTCTACAAAGCTCAATCGGACGGGGTTAGCGTGCAGCTAATAATGGGGATGTATGAAAGATTTCCCTCGGAGAGTGAGTTGGATGACTATGAAGAAGGAAAGCGTAATAAAGATACTGCGGGGTGGACGGTGGTTTGCAATGATCGGGTGGTTGTTGCAAATGACACGTCACATTTGACTGGATGGGGGGAGTCGGGTGTTCCTTCTTACCATAGTCAATTCGTTATGCTTTCCGGCTTGGTTGAATTCTCCAGCAAAGATGCCAGTAAACTTCCAATCACCACTACTAAGCGTGGTGTTGACTTAAACTCTGCCCTCTATGCTGATGTGAAAAATATAATGCGCGATGCGTTGAAGCATTTCACAAGCTTCACAAATAATTGGAAGACTCAGACTGAGGAGCGTGCCTCAATGCAAACTGAGACCCGGGCCATCGATATACGAAAAGCTGTATCAAGTGTACCAAAGGAGAAGTGGCAAGATGTTCGTAGAGGATTGAAGGGAGAGCGATTTGTGCCCGAATTGCCACGCCCTACCAAAGAAAAAGACCACTGCCGAATTAGCTTTAGCCGTCTTAAAGAAGATGTGCAAATAGTTGCTGAGATGCTTTTTGATCCGGGTAGCAACCCAAAGCCGTCGGAGGTCGGGGAGGCAGCATTTGATTGGGCTTTGAAGGAGGCTGCGGAATGAGTGGAGGTTCTACTATTCCCTACCATTTGCGACAGAATAAGGCGGTGGAAAGAAATCTTTTTATTGAGCTTTTGACTAGGGTGGGTCGCGTTAGAAATATTTCAGGCTATGAATATATTGGATTTGGCGGCCCATTCATGGAGGATCATAAAATACTTCACGCGGCCCTCCGCATGGAGAAAATGCATTCAATAGAAAGAGATCAGAATACTTTCTTGCGACAGCAATTTAATTATCCTGCTAAATTTATAACGTTACATTGTAAAGAAAGTGGGGAATTTTTCCGGACACACAATTTTAGTGAACAAGGTACTGTCGTTTGGTTGGACTACACTGCAGCTGAAGAGTTGAATGAACAACTTAATGAATTTCATGGGGTTGTTGCTAAATTGGATACATTTGATGTAGCTAAAATCACCTTAAACGCAAGCACTCTTGGATTAGGCCAGTTTGCAGATATTAAAGAAACGGAAAAGGCTGCAAAGCGACGCGAAGTTCTAGTCAAAAGAATACCAGCTTACGTTCCGGCAGATTTAACTGACAAGGATCTAAAAGCAAAGATCTATCCGACCACACTGCAAAGGTGTGTTCAAAACAGCTTGAAAGATTTGAGCGCTAGAATTTCTGGCTTATATTTTCATCCGTTATCAAGCTTTGCATACTCTGACGGTCAGACAATGCTCACGATAACTGGCATGGTATTTAAAGCCAGCGATGATATTGCTGTTAAGAAATTTGTAGACGATTCACGTTTGGCTTTATGGCCTTTTGCAAATCTCGAATGGCTTCCACCGCACTCTATTGATATGCCCGCGCTTTCAGCTAAGGAACGAATGAAACTGGATGAATGTTTGCCGGTAGACAAAAATTCGCCTGCCTCACCTGCCGAGACTTTAGTAAATCATTTGGGATTTAGGCCGGGGGCTGCCAATGGTGAGCTTTCCAATTATGCAAAGTACTATCGACAATTCCCCCATTTTTCGAAAGTAATTTTATAGTAAATATTACTTTGAGAAACTAATGCCGGGTGGCAGATAATGTACCAAGTGACTATGAATTGCTTTAAGTACTGCTTCTGCTACTAAAGGGGATACACTATTGCCAATTTGACGGAAACTATGCCATTTAGTTGTGGGTAGCAAAAACCAGTCAGGAAAGCCCTGCAGGCGAGCTGCTTCTCGTGGGGTGATCACTCGAGGCTCAGTCGGATGAATTGGACGAACTGCCTGATAGCTGCCTTTTTCTGGACCAGTTCCCGCTCGTAAAGTATGGCAGAAGCCATCATTTTTCAAACGTACTGATCGTGATACGGCATCTTTCCCGCCAGGGGCTAAAGAATTATATCTCTCGGATATTTCAGGTGCATGGACCGTTCCAATATGTCCACTAACCTCCCGTTTGGTCTTATAACGCTGGACGGTTTCAATATGGCCTACGCCCTTGGGTATATGGCTCTGCACCCGCTTTTGGAAAAAACTTTTAGGTATTTCCCCAACTGGTCTCCATACATGTTGATCAGACGGTGGATTGGGATCAACTTCAATCTCAAGACCGGCTAGAGCTGTCTTAACAGTTGTGCTACGCACCTTTGAATCTGGAGCGAATGCCTGTGTATCTAAAGCTGGGAAACGATCACCATCAACGCCGATAAAGAAAACTCTAGTTCGATTTGTTGGAGCACCATGCAAGCTTGCGTCGACTTCTAACGGTGGCAAAATATGATAATTGAGCGGTATTTTTTTTAGTGCGTTTTCCAAGGCGATAGAGTTCTTCTTTAGCAATATTCCTGGTACATTTTCCGCGAGAAAAAATGCAGGTCTGGTTTCTGCTACAAGACGCATGAAATGCCCAAATAGATCATTTCGAGCATCATTAGGGTCTTTGCGTCCCATAGAACTGAAGCCCTGGCAAGGGGGGCCGCCAATCAGGCCGCCAAGCTCGCCTGTCTCAATTCCCGCCTCAGCAAGTAGTTGAATTCCCGAAAGTTTGCCTATATCCAATTGTAGATGCTTGGATCCGGGGAAATTTAACTTATGTGTTTTGTGTGCGTGAGCGTCTAATTCTACCCCTGCGGCTAGAGTGAACCCCGCACGTGCTGCCCCAAGAGACAGTCCACCAGCCCCGCAAAACAAATCAATTATTTTTAACTTTGCCATGTAATCCTCTGCGGGCATTTTACGAGACTGCCGGGAGCATAGAACCTTGCACACTCAGATATGAGGGTTGCTGGACACTAAGCGGTAGAAATTTTCATTTTACTGTATGTAAATACAGTTTTGATGCTCCTCTGGTCAAGTATTTATAACCACTTTTATAAAGTGGTTAATCGGGGTGCATGTTGTCCGTACCAAGCCTGCCACCCTTCTGTGATCCAAACCACGAAAGGACGCACACATGAGCTTGAACGACGACCAACTGCGCCTCCTGTCCGACGCCGAGCGCGAGGCCATGGAAGCCGACGACGACGGCTATGACCCCGAGGAAGACAACGCTGCAGCGCTGGCTGCTCTGGGGCGCGGCCCCCTCGATCCGCAAGAGGAAGAGGAGGGCGACGACGCCGATGCGGGCAAGGGCAAGGCCGAGCCAAGCACGCCCACCGAGCCCACTGAAACAACCGCTGCGCCCGCTGCAGCGCCTGCAGCAGCACCCGCAGAACCCACCTATGCCACGCAGCCGACTGACGCGCTGGCACCGAATCCGCAAGCTGCCCACCAGGCCAGCGGCTACCGTGCAGAGCTGCCCGCAGACTACGACGCCCAGGTGAAGGCCAACAAGGACGCCGTGGCCGCCGCCCGCGCCAAGTTCAATGAGGGCGAGCTGGAGCAGGCCGAGCTGGACGCGGAGCTGGACCGCCTGCAGGACGAGCGCGACCAGCTGCGCGACATGAAGACGCGCGCCACGGTGTCA